>Ga0075014_100000046_pt1 | contig 47269 bp, 48 predicted proteins | sample AleBraG_ABR_2014_FD_71472 | JGI IMG/M metagenome (GOLD analysis project Ga0075014, IMG submission 71472) | Freshwater sediment microbial communities in response to fracking from Pennsylvania, USA - Alex Branch Run_MetaG_ABR_2014 | ecosystem: Environmental > Aquatic > Freshwater > Creek >... | reverse complement strand
GTGGGACGGTACCGTACCGTACCGTAACTCACGCTTCGAAAGGCGCGCCGGGCGGGGCAGACTGGATAACGGATGGCAGGGCTACTTAACGAGGGATTCGGCGGCGCGGATGATGGCTCCCCAGACGCCGAGGCTCAGGACGACGACTCCTGTGTAGGCGAGGACGACATTCCAGTTGAGGCGATAGTTCTGGGCATTCGCTTTGGCCATTTGGGGGACTCCGACTTGGGCTTTGTTTTGTTAGCCGTAACGGCTGGCTCGGAGCACGTAACCTACCAAGCCAGCAAGAGGGGGTAAGTCTCTCAAAACATGGACAAGTTTGGCAAGTATTAGAAAGTGCCGGGTAAATTTTCCGAGAAAAAAATACCGAATCGGGTAAAGCGGGGGGTCAAACGGGCTCAGAACGGGAAAGTTCGGACAAAACTAGGCGGGACTCCTTGGGGAGGTAGCTTTTTCTGCGGAACCAGTCTTCCATGGCGTCGTGGAGCTGGGGGAGGGGGACGTTACGGCCGATCTCCATGGTGGCGTCGGCGGTGGGGAGGGTGTCGTCGAAGACGGGGGCGTTGGTGAAGTTGCGCATGGAGAAGCTATCGAGCCACTTGAGGGGGCAGGGGTGGAGGTGGCCATTCTGCTCATATTCGACACGGATCTTGCGGGCGAACATACCCGGGTGCTACTTAGCAGCGCCTGCCAACATTTCGGCAAGGGCGGCATCCAAGTGGCGCAGGGTTTCCGGGACAGTTAGGGCGTACATTTCCTGGCCGGTGTGTTCGCCGGATTCGATGGCGGTTTTGAGGTAGTGGCCGGCGATCTGGATGGCGAGGCGGTCGGTGATCATCTTGCCGGTTTGGGTGTGGTATTCGACCCAGGAGGGATGGGGCAAGGCGATCCAGACGGGTTTGCCATCGACGAGGAATTTGATGTCAACGGCGTCGGCGTGGCGGGTGGCGATGGCGACGACGACGGCCTGGTAGAGGCAATGGACATCGCGTTTGGACCAGCGATCGATGGCGTGGAAATCGTCGAACATGGCGGAAGGAAGATGATAGCGGAGAGCGGGGCAGGGGGCAAATGGGGAGACGGCCAGGGAATTTCGGCGTAGCTCTGGTGAAGCAAAGAGAAAAACCCCACCCAAGCAAAAGGCGCTTGGGTTGATTGGATAAGAGCGAAGGCTCGATCGAACCCAGTAATCTTGGTTTGAGGACGAAGACGCTGGGAAGAAAGGAGCCTTCGCATGATGATTATAGGATGTGATTTCCATCCCAGCTGGCAACAAGTGAGTTGGTTGGACACGGAGACGGGAGAAGTGGGGGAGCAGAAACTGGTGCATGCCACGGGGGATGCCAAGGCGTTCTATGAGCAAGTGGCGGCACCGGTGCTGATCGGCATGGAGGCCACGGGCAACAGTCAGTGGTTCATTGAACTGGTCGAGGACTTGGGGCACGAGATCTGGATCGGAGATGCAGCGCAGATCCGGGCCCGTTACGTGCGCAAGCAAAAGACCGATAAACGGGACGCGGCGCACATTCTGAAGCTGGTGGTGGAGGGCCGTTTTCCACGGCGGTGGACACCGGACCGCGAGCAGCGCGATCTGCGTCAGTTGGTGCTGCACCGGCACAAGCTGGTGATGATTCGCAGCCGGGTGAAAAACGAACTGCAACACCTTTCCATGAATAAAGGAATGCAGAAGAAGCGCAGCTTGTGGAGCCGGGTGGGTCAGCAGTTGCTGCGCGAGTTGCCGCTGAAACCCTGGGCGGCGTGCCGGCGAGAGGACTTACTCGGGTTGCTGGCGATGTTGAACCAGCAGATCGGCAAACTGGACGGAGCAGTGCAGCACGCGGCCGACGAGCATCCACAGGCGAAGCTGCTGATGACGCAACCGGGAGTGGGTCCGAACACGGCGCTGGCGTTCGTGCTCACCATGGGCGATGTCAGCCGCTTTCGGCGGGGCAAACAGGTGGCCAGTTACCTGGGACTGATTCCGCGCGAGGAGAGTTCGGGCGGGAAGCAGAAGCTGGGCTCGATCAGCAAGCAGGGTAATCGCATGCTGCGCGCGCTGCTGGTGGAAGCAACCCAGACCGCGGTCCGTCTGGAGCCAGGCATGAGAAAACAGTATCTGCATCGCTGCCACCAGAAGTCGAAAGGAGTGGCCAAGGTGGCGGCGGCGCGCAAGTTAGCCGTACGACTCTACTGGATGCTGCGCACGCAGGTGGCGTATCCAGAGATCGTTCGCATCGAGAGCAGCCCGCGGGTGCCCCTGGTCGGCGCAAGCTAGACCGCTGGACTGATTGGGCGCTCTCGCATCCCGCACGGGGCGGGATGTTCGTATAGAAGAATCATGGCCGATGTTAGGGTCGAATCGATGGTTGGTGGAACGAGCTCCACCGCAGAGTGATTCAGCGTGAGATTTCCAGAGTCTTGGTCCTCAACCTCTCTGGCGAAGCAAGCGGTGCTCACGCACCGCCCAGGATAACTATGCTCTTGACAGAGTCTTCGCTCTTATCGAGGGGCACCCGGCCATCGTGGTTATGAGTTGAAAGCGAATTTCTTTTCCCGCAGATTGCGCAGATCTCGCGGATCGGTTTGGGAGATGAGCGCGAGAGAGAGTAGCGATCCAGGCAGAAGACACATGTGAGGGCACCCCGGCGAATGGGATGATCCTTCCTTTAAGATGAAGTCGTGCCGGTGAAAACGCGGAAGGGGAATCGGGTGGGGTCTCAGTCGTCCCTACGGGACTCGCGTGCGAAGAGCGGGACTCACCCGCCACTGAAGTGGCGGGCTAAATTCAGCGGTCCCTCCGGGACCGAGATTGTTTCTTCACGGAGAATCTCCAGCTCTTCACGGAGAATTTCCAGGCGTCCGGGGACGACACAGCAGATTTCCATTCTTCGCGGGCCGCGGGCGACGGGGCTTGGGCGGTTCGTCTATGGGTTTTCTACGCGCGGGGGTGGGGTCTCGACGGCGTATGGGAAGGGCGAGCTCAACCTGGGGTTTACGGCGCACGATTCGCGGACGGCGGTGGAGTGGAACCGAGCGGCATTTTTGCGGGCGCTGGGCGCGACGTCGAGCAGGAAGGTGTGGCCGCTGGTGAACTTGCGGCAGATTCATTCGGACATTATTCATCATGTGGCGGGCGTACCGGAGCAGACGCTGGCGGGCGATGGATTGATTACGGCGACGCCGGGGCTGATGGTGGGAGTGCTGACGGCGGACTGTTTGCCTGTTGTGATTTTGGATCCCAAGACGCGCGCGGTGGGAGTTTTTCATGCGGGGTGGCGGGGAACGCTGCGGCGGATAGTGGAAAAAGGTGCAGGTGAGATGCGGCGGCACTTTGGGAGCCGGGCGAGAGATTTGCAGGCGGTGATTGGGCCCGGAATTGGTGCTTGTTGCTATGAAGTTGGGGAGGAAGTGCGGGGGCAGTTTGAGTCGCAATTCGAATACGGGGCGGAGTTGTTTCGTGAGGTGAAGGAGTCGGATCCGGTGCGGGAGAGGTATCCGCTGCTGTTCTTGACGGCGCGGGCGCCGGGGCACATTGAGCTGCCGGTTCATTTGTTCTTGAATCTGGTGGAAGCGAACCGGCGGCAGTTGCGGGCGGCGGGTGTTCCGGCGAAGAATATTCAGGCGCTGGAGTTGTGCACGGCCTGTTACATGGAGCAGTTGTTCTCACATCGGAAAGAGAACGGGCGGACGGGAAGGATGATGGGCGTGGCGGGAATTCAGCCGTAAGATAACTTACTGCTATGGTTTTACCAATCTTCCAGGTAGATGCGTTTGCGAGCGAGCTGTTTCGGGGGAATCCGGCGGCCGTGTGTCCGCTGAGCGAGTGGTTGCCGGACAAGACGATGCAGGCGATTGCGGCGGAGAACAATTTGTCGGAGACGGCGTTCTTCGTGCGCAACGGGGACAGCTATGCGCTGCGCTGGTTTACGCCGACGCTGGAGATTCCGCTGTGCGGACATGCGACGCTGGCTTCGGCGTACGTGATCTTCGAGTATCTCGATCCAGGGGCGGATGGGGTGAAGTTTACGACGGCGAGCGGGGAGCTGGCGGTGAAGCGAGCGGGGAAACTGCTGGCGATGGATTTTCCGGCTTTGAAATCGGAGACTTGCCTGCCGCCGGACGATCTGATTCAGGGGCTGGTACGCGTGCCGCGCGAGGTCCGTCATTGCGGCGAACCGGGTGAGACTGGCAAGTACCTGGCGGTGTACGCCTCGGAGGAGGACGTGCGGCTGCTGCAGCCGGAGATGTCGTATTTGGCGCGGCTGGAGAGGCACGGTGTGATTGTGACGGCGCCTGGGGAGCGGGCGGACTTTGTTTCGCGCTACTTCGTGCCGGCGATGGGAGTGCCGGAGGATCCGGTGACGGGATCGGCGCATTGCGTGCTGGTTCCTTACTGGGCGGACCGGATGGGGAAGAAGCAGTTTCACGCGCAGCAGATTTCAGCGCGTGGCGGAGAGGTGCTGTGTCAGCTGGAGGAGTCGCGGGTCATCCTGGCGGGGAGCGCGGTGTGCTATTTGCGGGGGTCGATTCTTCTGCCGGACCCTGGGGATGAAGGAGCGATCGACGCGTGAGAAAGATTTTCGCCATTCTTGTGGTCCTGGCGCTGGGGGGCGCGGCCTGGGGCGGATCGGCGCCGGAAGCCAAGGAGATTGACTCCATCTTCTCGTTCATTTCTTCTTCCGAGCCGGGGGCGGCAGTGCTGGTGGTGCAGAACGGGAAGGTCGTGTTCCATAAAGGATACGGCGTCACGGATCTGCGGACGCGGCATCATATTGATGAACACACGAACTTCCGGCTGGCGTCGCTGAGCAAGCAGTTCACGGCGACGGCGATCATGCTGCTGGCGCACGACCGGAAGCTGCACTATTCGGACCGGCTCACGGACATCTTTCATGGGTTCCCGCAATATGGGAAACAGATCACGGTGCGACAGCTGCTGACGCACACGTCGGGATTGTTGGACTACGAAGATTTGATGGAGAAGCAGGACGCGACGACGCCTGGGCCAAGTCGACAGATCCGCGACTCGGAGGCTTATGGGCTGCTGGCGACGCAGAAGACGGCAAAGTTTCCGCCGGGGAGCCGGTGGGAGTACAGCAACTCGGGGTACTGCATGCTGGCGATGATTGTGGAGAAAGTTGCGGCGCAGCCGTACCAGCAATTTCTGGAGGAACGAATTTTTCGTCCGTTGCACATGGATAAGACGGTGGCGTTTGTGGCGGGGAAGAATGAAGTGGAACATCGGGCGTTTGGGTATACAAAGAAAGAAGGGGCGTGGCAGGAGACGGATCAGAGCCCGACGTCAGCCACGCTGGGCGACGGCGGGATTTATACGTCGATTGATGATCTGGCGAAGTGGGATCGGGCACTGAGTGAGTACACGCTGCTGCCGAAGGATGAATGGAATGAAGCGTTCGCGCCGACGCCGGTGAAGGATGCGGCGGGGAAGAGTGTGAGCTATGGGTTTGGGTGGTTTCTGGATCCTTATAAGGGACATGAGCGGATGTGGCATTACGGGGAGACGGTGGGGTTTCGAACGTCGATCCAGAGGTTTCCGAAGGAGAAGTTGACGGTGGTGGTGTTGAGTAATCGGGCGGAGGCGGAGGCGCCGGAGTTGGGGTTGAAGGTGGCGGAGCTTTTTTTAGGGAAGTGAGGACGGTGTGTTGTTCTGAGACTGGGCCGAGAAAATCCCCACCCAAGCAAAAAGCGCTTGGGTGGGGCACCCGCGTGTGGAGTTCAGACCATCTTCTTTAAGATTGCGATTTGGCCGGCGTGGTAGAGGTCGTGCTGGATGGCGCCGTGCATGGTTATGTAGAAGGAATAGTCGCCTCCGCCGAGGGTGCGATCGAGCTTGCTGGACGGGCAGGCGGCGATGGCGGCGCGCAGGTCGCGGCTGGCTTGCTCGCGGCTGGCGAGAGTTTTCTTCCAGGCGGCGTCGCTGATGTCAGTAACCTCAGGGAAGTTTTCGCGGGCGGGGAGGGAGGTTTTCTTTCCGCCGCGAATGCGTTGGGCGGCGACGCGATCCCAGGCGGCGATGTGCAGGACGAGTTCCCAGATGGTGTGGGCTCCGGGCATGGGGCGGGCGGCGGCTTGTTGCGCGGTCACACCACGGAGGAGGAATTTCAGGGACGGTCCGTGCCAGGCTTTGCCAGCGAAGGCGCGGCGGGCCTGATCGGAGATGCGGGCGGTTTCGTTCATGAGCAGCATCTTACGACGGCTACTGGGCGGGAAGGCAAGTGAAAGACAACGCAGCCTTTTGGAGCCTAGTACGAGGGATCTCGGCGCAATTGCTCTCCGCGATACGATGTGCGACGCTAGAGGCGCGCAGGACGGATGGAAAAGGGGAAGAAATCGCGAACGAAGCCGTCGGGCACGGTCACACTGAAGGCAGTTGCGGCCCGTGTAGGTCTCGCCTCGGGCACCGTGTCGGCCGTTCTAAATGATGCGCCTTCGGCGCGCTTCATTCCCGAGCACACACGGGAGCGTATCCGGGCGGCGGCTAAGGAACTCAACTACCGCCCCAATTTTCTGGCTCGCTCATTGCGCAAGCGACGCAGCTACACCGTGGGACTGATGATTGAAGAAATTGGAGATGCCTATGGTGCGATGGTCATCGGCGGGGTGGAGGCCTACCTTCGAAAAAACAATTACTTCTTCCTGACGGCGATCCATCGGCATGACGCTGCTATGTTGCGGGATCACGCGCAATTGCTGTTGGAACGGGCGGTGGAAGGGTTTATCACGGTGGATACGAGCCTGGAGGCTCCGTTGCCTTTGCCCACGGTATCGGTGGCTGGACACCGCACCTTGGCGGGCGTGACGAACATCGTGTTGGATCAGGAGAAGGGCGCGCGCATCGCCATGGAACACCTGGTAGGGCTGGGGCATCGAAAAATCGCGTTTATGAAAGGGCAACCGCAGAGTTCGGACGCAGAAGAGCGCTGGCGAGGGGTGTGCAGAGTTGCTGCGGATCTTGGGCTGGTGATGGACCCGGATCTGATCGTGCGTCTTGAGTTTGACGATCCTTCGCCGCAGCTGGGATATCCCTACGCAAAGCAGCTGCTGGCGAGCAAGAAACCGTTCACGGCATTATTTGCGTATAACGACATCGCGGCCCTCGGCGCCATTCGGGCAATCCAGGAAGAGGGTTTGCAAGTGCCGCGGGACGTGTCGGTGGTGGGATTTGACGACATTCCCTGGGCCGCTTTTCACACGCCCAGCCTGACCACGGTGCGACAACCACTCGCCAGAATGGGAGAGATCGCCGCGGAGACGCTGATCAACATGATTGAGCGGGATGAAAAGCAGCCTTCGGAAATTGCGATCGAACCGACGCTCGTGCTGCGCGAGTCGACTGGACCTGCGCCGAAGACGTAGCGGCTGGCGATAGCAGAAGGCGGACTTGGTCAGCACACTCTTCTCACGTCGCGGATAGAGGCCAGATTTAATGGGACACCGGCGGGGCAGCAACCTGCGGTTTTCCCGTGAAGCCGTCGACAGCGCCGTAACGATGCAACTGGGCTAAGGGACTGAGGTCGCAAGGACTGGCGGAGAGGGAGGGATTCGAACCCTCGATACAGGTGTTAGCCCGTATAACGGTTTAGCAAACCGCCGCCTTCAGCCTCTCGGCCACCTCTCCGGCGTCGCGGAAGTCCAGTTTACCACGGTGGGATGACTCGGTTTCGCCTCAAGGCGGGAAGACCGGCGCAAGAGTTGAGCTAGCCAAGGCGACATTTGACGCAGGGTCAGCCGGTTCGGGAGATCATGCGGAGGAGCTCAGTGAAGTTGACCTTTGCGTTATGTCGGGCATCGACGGGTATGCGATGGACGAGGCGAAAGTCGTCGATGGCAGCCCAGCTGAGGCTGCTGCGCAAGCGCGCGGTGAGATCGTCTGAGTTGATGTCTCTTTCAGGTTCCAGAAAGAGAATTCTCCGGTCCTGGTGGCCAACGAAGGCGGCACGTCGCAGGCCGACTTCAGAGCTGGCAGCGCATTCGACGGCGAAGGGATAGAGCTGGCCGCGGCGATCACTGACTCTTGCGCTGCAGCGTCCGAGAAGCCAGAGGCGGCCGGAACGGTCGAGGTAGCCGGCGTCACCGGTTCGATGCCAGACGGCGGCGCCAACGCGAAACTTCGTCTCGTGATCACCGGTGCCACCCCAGTAGCTATGCAGAACATGAACACCGGAGACGACAATCTCGCCGATTTCGCCGGGGGGCAGGGAGGCGGCATCAAACTGGGCGGTTTCGAGGCGGGTGATTGATGTTCCCCATTGGTCCGGGATCACTCGCAGGCGGATGGCCGGCACTGGTGGGCCGGTGAGCAAGCCTCGTCCCGACTCCATGGCACGATAATCCGCCTCAGAGATACTTGCGGCGGAGATTTCGGCGATCGGTTCGGCTTCGGTGGAACCGTAGACGGCGACGATTTCGGCGCAAGGCGCGATCTTTTGCAGCTTGCGAAGCACGCGGGGAAATACGGGAGCGCCACCGACAAAGATCTTTCTGAAATTGATCAGAAGGGTTCCCGTCGCGATGCAATGGTCCGCGATGCGTTCACACAACGCTGGCGATGCTGCGGTGCTCACGGGCTTGTGCGCAGCGATTTGCTTTACCAGAGCTGCAGACTTGATTTGACCGGGGCGGCGAAGGTCGGCGTCGGGAATGAGGGTTGACGCTCCGGAACCGAGGTTAGCGAGGACAAAGATGGGCAGGGTGGCAAGGTCGAGGTCGCCGGGCCCGAGGCGGAGAGCGTCGGCGAGGGCTTGATGCTGAGCAAGAAGAAAACCGTGGGTGCGCATCGCCGCCTTAGGTTCTCCGGTACTGCCGCTGGTGAAAGTGAGAAGGGCGGGGGTGTCTGCTTCGGCACTATAGATGGCCGGGTTCGGCGCATGTTCCGAAATGTGATTCCATGAGCTGGCTCCGGGAAGCGCTGTGCCGATGGAAATCTTGCGCGGGATTCGGCGCAGAGCGCGTGAAACGAAGCGGAGCACGTGTGCTTTGGCGCCGGCAAGCAGAGCGGACGGAGGAGCGATGGCGCAACAGCGCTCTATGTGTTCGCGGCCAGCTGACGGGTCGAGAAACATGGCCACCGCGCCGATGCGGAAGATCGCAATCAGGGCGACGTAGAGCTCTGCTGACATGGGTTGCAGCACGAGGATGCGGTCGGCGGGGCCGAGTCCCTGACTCCGCAAGAAACTGGCGGCGCGAGCGGCGAGCGTCTCCAGTTCACGGAATGTCAGCGTTCTGGGGAGGCCGCCCTTCACATCCCGGATTGCAGGAGCATCCGGTGAGGTGGCGGCGTGGCGGCACAAGATCTCGGCGATATTCATGGCGTCAACCGCTTCGAGAACAGGGAATATTGCCGTATCGTATGGCCGTAGCGATTGCTGATTTTCCGAGACTTGTTAGTTTCATGCATCAGGGCATGAATGGCGCGCCGGTAGCCGAGTTGCCGCGCATGTTCCTGGGTGAGAGCCACCAGCAGACTGCCAAGCCCCGGAACCAAACCGGGAAGCACGGCGACGGTTTTGACGATGATGGTTTCGATGGTTGGGCGGCGTTGCGCTTCCAGCAAGTCTGGGATGGCGAAAGAGAAGCCGACGGGCTTGCCGTTGTGTTCTGCAATAAGAACTAACTCGTTGCGAACGTAAGGCAGAGTCTTGTGATATTGCGCCAGGAATTCCTGCTCTTCGATGGGTGTATAGAGGAAGTTGTTCTGGAAGCTGACGCGTGAGATCGCATAGATGGCGGGGAGTTCTGCCTCGACCTGCGGCCGGGCGGCGCGGATTGTTACCCCGGCGTCTGCAACTCGAGTTTTCACTTCGGGCATACGTGGTTCCTGCTGCTCCAAATCGGGGTTGAGCGCCGATGTGTAGGAGGCCAGCACTTCGAAGCCTTCCGCGAGAAAGTGTGCTGGCCAGCTATCGGGATTGTCGGGCTCGAGGAAGAAGACGGGCTCGGTGCCGCGGTCGGTAACGAAACGATAGCGGCGCCAGGTGTTGCCGTCCATGGGGCCAACCGCAAGAGGGCAGCGGCGCGCCGCGAGTTGTTGTGCTGCGTGTTGCAAAATCAGTGCGGCGGCTTCGGCGTCGGAGGCGGCGTAGTGGCCGATCACTCCGAGGGAGTGATCCTCGAGAGATGGCGTGTTGCTCCACCAAAGGGAACATCGCGCGACCGCGCCTTGATGGTCGTCAACCACGACCCAGTGCGCATCGGGTGCATGGCGCCAGAGATCTTCGGGCGGGAGCACGGGAAACGAAGGGGAAACTGAGGGCGTCTCATGTCCGGTGGGCACTTGTAGGAGAGTTCGCATCAGGTCACATCGAGTACAGGGGGATGAGGGCCATTAGGGATCCGAGGGCGGCCACCGCGGCCTGACGCAACCATCGCGCGGCGTCTACTGGGCAGTCGCGGACCTGGGGTTGAGTTTTATAGAACAAGGTTGCGGCGACGGCAATGCAGGCGATGGAGATGGCGCCGAGAAGAACAGCATGCACGGTTCGGATGATGGTGCAGTATCCGAGCAGCACCAGCAACCATCCTGGAAGAGACGACAGGACAACCAGTTTAGCGCCAGAGCAAGCGGGGTAGTCGAAACCGAGCCGGTCCATTCCGATCATGGCGAGGTGGCAACCGAAGCCAACGCAGTACGGGTAAATCAGTTCAGGGCGGTGAATGGACTGGCTGGCAAATAGCCAGAGTAGTCCGGCTGAAGTGACACAGAATACTGCGCGAATGCCGTGAATGCGGAGCATGTTTTGGGGAGCCCGGGGAGAGAGTCGCGCGTAGGCGAGGAAAAGAATGCCGGGAGTCAAAAGCCAAGACCATCCAGCGACCGCCCAGATGACGTATGCGATGAACGCCCCGGCCAACAGGGCGCCGGTGTACAGCGTAGTGCGCGCGCGGTAGAGGAGAACGAGGACGACAAACAGGAGCGTGAAAGCGAAGCGCTCGGCCAGGGCCCGTTCCGATAAGCCGAGGTAGATCCGAAGGAGAACGAATCCGCCAACGGGAATGAAGATGTTATCGAGGCCGCGCCAGGCGATTGCTTCGAGGAGCATGGCGGTGAGTCCCAACATGAGGCCAATGAGCAGGCTTTTGGAGCGGCTGACATCGGTGAAGAGCAGGACTGGGATGTGGGTACCCAGAAAGGCGATGGTGAAGAGCGCGAGCGAGCCCTCAGCGCTCTTGTGGGCGGCTGTGGTTTCATAGCGATGCTGGCCATAGCGGACGCCGGCCAGGGCAGCGAAGGCGTCGGCAAAGGTCAGGATGATGAGAGGCACACAATAAAGGATGATGTTGCCAGCGGAAAGATAGAAGAGAGCGCCGACCGAGAGGGGGAAGTAAACGTCGCCGGCGGATTCCCGTTCCACGCCGTCTACGATACCGGCAAAACCTCGTTTCAGAAACGGGACACGGCGAGCTGCCAGCAAACCCAGCGCGGCCGCCCCGGCCAGCACCAGGACCGGATATGGAGAATGAAACACCCAAGGTAGCGTGAGGGAGACCAGGCCGGTGGTCATGTGCGCTAGTTTCCGCACGATCTCGGGGTCGGGCGCATAGTGGCGCTGGTACCAGCGGAGCAAGGCTGCGAATAACCCCAGGAGGCACACGATACCGACACCGCCGACCCATGGGTTTGGGATCACAGGACTTCCTCCACGACCAGCGCGCTGTAGAAGAAGGCTTTGTCGCGCGCGTGCAGGGCGCTCGCGACATCTTTGAGCTGGCGTAACTGATCCCGCATAGAGTGGGGACGGCTGCGATCGGCGAGCATGTTCCAGTACACGAGACGACAGCCTGGTTTTGCGGCACGAACCAGACGGTGCAGCAGGCGTTCGTAGTTCTCTTGCGACATGTACTCGAAGATGTCACTGAGGTTGTAGCAATTCACGAGACGGGCGTCGAGTGTGTCGAGATATTCTTCCAGCGACTGCTGGCGCCATTCCAGCCGGTCGAGATTGCGGCGGATTGGCTCAAAGTTTTCCGGACGCAGGGCATAGGGCAGGGCGGTGGGATGGGTGCCGGAGAGAATCCACTGAACATAGGGATTCTCGGCGGGATCGAGTTCGGTGAGGGCGTAACGGGTGCGATTGAGGATGCGATCGGCGACGCTGCCTTCAACGTAGCGGAAGAAGCTCGGGTCGCGGCCGAGGCGGCCCATGACGGTGCGGGAGAAGAATACTTTGAAGAGCAGGCGCCAGCGCAGGGTGTCCCATTCCGATGTATAGAAATGGATGCGCTGGTCACGAGTTTTGCTCTGCAGCAGGCGTTCGACCTTGCTGTGGGAGTGCACGAGGGGAAGGATGCGTTTGCGGAACAGGGCGAAGTAACGCTCGAACTTGCCGCAGGAGCCGATACCACGGGCAATAGCGGGCGGTTGTGAATCCCAGAAGCGGCGAGCGGTGTCAGAAAGATGCTCGCGACAACGACGATACAACTGGTCGCGGTGGTTGCCGGGCTTGGAGCCGACGAGAACGAGGACTTCGGAGTGGGTCAAGACGCGGTACGCGGCGACGCGGAGTTCCAGGGCGGCCAGTTGGGCAGAGCTGAGATCGAGTGCGACGATCCGTTCCGGTGCGCGGCTGAGCATGGCCAGAACGTTGTCACCGGCGGAGGCAATGCTGACGCAGTGGTCGCCGGGTTGGACTTGCACGGCTTCGAGCAAGACGTCGGCGTCCTCCCAGCACTGGGCGTAGCGGAAAGCGGAGAAGTCTGCTTGCTGAGCGGCCTCACTGCGCACTGGGTGTCTCCGGTGCCGGAGTGATTCGGCGTACGACGCCCGATGCACCGTCAAGTTCGACATGATCGCCGTCGTGAAGCCATTCGGTCAGCCCTGAGATCCCGACGACTGCGGGGATGCCCAGTTCGCGAGCCACGATTGCGGAATGAGAGAGCAGGCTACCACGCTCGACCAGCAAGCCTGAAGCAAATGGAAAGAGGAGGATCCAGCCGGGGTCGGTGCGCTCCGCCACCAGGATGCTGCCGGATGGCAGTTGTGCATTGCGTGGGTCGCGAATGACTCGTACCGGGCCGCGGACAACTCCGGGACAGCAGCCTGTGCCCTTTCGCTCTTCGCCGGACGCGCTTGCGGCGACGCTCGAACCGCGAAAGCGATTGCCCTGGTAGACCACGCCGCGTGTTTCAAAACGATCGTCGGGAGGCGGGCCCGATCGGTATTCATCAAACTCCTGCTGGCGGAGCGCAACGAGCTGTTTGAGGTTGGTGGTCGTGGAGGTTCCGGCGACAAAGCCCAGAACTTCTTCGAATTCGAGATAGAGGATGTCACGGGGATTCTCTAGCAGGTTCGCGGCGTGCAGACGCGCTCCCAACTCAAGGAAGATGCGGCGAATGCGTCCGAAGAGGCGAGTGCGCTCAAAGCGGAGATTCTCGCGGTACAGGACGCGGGAGCGAGCGTTCTTAAGGACCCAGGAAAATGCGGCGCGGCGGAAGGGATTCCAACCTAGAGCGCGCTTGGCTTCGGCTTCGTGATCTGCCGGAGTCGTGGCTGCACTTTTGCTTGCCACGTGCTCGCTTCGAGCCAACTGGCCCACGCTGCGGAGGAAAGGCAGCGGATTGCCATGCAGAGTCAGGCTCTCGAGTTTGAGCTCCTCGAGACAGCGGTCGCCGAACTTGTCGACGTAGGACTGGTATTCCTGGTTGAATTCGGGATGTGTTGCCAAGGCGCGGAGGATGTCAGGCAAGGGAGCGTCGCAGAGAAGGGTGACGAACGGTTGGTCGGTTCGTGCCATGGCTGCCATGGTCGAGAGGCGCGCGGCGGGCTCCGCGCTGATCATGACACCCTGACCGCGAACCAGTTCGTTGGCCAGGCGATCGTTCTGATCAGCGCACCATTGCTTCGTCAGTTTGCGCAGCAGACCGTGGAAGAGCATGGCGAAGAAATCGTTGACCAGGGGCGCATCCCAATGGGTAAGCAGCTGGCGCTCCAGATCGCGGTAGTAGGCAGCGAGTTCATCGGCGCGCATGTCGGCGAGTTCGGGCTTGGGGGGCGCGAGTGCCTGGTCTAGTCGCGTGTAGAAGCGGCGGATACTCCGCTCCAAGCGCAGGTGCGCGGCGATCAATCCACCCAGGACTCGGGCGAGACGAACTCCGTCCTGTAGTTTGTCGCCGAACCCTGAACTGGAGAGCTGCAGCACTACGTCGTCGGGAAGGCCTTCGCGCACGCCCATCATTTGTTCCATGAAGCGGCGATTCGCTTTGAATCCGGGCAACAGGGCCAGCACGCGGTACCAGTTGAGGAGGTTGTAGAAGATCTGGCCGCGGATCAATCCCAGCATGTTACGGAAGGTCTGATGGTGAGCTTCGATGTCTTTTTCCGGGACCCGCATGATGCGGCAGAACTGGCGGTAGACTTCTTCGTAAACGCTGCGAGCGAAGGAGAAGGTGAGCGGAGTGGTGACGCCGCTGTAACTCTCTACGATGTTGCTGTTGTCCCACAACTGCTTGCAGGCCTCGGGGTCGGGAATGGAGGCGAGAGACGTGATTGGGCGCGACTGAAGCAGGAACAAGTGTCCGTCTGCGTAGGCCCACTCAATATCCTGAGGACGGCCGAACGCACGCTCGGCTTTGCGGGCGAGGGTGGCTACCTGCTTGACCTGATCATCTGTCAGAGCGGGCTGGCGCGCGAGGTCGGCGGGCACTGCGACTGCGTCAACGCACTCGACGTTGGTTGGGGAGAAACGGTGGGCCAGTTTTTTCTCGGCAATTTCGCGCGATGAGATCGTGCCATTGCGAAGCACCTGCCAGGAGTCGGCATCACACTCGCCCGAAACCAAGCCACTGCCCAGGCCGTAGACGGCACTGACGATGGCAACGGATCGCCGTCCGCTGACCGGGTCGGCGCTGAATGCGACTCCGGCAGCATCCGCGTTCACCATGCGTTGCACCAGGACGGCAGGCGGCTGGGGGGTGGGCGGCAACGCGTTCTCGCGACGGTACGCGAGGATGCGATCGCTGAAGCCGGAGCGCCACACGTCCGCGACCCGAGAACAGACGTCCTTGGCATCGACAAACAGGAAACTGTCCAGCTGACCGGCAAACGAATGCTCACTGCTGTCTTCGTCGCTGGCCGACGATCGCACGGCTACGCGGCCCTTGTCGGGACAGAGCGGCTTCAGCGCCGCCTCAATCTCATTGCTGACATCTACTGCGACGTGGAACCGTATCGGGCGCAGAAGTGGATTCACGGCTGCCGGGGTTGTAAGAGCTAACCGTTCGGGAGCGGGGACGCTCACTTCAAACGCCTCGGGCAGTATGGCGAACCAGGGGGGAATCGGAAAACCTTTCGCTTCGAGGGCGGAGAGAGCGGCGGCTTTGCCTCCGAGACGCTGGCTGGACAGAGGCATGTGGGGATGGAAGATGAACCTCATGCGCGCATGACCATACGATAAAGGAGAGGAATTGTGCCAAGGCTGAGGTACAGAACCAGGCTCCACACGCCGGAGTAGGTTTCGATCAAGCGGGCTCTGGCGGTGGCCGGGTTGGTCAGATATCGAACTCCGATCGTGGCGGCGATTGCCAGCAGCACGAGCAGCAAGAGGGCGATTGGTTTCTCAAGTCCGGCTCGATGCGCCGCGACGAGGGCAAACAGGCCGGTGAGCAGGAGGGCGGTCCACCAGGCGAGAACCGCTTTTCGACGTCCCCACAAGAAGCTGTACGTTTCTACCCCTTTTTCTTCGTCTTGCGGGGCGCGAATCTTGCGTCCGAGCTCGATCACCATGCCGTTGAAGAAGCTCATGAGCAAGAACCAGAAGAGGCCGTGGGGAATGTGGACGCGGATGGCGAGCCAATCGCATGCCGTCGTGTAGAGATCAATGAGGGGCATGATCAGCATGTGGGTCCACATGTAAGTGAAGGGGCGAGCCTTGAGCCAGGATTTGACGAAGAATTCTCTACTCATCGCTCCGAGATATGCCCAGACGAGCAGGAGCAAGGGAAGCAGTCGTGGTTGCAGCCATAAGGCTAATAGAAACTGCAGCACGATGCTGCCGATCCACACGCGCGCAAGATCGGAGAGCTTGACCAACCCACGAGACACCGGACGATAAGGGCGATAGCGCGAGTCCTCCTCAAAGTCCTTGAACTCGTCGGCCAAGCGCAACTGGAGGAAGGATAGGAAGGCGCTTACGAAGGCAATCAGCCATGCCGGTCGTGAGGGCGTGGCGCCCGGTCCGCGGAGGAGCGCTGAGTAGCTGATGGCGGAGGAGCTAAAAGCAAAAATGAGAGCGGCGTGGGCGAAGACAGGGAAACGCTCTCTCTGGTAGATCCACCAGCGGTTGCTCTCGAGTCTCACTCTGGTCAGTCATTATGCAACGGGTTTCGACGGCTGTGGAGTATTACGTTGGTGTGAACGGCGTACTTACAGCGGGCACCGCGGCCAATCGAGAGGCCGGCTTACCTAATTGATAACAAAGAACATCTTTCCAGCTTAAGGCGGGAAGAGCCTGGGCGGGCGTCCTTTGTTCCGCAACGGAAACAAGGCGAATCTCGAAGTCTACCCTTGCGGTATTGTCCCGAAAACAACGCTTTGTGTGTTACTATCCCGGCCAAAGTTCTGACCAATGCACCACCAGGACGGGCCATGCCAATTGCGCTTCGACCACTGAGTACAGGAGAACTACTAGATCGGACTTTCTCTCTATATCGCTCGCATTTCACCCTGTTTGTCGGCATCGTGGCCCTGCCCCACCTGTTGTCACTGGCGGTGCAGCTGAGTGTGCTGGTGCTGCCGACGCAACAGGGGCTGGCGCTCGCCCTGGAAGCGGGGCTGATTGCAATCATTTCCGCGTTGGTCGGCCTTGCAGTAGCGGCGGCATCGCAGGCGGCTACGGTTATGGCGGTTTCCCAGGTGTATCTCGACCGCCCCGCCAGCGTGATGGACTCGTACTCCCGCATCGCGCGCAGGATTCCGGGAATCGTCGGTTTGACGATCGTGGTGGGGCTCGGCGCCGGCCTCGGATTTATCTTGCTGGTTGTCCCGGGAATCATCTTCACCATCATGTGGTCGCTGGCTGTGCCAGTTGCCGTACTGGAAAACGCGGGGGTCAGCATTGCCATGTCTCGCAGCTCGGATCTGACCAGAGGGGACCGCTGGCGCGTTTTCATCATTTGGCTCCTCTTCGTAGTTCTGACGGTGACCGTCAGCATATTGCTGCAATGGGTTATCGGTCTTGCAGCGTGGGCAAGCGCGGGCCACGGCGGCCCGAAATCCTGGGTCCAGGTTGCATCAGTCGTGGCCGGTTTCGCGACCCAGTGCGTCGTTGGTCCTTTGCTGACGATTGCGCTGTCACTGGTTTACTACGACGAGCGGGTGCGAAAAGAAGCTTTCGATATTGAATTGATGATATCGACGATTGACGGGTCCGCGGCCAAGCTTGCTCCCGCTAACTAAATGGCATGGCAGCCGCGCGCAAACTCTTTGTTCTGATGGTTGTTGTCCTGGCTGGATGTCTGGTTGCGAGTTCACAGGACTCTGTCATTACCGCCGCAGAATACCGCGCCACGCTTGACCACTTGCTGGAGGCCACTTCAGCCGGGCAAGAGAATCAGGATATCGGCGGCTTACTGGAACAGCTGCCATCCAGTTGGAAAGTTGAGGCGGGATCCCATCAGTTTGTCGTACCGACGGAATGGTTGCGGCAGGACCTTGCGACTTTGGCCAAGAAAGCTGATTCCAATCTGCAAAAGGAAGTTCACCAGCGGCTGAAGGACTTGCGGAGCGATTTGGATGCCTATGAGCAGCCGGCGGCGGATTTAGCACGAAAGCAGCAGGACCTTGCCAGGATTCTGGCCGAGCCTGAATTTCGTGAGGTGCACGGGCCATCGCCGTTCGACCGGTTGATGAACCGGCTGGCGCAGGCGCTGATTCGGCAGCTTGGACGACTGTTCGGTTCTTCCACGCTGCCGGAGATTGGCACGATCTTCCTCTACAGTCTGATCGCTTTGACGATTGGTTTGCTCGGCATCTGGATTTACCGAAGCACTCGCCGTGGGATCGAGCTGGAGAGTATTGCTGCGGAAGCTGTGCCGGTATCGGCAAAGGCCTGGTCCGCCTGGCTGGCGGATGCGCGTGCCGCCGCACAACGCGGAGACTGGCGGGAAGCAGTTCATTTTGCTTATTGGGGCAGTATTTCATTCCTGGAAGGCAGAGGTGTCTGGCCGCCTGATCGCGCGCGGACGCCGCGTGAGTATCTTCGGCTGTTGCCTGCAAAGAGCGAGTATGCTCCCCCTCTTAAGTCGCTGACGACTGGGTTCGAAGTCGTCTGGTACGGCAACCGGGCGGCGGGGCCACAGGCTTTTGCAGACATGATGGAACAGCTTGGGAAACTGGGATGCCCGTCAAGGTGAGTCGCGGTGATCGCAGAATCTTCTTCGGGGCAGGGTTTGTCTTTCTTCTGCTCACGGTTGGGGCTCTGATTGTCACGCGCGGTCGCGGGCCGCAGAGTGATACTCCGAGTACGTATTCCTCTGGTTCCGGCGGCGCGAAGGTGGCGTTCCTTCTGCTGGCTGCGTCGGGTTACGAACAAGTCCGCTGGGAGAAGCCGCTGACCGATCTGCCCGAGGGGACGTTGGGGACCATTATTCTTGCCGACCCGCGAGAAGCGCCGACCCGCGCGGAGCGGGCCCGGCTGGAGAAGTTTGTTCGCAGCGGAGGGCAGGTGATCGCTACCGGCGCGTTTGCCGGCACGTTCCTGCCCGAATCGCACGCAATGCCCGAGTTGTTTCACGAGGAAATCTGGCGCCAGATTCCGGCAATGTCTCCCTCAGCGATCACTCGCGACGCGCCGGAGATCACTCTTGCGCCGGAAGCCATTTGGCGCGGCGAAGCCCACCACGCGGATCTGCTCTACGGGGCGGAGGATCGGGTCATGGTGGTGAAGTACCACTCCGGCGAAGGCGAGGTAATCTGGTGGGCTTCTGCCACTCCCTTAACCAACGCCGGCTTGAAGGAACCGGGGAACCTCGCCTTCTTTCTTGCGTGCGTGAACGAGGGGGGGCGCAAGATCGTGTGGGACGAATACGTGCACGGGTATCGTGAGACTCTAGGCGGCTCGATTGCGCACTCAACGGCTCGCTGGGTGTTTCTCCAGGTGGCGCTGCTGGGGCTGGCCTTGCTGTTCACGTTTTCGCGGCGCTGCGGTCCGGTCTTCTTTCCGGCGGTGAATGACGTTCGCCTCTCGCCGCTCGAGTTTGTCCACACACTGGGGGGAATTTACCAGCGTGCGGGGGCCTCCGTAGCCGCAGTCGACATTTTCTATCAGCGCTTTCGCTATTGGCTGACACGCCGGGTTGGACTGGCCAGTAATGCCACAGTGGCAGAGATGGCGGCTGCCGCGAGTTCTCGCTGGAATGTGCAGGATCCGTCTTTTGCATCGACGCTCGCAGAGTGTGAGGCGGCGCGGCAGCGTGTAGAACTCCGTCCGGCCGACGCGCTCCGCTTGATTCAGACACTGCACCGCTATGCGGCGCAATTTAAACTCTATCGGCTGCCCGGCAAGGAGAAATCGTAATGGAAGCGGTACCTAAACTGCTGGAACACGTTCGTGGCGAAATGAGCAAGGTGGTGGTTGGGCAGGACGACCTGCGCGATCACTGCCTGATCGCCCTGTTGTGCCGCGGGCATGTGCTAGTGGAGGGCGTTCCGGGTATAGCAAAAACCCTTGCGGTGAAGACTCTCTCCCGCTTGTTTCAGTTGCAGTTCCAGCGGGTGCAATGCACTTCTGACCTGATGCCGGCTGACATTGTCGGAACCAACGTCTTAAACCTGGCCAACAGCACGTTTCAGATTCACAAAGGACCGGTTTTCACCGACCTGCTGCTGGTGGATGAGATTAACCGGATGCCTCCGCGGACGCAGGCTGCCCTGCTCGAGTGCATGGAGGAGTATCAGGTGACGATTGACGGCACGCGTTACTCGCTGTCGCCGTTCTACACCGTGTTTGCCACGCAGAATCCCATCGAGTTCGAGGGCACGTACCCGCTGCCCGAGGCACAACTGGACCGGTTCTTGCTGAAAATCCGGGTTCCCTACCCCGACGCGAAGAACGAGGCGCAGTTGCTGGCCAACGTGCAGGCGGGTTTTGACGCGCAGGATCTCGACAAGCTGAACCTGGCCGCAGCCGAGCCGGAGCTGCTCCGCGCCGCGCAACGGGAAATCCGTGCCGTCACGGTGCAGGAGTCTCTCTTTGGCTATATCGTGCAGATCATTCGGCGAACGCGCGACTGGCCCAGCCTCACTTTGGGTGCGAGTCCGCGGGCGGCGATCAGCCTGATGGCTGTATCCAAGGCCGCCGCTGCTTTGGAGGGGCGGGACTACCTAATCCCCGACGACGTAAAACGTGCGGTACCTCCGGTACTGCGCCACCGCATCGTGCTGAAACCCGAAGCCGACTTGGAGGGGATGACCACGGACCTGGTTCTGCAAGACGTGGTCCGGGCCGTTGAGGTTCCGAAGTGAACTATCTCAACAGTCTCGTTCCCACAACTGTCGAGCGAGGTGCAGTAGCGAGTCGCCTGGGCGTCGCGTTTGGAGGGCGCTTCTTTCTGCTGCTGGCTGTGGGGCTAATCTGGCTCGGTCCGGCATTCTTCGACCCGCGCTTTGTGCAAGCGATGATTGCCTGGGATGCGCTGTTGCTGGCGGCGTGGGGCATCGATCTTCTGCGCTTGCCTCGACCCGGCGAGTTGAAACTCGCACGCTCCTGGAGCGCCCCTACGGCACTGTCCGTTTCTACCCAGGTGACCCTTACGCTCAGAAATGATTCCAGCACGATCGTGCACGCGTCGATTCTTGATGGCGTTCCACTCAGCCTGCGAAACGAACCGCCGCGCGTCGAACTGAGCGCGCCCCCAGGGCGAGAGCAGGCGCAGAGCTACACCATTCGCCCGGTGGGACGAGGCCAAACCAAACTTGGGCGCGCCTATCTCCGTTATCAGGGGCCGTGGCGAATTGCTGAGAGGTGGGCGGAAGTGCCGCTCGAACAGAGCGTTTCGGTTTACCCAGACCTGGAAGAAGCCAAGCGGCACACCGTGTATCTGGTGCGCAGCCGCCAGATCGAGATGGAGAAACGGCGCAGCCGGCCTCGCGGACTCGGCCGGGAGTTTGAGAGCCTGCGCGAGTACCAGGACGGCGACGATGTTCGGGATATCTGCTGGTCTGCCTCGGCGCGCCGCGGCAAGCTGGTGACCCGCCTCTATCAGATCGAGCGCAGCCAGACGGTGTGGATCGTTCTGGATTGCGGACGGCTGATGCGGGCGCGCATCGGCGCCCTGAGCAAGCTGGACTATGCGGCCAACGCCGCTCTCAGTCTGGCGCAAGTCGCGCTCTACTCCGGAGACCGGGTGGGCATCCTGAGTTATGGCAGGAGCGTGAAACAGCGCGTGCCCGCGGCCCGGGGCAGCGCTCACCTGCGCTTGCTGATGGAGCAACTCGCAGTGGTCAAAGAAGAAACGGCAGAGGGCGATCATCTACAAACGGCCAATCGGCTGCTCACCGATCAGAAGCGCCGCAGTCTTGTCGTCTGGCTGACCGACCTGGCTGAGACTGCCATGACACCCGAAGTCATCGAGGCCGCGGCCAGGTTGATGCCACGGCATCTTGTTCTCTTCCTTGTGATCGGCCAGCCGGATCTGGGGGCTCTGGCCGCGCGCGAACCCGCGGACGAGCAGGAAATGTTCGATGTGGCTGCCGCGCAGGAAGTGGTGCACCGGCGCGAAATCCTTCTGGCACGTTTGCGCGAGCGCGGGGCTCTCGCGCTCGAGGTCAACTCGAAGGTGCTCTCCACGACGCTGGTCAATTCCTATCTGCAGGTTAAGGAGCGGAGTCAGTTGTAGGCTCGGGCGTGGCTGGGCGCCAGAACAGATAGCACACGAGCAGCACGAAGAGTGATGCGGCAATTGTGAACTTCCACGCGACGGGAACGCCGGTCGGCGAGACAAACCCTTCGAGCACCCCAGCCACCACCAGCATGGGAAGCGTACCGAGCAACAATTGAACCGCTTCCGATCCCGCTTGCGCGAGAGATGCACTTCGCGGGAGAAATCCGGGGAACAGCAATCCCTGCGCGACGCGGAACCCGGAAGCCCCGGCAATGAAGATGGCGGGCAATTCGAGTACGCCGTGGGGCGCTACAAAACTCCACAGCTGCAGGCTCATCCCGGAAAGCCGGCAGGCCATGCCGACGACGCCGATCAGGAGACCGTTGAATGCCATCATGTAGATGGTGCCGAGGCCGGCTGTAATCCCGAGAGCGAAGGTCGTGAATCCCACGCTGATGTTGTTGGTCATAATGGCGCTGGTAGCCAGCGGCTTGATTCCAACAATGGAATGCGTCCACATGCGGTGGTGCTCGATGGCGTCAACCATCTCCGGTCCCAGGAGCTTAACTTTGAAATCGGGGTTCTGGTAGGTGAGAACCGCGCCTACCCCGGCGCCCACCAGAAAGATGGCGACTGCCAACAGGAAATGAGGCAGGTTCCGGCGAAAAACCTGGGGATAGACATCCAAAAAGAACGAAAAAACTTTCCTCACGCCCGTGCGCTGGCCCGAGTAGATGGTATTGTGAGCACGTATTAGAAGTTGGTTCAGGTAGCGGGTAAAGTGGACTGAGCTCGGATCCTCGCGGACGGACGCCAGGTCCGCAGCCGTCTGACGGTAGAGAAGGCTCAATTCCTGCAGGTCGCGCCGGGCCAGGGATTTCAGGCCACCCTGCATGGTAAGGTTCAGTAAGCCCTCCAGCCTGTTCCAGTGAGGTTTACGCTTTTCGATCCAGCGGGTGGAGATCACAATTGCACTCGTTTGACGAACTCAAGATTGATACGCCCGAGCAGATTGCCCTGGAACTGCCCGTGGCGGGAATCGGCAGCCGATTCCTCGCGCTGGCCATTGATACTCTACTGCAGGGTCTCCTGTATGCGGTAGGGCTTCTGTTCGTGTTCCTGATCCCGGTCGGATCGCTGTTCCTTGGCTGGGTCCCACGCTCCATCGGTCCGGCTCTGTTGATCCTTTTTCTGTTTACCGTTTACTGGGGTTATTTCGCCATCTTCGAGATTTTCTGGCAGGGACAAACTCCTGGGAAACGCTATGCCGGCATCCGTGTCATCAAGGAATCGGGGCGGCCCATGAATACCTACGAGGCCATTGGGCGGAACCTGATGCGGTCGGTTGACGGTCTGCCGGGTATGTACGGGGTGGGTTTGGTCTGCATGATGCTGAACCGAGAGAGCCGACGCCTCGGCGACTTCGTGGCTGGAACCATCGTGGTCCATGAGCGACCTTCGGAAGACGTGCGGCCGTCCTGGATGAGCACCTCTACCAAGACGTTGGACACGCCGCTGGCGGGGCAACTTACAGCGGACGATCTGGTGCTGATCGAGACATACCTGCATCGGCGTTTTGAGCTGCCGGGTTACGTTCGCCTGCAGGCTGCTGACAAGATCGCCGCCCACTTGAAGGGCAAGGGAGCGCAGGCTCAGCCGGGGCAGGCTGTCGACGATTTTCTGGAGGCCGTTGCGCGTCGAATTCGCGATGGGGCGGGATACCGGTAAGACAGCAGCGACGCCGGTCGCGCAAGCAGTGTAGAGCAAATACACCCGAGTCAGGAACAATCACACCCTCCGTGGGCACTTACTCCCGCTTGCATGCTGTTGGAATGATTGAAGGGTTCCACTTGAGGAACGTTTGGCAAAGCGGCGCCTTCGGCCTCGCGGCCATCCCTCCGGCGGATCTGTATCTACGGCCTTCGGTGATGTGGGGCCGGTGGGATTGGTTCCAATTCCCTTTTTGACGCGTACGACCCTTCGTGTCCGCTGTTTCAAGGCTGCAAATTTCGCCTACCTGCTTAGAATCCCGTCAGAAAGGATTAAGACAGTCTCATGCACATTCTGCTGGCAGAGAACGAACCGTCGCTGGCGAGATATTTATGCGGAGAGCTGGAAAACGAGCACCACGCGGTCGACTTGGCGGCGAGCGGGGAGCAGGCATGCCGGCTGGCGCGGGCGCGGCGTCCGGATGTGGCGTTGCTGGATCTGAATGAGCCGCCGTTCGGCAGCCTGGCGCTGCTCGAGGAACTGCGCGCGCTGGAGCGGGAGCTTCCCGTGGTGGTGCTGACGGGTTCGAACCGGGCGGAAGAGCGGGTGCGGTGTTTCGAATGTGGAGCAGACGATTCTCTGGCCAAGCCGTTCGCTTTTGCCGAGTTGCTGGCGCGGCTGCGGGCGGTGGAACGGCGTTGTCGGCAGCGCGCCGCCCTGCGGCTCACGGCGGGCGACCTGGAACTGGATCTGGTGGGACGCCGGGCGGAGCGGGGAGGGCGATCCATCGAACTGTCGCCGAAGGAGTTTGCCCTGCTGGAATTGCTGATGCGGCAGGCCGGGGCGGTGGTCAGCCGCGCCGTCATCCTGGAACGGGTGTGGCAGGCGCCGGCGGAGGGGATGGACAGCAATCTGGTGGACGTTTATGTGAACTATCTGCGCAAGAAGGTGGACGCTGGTTTCCCGGAACCTCTGATTCAGACCGTGCGCGGCGCAGGGTATCGGCTCGAGCCGAGGGAGAAAGTGCAATGATTCCGCGCATTGCGGTTCCGCTGCCGGACAGCGGCGTTCTGATTGCGAGTCCGAGGCGGCAGGTGCGGGACAAGCTGATTCACCGGTTATGGCCGGGCTGCGAGCGGGTGCGTGAAGTGGGGAGCGGGGCGGCAGCGCTGGCGCGTCTGGAAGGAGAAGAATGGAGCTGGCTGGTGCTTGATCGCCGGCTTCCCGATCTCGATGCCGAGGAACTGGTGCGCACCATTGAGCGGCGCTTCCCCCGGGTGCGGGTCGTGCTGCTTGATTCGTCGGCGGGTACGCGAGCGGCGCTGCGCGAGGGCGAGCGGCGCGAAGCAACGGGGTGGAGGGCAGAAGAGCCGACGCCCGCAGGCCTTTCTCGGCTGCTGAAGGACTCGTCGCTGAGCGATCCTTTGCCGGGCATGATCGGGCATTCGCCGGCGATGGCGGAGGTCTACCGGTTAGCGCGGCGGGTGGCCGGACGTACGACCACCGTACTTCTGACCGGAGCGTCGGGTACGGGCAAGGAACTGGTGGCGCGGGGCATTCATCGCATAGGTCCGCGCGCGGCGAAGCCGCTGGTGGTGATCAACTGCGCGGCGCTGCCCGAGGCGCTGCTCGAGTCGGAACTGTTCGGGCACGCACGCGGAGCTTTTACCGGAGCGGTCGAGGCGCAGGCGGGACGGATTCAGGCAGCCGAGGGGGGCACGCTTTTTCTTGACGAGGTGGGAGAGCTGCCGCTGGGAATGCAGGCCAAACTGCTGCGTTTTCTCGAGAGCAAGGAAGTGCAGCGCCTGGGCTGCCCGACGGTGCGGCAAGTGGACGTGCGCGTGGTGGCGGCCACCAACGCCGACCTGGGGGAACGGGTGGGAGCGCGGGATTTTCGCGCCGATCTTTATTTCCGGCTGTGCGCGTATCCCATTGCGCTGCCGTTGTTGCGCGAGCGCGGCCCGGACATTCTGCCGCTGGCACAGTATTTCCTGGAGCAGGAAGCGGTGCGCAGCGGCGTTCCGGTTCCTGAACTCAGCGCGGAAGCGGAGCTGCTGCTCGAGTGCCATCCCTGGGAAGGCAACGTGCGCGAGCTCGAACATGTGCTGGAGCGCGCCAGCATCCTGGCGGAAGGCGAGCCGTGGATTCGGCCCGAGCATCTGCAGTTTCTGCCCAGGCAGTGGGCAGGGATTGCCGGAAAGAACACTCCCTCTGGAGTGAATGGTTTAGAGATTTCTTAGCGACGGGGGCAGGGTCTGGCCCTTGTCCTGCATTGTGAGGTTCGTCTATGTCCGCAGAAGCGATGTTGCTGGAAGCGTTTTCCGGTTTCAGCCGGGCGGCGGAAAGCCTGGAAGTTTCCTACCGCGATTTGAGCGGGGAGGTGGCGCGGCTGCGCGAAGAACTGGAAGAGCGCAACGCGCAACTGGAGCACAGCCTGGCGGAGAACGAAAAGATTCGCGGTGAGCTGGAGAAGATTCTGGCCAACCTGCCCTGCGGAGTGCTGGTGAGCGACGAGTCGGGCACGATCAGGCGCTCGAACGCCGAACTGGCGCGCGTGCTGCACCTGGCGGAAGTCGGCCATGAGATTGGCGACCTGCCGGAGGCGGTGCGGGCGATTCTGGGAAGAGTGGAGAACGAAACAGGCGAAGCGGAGTGTTCGCCCGGTGGGGGGGGAGAGAACTGGCTGGCCATCCGGCGGGCGGCGCTCGCAGCGGGGCGGGAGCCGGGAAAGATGATCTTCATTGTGCGCGATATCAGCGCGCAAAAGCGCTGGGAAAAAGAGCGGGAGCGGGAACGGCACGGCGTCGCCCTGGGCGAGATGGCGGCGCTGCTGGCGCATGAGATCCGCAACCCGCTGGCCAGCCTGGAGCTGTTTGCCGGACTGCTGGCCGACGAGCAATTGCCCGGCGATGCGGGTCGCTGGGTGAATCACGTGCAGGCCGGTCTGCGCACGCTGGGGACAACGGTGAACTCGGTGCTCGACTTTCATCATCCAGGAACGAGCGAGCCGAGCGCCCTCGATCTGGGCGAGTTTGTGGACCAGGTGCACGCTTTCCTGCAGCCCCTGGCGCGACAGCGTAGCGTTTCCCTTGCTCGCGACCATCACCTGCGCGGCCTGACAGTTTCTGCCGATCCGCACCGTCTGCAGCAGGTGCTGCTGAACCTGGCGGGGAATGCGCTGCGGCTGGTCGAGAAAGGCGGGCATGTCGCTTTCCACGGCGGGGTGGTGGAAGAGCGGGGCCGGCGCTGGGCGGAGATTCAAGTGGAGGACGATGGTCCGGGCGTCGCCGCGGAAAACCGCGAGCGCATCTTCGAGCCCGGGTTCACGACCACTCCGGGACGGCTGGGCCTGGGCCTGGCGGTGTGCCGCAAGATTGCCCTCGGGCATGGCGGGACGTTGTCGGTGACGTCTTCGCCGGGTGCGGGCGCAACTTTTCGCCTGCGGCTGCCCCTGGGAGAGGCGGCATGAAGCGCGTGCTGGTGGTGGATGACGAAGCCCTGATGCGAACGGCGCTCGAAACCACGCTCGCGCGCCGGGGTTGGCAGGTGCAGACCGCGGCGGGGGCGGGCGAGGCGCTGGTGCGCTTTCGCCTGATGCGTCCACCGCTGGTGATTACGGATGTGCGTATGGCCGACGGCAGCGGGCTGGATGTGATGCGCGAAGTGCGGCGGGTAGTGCCAGGGACGGCGGTGATTCTGCTGACGGCATTCGCCTCGGTGGCGCAGGCGGTCGAAGCCATGAAGGACGGCGCCTGCGATTATCTGGTGAAGCCGGTGTCGGGCGAGCAGCTGGAAGCGGCCGCCGAGCGCGTGCTGGCGGGAACCCAGGCCATCGTTCCGGAAACGGAAGCGGCGCTGATCGGCGAGGCGCCGAATTTTCTGGCGGCGCTCGAGCGGGCGCGCCTGGCCGCGGCCTCCGATGCCGACATCCTGATGGAAGCCGAGAGCGGCACGGGCAAGGAACTGGTGGCGCGGCGCATTCATGCCTGGAGCGCGCGCGCTCGGCGGCCGCTGGTGGCCGTCAACTGCGCCGCCTTTCCCGAGGCCCTGCTCGAGAGCGAACTGTTCGGCCACACTAAGGGCGCGTTTACCGGGGCGGCGGCGGCCAAGCCGGGCAAGTTCGAACTGGCAGATGGCGGCACGCTGCTGCTCGATGAAGTGGGAGAAATGCCCCTGACCCTGCAGCCCAAGCTGCTGCGCGTGCTGCAGGAGCGCGAATTCGACCGGCTGGGCGGAACGCGCGCGGTGCGGGTGGAGTTGCGCGTGATTGCCACCACCAACCGCTCGCTCGAGAAAATGGTGGGCGAGGGGCGCTTCCGCTCCGACCTTTATTACCGCCTGAACGTGATTCCACTGTCGCTGCCGCCCTTGCGCGAGCGGCGCGCCGATATCGGCCGGCTGGCACGTCACTTCTTGCGGCTCTACCAGCCCGCCGGCCGGGAGATGAGTCTTTCGCCGGCGGCGGTGCGCGAACTGGAAAGACACAGCTGGCCGGGCAACGTGCGCGAACTGGCGAATGCCATGCGGCGCGCGGTGGCGCTGGCAGCCGGCGACGAAATCGGTCCCGGGCAATGGCAGGCGCCGGGCGCCGCCCGGACGGAGGATTCGCTGGCCGGCAGCGTCACGCTCGAAGCGGCCGAGCGCCTGTTGTTCACGCGCGCGCTCGAAGCCACCGGCGGCAACCGCTCGCATGCGGCGGCGCAGTTGGGCGTGAGCCTGCGCACGGTGCGCAACAAGATTCGTGAGTACGGACTTCCTCCGAGGAGCGGCTATGCCCATTCTTGATACCCCGATGCTCGGCGTGCTCGCGCGCTACCTGGATGTGAACGCATTCCGCGGCGCGGTACTGACTTCGAACCTGAGCAACGTCGATACCCCGAATTATCGCAGCCAGCAGACGACCTTTCGAGCGCTCCTGGCGGGTCAGGGAGAGGTGGCCGCGAACCCGTTGAATGCGGCCATCAATGCGTTTGGGGTTCTGGGCGACAGCCATCCCGACCTGGCGCAGGGTCATCTGGAGCGCACCGGCAATGCCCTGGACGTGGCCATTGAAGGGCAAGGGTTCTTCGCGGTGCAGACCGGGGCGGGTGTGCTGTATACGCGGCAAGGAAATTTTCGCGTGTCGCCGCAGGGCGGCCTGGTGACGGCGGCGGGCGATGCGGTGCTGGGCGAGCAGGGGGCGGTGCTTGTGAACAGCGGAGATCTGGCGATCAGCGCCGATGGAACGGTTTCGGCGGGCGGTGCGATTTCGGCCAAGCTGCGGGTGGTGGAATTTGCCCCGGGAACTCCGCTTACGGCAGTGGGCAATGCCTACTATTCCGCCGAGGCGCCGGCGGCGCGCCCGAGCACGGCAAGCACGCTGCGGCAGGGGATGCTCGAGTCGTCGAATGTGGATCCGGTGGCGGCGACGGTGAATCTGATTGCGGTGCAGCGGCACGCGGAGATGCTGCAGCGCGCGCTGAGTTTCTTTTACAGCGATTTCAATCGCATCGCGGCCAATGATTTGGGCCGTATTTAGCGGAGGGCATAAATGTTTCGATCCCTGTACACGGCGGCCAGCGGCATGCTGGCGCAGCAATTGAATCTCGACAACGTGGCCAATAACCTTTCGAACGCGAGCACGGCCGGGTTCCGGCGGCGCCGGCTGCAGTTTCAGGATCTGGTGTACCAGAACCTGATCATGCCGGGCGCGGCGGCGACGCAGCAGACGACGATCGCGGCCGGCCTGCAGATCGGACTGGGCACGCGTTCGTCGGCGTCGGAAATCATTCAGGCGCAGGGCGACTTCACGGCCACGGGCAATCCGCTCGACCTCACCATCCAGGGCAACGGTTTCTTCCAGGTGCGCTTGCCTTCGGGGGACCTGGGATACACGCGCAGCGGGACGTTCCATCTCGATGCCCAGGGCAACGTGGTCACTTCCGATGGAAATCCGCTGGAGCCGTCGGTGACCATCCCGCCGGGGGTGACATCGCTCACCGTGGGCCAGGACGGCACGATCAGCGTGACCTTGCCGGGACAGGACCAGGCGCAACAGGTCGGCAATCTTCAACTCGCTCTGTTCCCCAATCCGGGCGGGCTGAACAGCGTGGGGCAGAACCTGTTTCTCGCCACCACGGCCTCCGGCGATCCCGTTGTCGGCACGCCGGGCGGCAGCGAAGGGCTGGGAACGGTGCAGGCCGGGTATCTCGAAAGTTCCAACGTGAGCGTGGTCGACGAGTTTGTGGCGCTGATTCTGGCGCAGCGTTCCTACGAGGCAAATTCGCGGGTGGTGCGGGCCGCCGACGAGATGTTTCAGCAACTGAACAACCTGGGACGGTAAGCGAATGAGACTTCTTCCCATGGTGTTGCTGGTGGCGCTCGGCAGTCTCACCTCGGCGGAGCTCTCGCCCATGGCCGGCGTACGAGCGGCCATCGAGCGGGCGCTCGCGGCCAAAGGAATGACCGCCGGTGACGCGCTGGCGGAAGAGCCATTTGTTCTGCCCCTGGCGGACGCGCCGGTTTGTCCAGCCTACGAGGTGACCGAGACCGCCTGGAATGAGGCGCTGCAGCTCATGGAATTCCGTCTGCGCTGTCCCGAGTACCCGGGCCGGCCTGCGTGGCTGGTGCGGGCCAAGGCGCGGGATGCGCGTTGGGCTCGCGGGCTCGAACGGGTACGGGAGAAGCAGCCGCCACGGCAGCGAGAGTCTTCCAGCCCGGTGCTGGTGCGCGCGGGGCAGGCCGTTTCCCTGGTGTCGGTACGGGAGGGAATGCGGCTAACGGACTTCGGCCGCAGTCTGGACAACGGCGGTCTCGGTGACAAGGTTCGTATTCGCAACTCTGTCACTGGCCGGGTGGCGCGAGGATCGGTGATCGCGGCCCGGACGGTCGCGCTGGAGCCAATGCCATGAAGCTTGCGCTGTGGACGATTCTATTCAGCGGTGCACTCGCCGCTACGGCTCTGGCCAAAGATCACCCGCGGAGTACGCGGGAGGAGTACCTGCGCCGCGCCGGACACGAGGCGCCGGCGGTGCAGGTTTCTACCCCGGGCAGCCTGTGGCAGGACGGCGGCCAGCTGGCGAACGTCACCTCCGACTATAAAGCGCGAGCGGTCGGCGACCTGATCACGATCCTGATCGTGCAGGACACGACGGCGGAGAACAGCGGGTCGGTGACGTCGAACCGCACCTATTCCGCGAGCGCGGGCATCCAGGCGCTGGCCGGAGGGACGAGCACGGCGGCGGTCAGCAACCTGTTCTCGCCGCAGTCCAGTTCTTCGTTGAGCGGCAAGGGCCAGGCGACGTCCAAGCTGACCCTGCGCACGACGCTGGCAGGACGCATTATCGCCGTGCTTCCGGGCGGCACCTATGCCGTCGAAGCGCAACGCGATTTGGCGATGAACAATGAGCGGCAGACGGCGGTGGTGCGCGGTCTGGCGCGGGCGGGCGATATTGCTCCGGACAATTCGATTGCTTCGACACAGCTGGCCGAACTCGAAATCGAGATCAAGGGCAGAGGTGTGATCAGTGACGGCACGCGGCCGCCGCATCCGGTGCTGCGTCTGCTGTGGCGCTGGTTGGTCTTCTAGGAAGAGGTGGTCATGTACAGGATTCTGGTCGCCGGTTTGCTGCTCGTCGCGCTGCCCGCTTTTGCGGCAGAATCGGCGCCGCCGCCGGCACAGGTGCGAATTCGCGATATCGCCTCGGTGGAGGGCGTGCGGGAGAATCCGCTGCTCGGCTATGGGCTGGTGGTGGGACTGAACGGTACCGGCGACCGGCGGCAGACGGTATTCACCACGCAGACGCTGGCCAATGTTCTGCAGCGGCTGGGGGTGCAGATTTCACCGGCCGCGGTGCGCGTGAACAATGTGGCGGCGGTGTTCGTGACCGCGTCGCTGCCGGCGTTTGCCCGTCCGGGAACGCGAGTGGATATCACAGTCTCATCGGTGGGCGACTGCAAGAGTCTCGAGGGCGGGCTGCTGCTACTGACTCCGTTGCGCGGCGCGGACGGCCAGGTGTATGCGGCGGCGCAGGGTCCGGTGACGCTTGGCGGCTACAGCGCCGGCGGGGCGGGCAACGCGAAGCAAGTCAATCATCCCACGGTGGCGCGCATCCCGGCGGGTGGGCTGGTGGAACGCAGTACGGCGATTGATCTGGCGGCGCAGCCGTCGCTCGCGTTGTTGCTGGCGGAACCGGATTTCTCGAGCGCCAGCTCGATCGCGGCCGCCATCAACCAGGAATTTGGCCGTCCGCTGGCGACGGCAGCGGACGGACGGCGCATTGACATCAACGTGAAGGACCGGGGCGCGGAAACTTTGCCGATGCTGCTGGCTCGCATTGAGCAGTTGCGGGTGACGGTGGCGCATCCGGCGCGAGTGGTGGTGAACGAGCGCACGGGCACCATCGTCATGGGACGGGACGTGCGCCTGGGGCCGGTTTCCATTCTGCATGGCGGGTTGAGCATCGAGATCTCGACCACGTTTTCGGTGTCGCAGCCGCCGGCTCTTTCCGGAGGCGAAACAGCTCGCGTAGCCCAGCCGGAAGTGCGCACGGGAGAGAAGCCTGTGCGCCGCATCGAACTCGGCGACGGCGCGACGGTGGAACAGCTGGTCAGCGGACTGCAGGCCATGGGGGCGACGGCGCGGGATGTGATTGCGATTCTGCAGGCGATCAAGGCAGCAGGGGCGCTCGAAGCCGAACTGGAGGTATTGTGAGCGAGGTTGTGCAGGGACTGCGTTTTGTGACGACAACGCAAGCAGCGACCGGGAAAGTGCAGCCGTCGGAAAAGCTGCGCAAGGCGGCGGGCGACTTCGAGACACTCTTGCTCTCGTCGCTGCTCGAACCGCTGGCTTCCGGATGGTCCGGGGCGCCGGGGGCCGCGGAAGAAAAGGAAGGAAACACCTATGGCTACCTGGCGGCGCAGGCCATCGGCGGGGCGTTGAGCGCCCATGGGGGTCTGGGAATTGCACGTATGTTATTGCAAAAAATGAACTTAAATAAGGGTCATCTCCCTTCGGTGCCGGAAGGCACCGGTTCCGCTAAAGCTTTACGGGGGAGTGCCGATCATCCAATTGGGAGGGCTCCAGACACCCGGTAGGGCACTCGACAGGGCCAAGGGGTTTCGGGTGGAGGAGGCAAGCGACTATGAGAATCGACTTCTCGAATACGACAGGCAAGGTAGCTCAGAACCAGCAGGCCCGCGGTAACTCTCCCTCCGCGCGGGAGAAGGTCGGCGGCGGCAACGCGAGTTCCGACAAAGTGGACTTGGCGGTGGATCGGCTGAAGGTGCAGGCGGCGCAAAGCGATGCGCGCGAAACGGAACTGCGGCGCGAGCGGGTGCAGGCGCTGCAGAAAGCCGTTGCCGATGGCAACTACCAGGTGAGCGACGAGCAGATTGCGTCCGCCATGATGGCGCATCAGGGTATGGCGGCTTTCTGAAGTGAGTTCTGCCGGCAAACCGGCTGGAGGGGCCGGGGCGGCTCGCGGCCTGGCCGGAAAGCAAGCGCTTCCCCGACCGTTCGGGTGAGCGCAGAACGAATCAGCCCGAGAAGAAGGCGAAACCCGATGCCAGCGCTTCCGACGAACCACACCAACTCGACGAAAGGGCCTGATGTGCCTGCCGGGGACAGACTTCTGGAAGAGCGGCTGGAGTCCTGGCGCCATCTCGCCAGGTCGCTGCGCGCCGGGGTGACGGTGCTGGCGGCGGCCAATGTTACCGATATGGAACAGTTGGTCGAGCGCGAACACAGCGCGGTCGAAGCGCTGCAGCGGATCGAAGCGGGCTGGCAGGAGCGCGCGCGCAGCGCGCCGGCGGCTCCTTCACTCGCTTTCCAAATGGCGCAATTCGATGCGGTACGGCAGGAGGTAAGCCATTTGCTGCTGGTGCATAGCGCGCTGTTGCGCCGGATTCGACGCAACATCCTGTTCCTGCAGAACGTCCGCCGGAGCTTTGCCGAGACCTATACGCCGGTGGCGGGTTCGGAGAAGGGATAAGACATGGCCAGTTTGTTCTCGAGTCTTTCGGTGGCGGAACGGGCACTGTTGGCGAACCAGGCTGCGATCGGGGTTACGTCCAACAATGTGGCGAATCTGAATACGCCGGGCTACACGCGGCAACGGCCGGTGATGGAAGAAGGTGCGCCGTGGGTCCTGGGTCCGCTGGTGGTGGGTTCGGGCGTGGAATTCAAGCAGCCGCAGAGTTTGCGGGACGACATTCTGGAATTGCGGGTGCAGGAAGAGAAGCAGCAACAGAGCAAAGCGGGAGGTCTGCTGAGTTCTCTGCAGCCGATCGAAGCCATGTTCACTTCGAGTGACGGCGATTTGGGCAGCAAGATCGATGCTTTGTTCACCAGCTTCAATGATCTGGCCGCCAGCCCATCGAGCCTGCCGTTGCGGCAGGCGGTGCTGACGGCAGCGGGAAATCTGGCGTCCAGTTTTCGCACGACGTCGGGCAATCTAGTGGCGCAAAGACAGAATCTGAATCTGAACGTGGAACAGTCGGTCGGGCAGATCAACCAACTGACGTCGCGCATCGCGAAGATCAACTTGCAGATCAGCGCTCTGGAGAATGCGGGGCAGAACGCGAGCGTGCTGGTGGATCAGCGCACGCAGATGATCAGCGATCTTTCGGGACTGGTCGACGTGCGGGTGATCCCTAACGAGAGTTCGATTTCATTGACCACCGCGAACGGCGCGGCGCTGGTGGCAACGGGGGAAAGTTTCGATCTGACGGCCAGCCTGGCGTCGGATGGCATGCAGCACATTTTCGCGCAAGGGCAGGACATTACCGCGACGCTGACGGGGGGAGAGCTGGCCGGCCAGCTCGAGGTGCGGGATCAGAAGATTCCGGACCTGCTGGGGCAGCTGGACGCGCTGGCCTCGGGACTCACGACGGCGCTGAATACGGCGCATCGTGCGGGGTTCGATCTCGGCGGGACTGCGGGCGGGGACCTTTTCGTGCCATCGCCGGCGGGCGGCACGGGCGCGGCGGGCGCCATGCAAGTGGCGGTCACGGATCCGGCCAAACTGGCGGCGAGTTCCGACGGCAGTTCAGGATCGAACGGCAATATCAGCAACCTGTTGGCCGTGGGCCAGCAGGCGGTAGCGAGCGGGCAGAAAGCTTCGGAATTCTACGCCTCGCTCGTGTTCGGCCTGGGCAGCAGCGTGGCCAATGCGCAATCGGAATCCGAAGCTTCGAATGCGATCCTGCAGCAGTTGCAGGAGCAGAGGGGATCGGTTTCAGGGGTTTCGCTGGATGAAGAAGCGACGAACATGGTGCGCTACCAGCAGGCCTTTGAAGCGGCGGCGCGGGTGGTGACGACCATCAGTGACATGCTGAACACAGTGATTCAAATGGGTGCATAAGTTATGCGCGTCAATCCCAATTTTCTGCCGAATATCCTGGATGCTCTGACCCGAACGCAGGCACAGGAGCAGACATCCTTACTGCAAATGGCGACGGGGCTGCGGGTCAACAAGCCATCGGATGATCCGGCAGCGGCGGCGACCCTGCTGCTGAACCGGAGTGAGACGACGAGAGTCAATTCTATCGTCCACAACCTGAGCAACCTGAGCGGGCAGTTGCAAACCGCCGATGCGGCGCTGAATTCGGCGACGCTATCGCTGCAGCGCGCGATTACGTTGGGGGTGGAAGCGGCGAACGGCACTCTTTCGGCGGCTGATCGGTCTTCGATTGCGAGTGAAATTCAAGGGATCGAGAAGCAGGTGCTGGGAGCGGCCAACACGACCTTCAATGGCCAGTTCCTGTTTGCGGGAACGGCGACGCAGACAACGCCTTTTGTAAGCGATGCGACAGTGCCGTCGGGCGTGCGCTATGACGGCAACAATGGGGTCAACTCGATGCAGGCGGACGAGAGCCTGTCGCTCCAGACCAATCAGCCGGGCTCTACCATCTTCACCTCCGCCGGCAAGGATGTTTTCCAAGGGCTGAACGACCTGGTTTCGGCCATTCAGTCCGATTCCGGAATCGAAACCGCGGTTTCATCGCTGCGGGCGTCGTTCGACTATGTGTCGGCGCAGCGCGTGTTTTACGGAAACGGGATCCAGCAGATCAGCGAACAGACCACCTGGCTGAACCAGGTGAACCTGCAACTGGCCACCCAGCAAAATGCGGTAGGAGGAGCGGATCTGGCGAAGACGACGAGCGATCTGGTGACGGCGGAAACGGCGCGGAGCGCAACCATGCAGGCGGCCAGCCGGGTGACGGGCACCAGCTTGTTCGACTACCTGAAGTAGACGCTTATAGCAATTTCACAGTTGTTGTAGCTGGCTTTGAAAGGGCGCGGCTTCAGCCGCGCCGATAGGAGTTACAAATAACGTGGCCCTTAGGCCCTGAGGCGGCATTCCCTCAGCGGCTAAAGCCGGGCTTGTTCGTGGCCTCTACGGCACGCCTGAAGGCGTGCCCCTTCAAATCGGCTACGTCTACCGAGGAACCGCCCTAGTACAGGCGGAAATTTACTTCGACGTTGACCTGCACCGCTGCGGGCGCGCCATCCACCATGCCCGGGGCGAAGCGCCAGAGGCGCACCGCTGCGATCGCCTTCTCGTCGAGGCCGAGGCCCAGGGCTCGCGCCACGCGTATGTCTCGTGTGGTGCCATCCGTTGCTACTACCACCCAGAGGGTTACGGTTCCTTGCAGGCGGGCCCGGCGCGCCTGATCGGTGTACTCCGGGTCGGGTGTGAATAAAGGGCGAGGAGCGATGACGTGGCCTGATTTGTAAGCGGTCGCGAATCCGGGCGTCGTGCCGGGTCCTTGGCCGTGTCCCCAGCCGGGCCCATCGCCGTCTCCGGACCCGGGACCGTGCCCGGTGCCATTGGAAGGCGGGCCCAACAGGCGCGCCCAGGGATCTCCCAGGGTTCCGGTCTGCTCCAGTTTCAGTTCTGGAGCAGCTTCGATGCCTGCGGGCACGGGCAGCAGCGGGTTCTGGCTGGGGACGACGATTACGGGCCGCGTGAAGGCTTTTGGATTTACCTCCGGAAGATCGCCTTTCGGCATGGGAATCAGGTCTTGGGCTCCGCCGCCGCCGGCGCTTCCGGGAAAGAAAATCTCTCGCGCCGCAGGTGGGATTTGAGGGAGGAAGGGATGGTTGACTAAGCGGTTTGCCAGCAGGAGCGTGGCGCACAGAACCGCCACGTGGAGTGCGAGAGAGAGGAGGAAGAACCGGGCGCGCCGGTTGTATGGATTCGAGGCAATGCCTCGTATTGTGATCAGCGTTCCGGGACCGGAATCACGCAGAAACAAGTCCGCCATGGAGTAGCTCACGAAATGGCAGTAGTTGCTTTGTGGAGAGAAGGCGGCAGCGGCTGAAAGGTTGTCTCAGTAGAGGCGGAAATTCACTTCGACGTTGATTTGGACGGCGACAGGCGTGCCGTCTTTTCTAGCGGGGTCGAACTTCCACTGGCGGACTGCGTCGATGGCCTTCTCGTCGAGCCCCAGGCCCAGGGAGCGTGCTACGCGAATGTCGCGGGGCCGGCCGTCCGGCCCGACAACGACCCACAGGACGACCGTGCCCTGGTATTTCGCTTTACGCGCTTCTTCAGAGTATTCGGGATCGGGCGCGTAGAGCGCGCGTGGAGCGCTGACACCGCCGCCGACGCGGTAGTAGCCGCCGCCGGCTCCGCCGCCAATGCCGGGGCCGACGCCGGGACCTGTACCGGAACCGACGCCTCCGCCGGAGCCGCTGCCGATACCTCCGCCCGAGCCTGTGCCGCTGGAGGGTGGGCCGAGAATTTTCGACATGGGATCACCCAGATTGCCCAGCATAGGGGGCTGCAACTGGGGCGCAACGACGGTGGGGTCGACCGGAAGTTTGGGAGCCTCTTCGGGCACCGCCCGCGGTGGAGCGATCTGTTCGCGCGACTGCTTGGGCAGAGGCCCTTTGGAAGCTTGCAGCTTGTCGCGGTCACCGCCGCCACCACCGCCGCCGGATTGGTCAGGAGAACTTTTCAAAACATAGGGGCTGATATCGGTAACGAGGCCTACGACCTTCTGCTTGAGATCCTGGCGATGCTCGAGGATCCACTGGCTGGCCGCGAGGATGGCGACCGCGACCAGTAGATTGACGGCGTAGGCAAGGATATAGGCTCCGGGGCGGGCGTTGTAGTTGCCGTAACCCTCACCGAAGAGAGTGGGCAGAATCGTGGGCTCGGGCTTTTGCGGAGCCTGCGGTTCGGCCTGGATGGGAGGCGCCTCCGGCATAGCGGCAACTCTACCTCAAGTATAGCTACAAAAAATGCCACCCCGTGTGACGAAGAACACATGGCCATCAGCGGAAGATGGCGGCAAAGAACCTCTTCAAGCCATGGAAGAAGCCTTTGTTTTCATTTGGCTTCTGAGGCGGGGCCTTGGCGGCAACCACGGTGATTGCAGGCGGCTTGGCGGGAGGCGGCGAGGGGCTTTCCTTCCAGCCCGGCGTGGGCGGACGGGGTAGCGGTAATGCGGATGCCTGCTTGCTGACTTCGGGTGCCGGCGATGCGCGGAAGACAAACGGCGTATCCACTTGCACGTGAACCTGCGGCTGCTGGGCGGGAGGAAGGGCAGCGCCTACCGGAAGCGCGGGGGGCGCGCTCGGATTCGCAGCTCCGATCGGGATCGAAGGTGGGGGCGGGACGACCGCGGGCGAAGAGCCGCCTAACGCCATTTGCGCGGCGTTCGTAGCCGGCATCTGCGACGAAGCGAGCAGCGGGGGCGAAGACGGCGGAGGGCATCCACACTCGAGTGGAACGTTCGCATCCGTGCGGCCGAGAAGTCCGGAGCGAAAGACGATTTGCTCCTCGGGCTTGACCTGATAAGTGCCATCGCCAATCAACTCGGCGACCGTAGCGGGCGAGCCGTTGCCGAGAAGTCCGCGGACGCAAGTGTCTCCCTTGGAGTCGGAGCTGATGGCGTAGCGGAATTCGCCGGGACCCGTCAGAGAAATGCGGAAATCGGGGGTCAGGATGGTGTCGGAAGCGCCGGGAAGGTGGTAGTCGAGTTCGACGGCACCGGTGCCCATGGCGAGCATCATGTCGCGGCCATCTTTGGACGGAGTGACGGAAACGGTGGTGCCGGGGCAGACGCGTACTTCGCCGCCGCGCGCCAGTTGCAGCACCGTCGTCTGACCGCCAGCGGTGACGCTCGAGCCGGATGGAACCCGAGCGCCGGCGACGGTGACCGCGCCGACTGGTCTGGTTATATGTGCGGTGGCGGGCGTGGGAGCGGTGGCGGGAGGAGGCGTTGCAGCAATGGTTGGAGCCGGCACCGGAGCGGGCGTTGGAGCAACCGTTCGAGCAGGCGCAGGAGGCAAGGGAGCGGGCGTTGGAGCAGCGGTTGAAGCCGCGTTTGGAGCGGGCGGCGGAGGTTGTGCCACTGGAGGTGCAGGAGGCGGGGCCGTGGCGGCTTTCACCGCGTGAACGTGCACGAGCAGCCTTGCGCCGTCATTTTCCAATGCGTAGTCGCGGTTACCGGTGAGGTCGAGGACGACGCGCGTGATGGCGGGCTTGTTCTGGAACTGCTCCACCCGCACCGACTTCACGTCCGCGCTCGCAACGGGAATCAGACGGCTCTGAGAGCCAACCACGGTGTTGGGCAGGTCAATGACGAGGCGCTCAGGGTTGGTGAGACGCTGGATCTGGGGGACGACGGGCTGGGTGCAGATGATGACGACATCGACACCGCTGCTCATGGGCGCGATCTGTAGCTTGCGCATGACAGTCGCGTCCGGCGGGACGAGACGCTGACCAGTCTGGCCCAGGGCTGGGGCCAGCAACAGCAATAGCGTCCAGGTATTGAGAAGTTTACGCACGCCGACTGCTCAGAAGGAGGTCCTGTGGCAACGATATCACCAGCCGTAGAGGGAGAGAAGTGACCGAACGGGCTATTTATCAGTCAAGAACTCGTACTCATGGATGACGGCAGCGACGGCGGTTTTCGCTGTCTCGGGAGCTGCGTCCTGCCGGACAACCTTGCCTTTGCAACGCACGCGAATGCTTTCAGTGCCGGTAATTTCCTGAGGGAGAGTCAGAGTGAATTCCAGGTCGGAGCCGTTGGGAATGCCGGCATCGAGATAAAAGCAGATGCCGCGCGCGCTAACGTCGCGCGACTCGGCTTCCTTGCCCTTGTCGGAGGCGACGGGAAAGGAGACGATGAGTGGTAAGCGAAGCGCGAACCTTCGAGTGACTCGCCGTTCCGGCCGTGTCTCGGTCATTACGCCTCCAGGCAGAGAGTTAGGCTACTTGTTTTTCTTCGCTGTCTCAAGAGCAAAGGCACTTTGCGGGCTCAGGTGGAGCGCTTCCTGCAGGGCTTTGTCAGCTCCGTCGGCATCGCCCTTCTTGCGCAAGGCGGTCGCGAGCCACACGTAGGTGTCGTCCGACTTGGCATCAAGTGCGAGCGATTTGCGGAAACTTTCGATCGCTTGATCGAGATCGCCGCCAAACATTTTCGGCGCTTCCAGGTATTGCCGGCCGAGGCTGGCATACACTCGCGGATTTTTGGGGTCCAGTTCCATAGCTCGCTGGTTTTCGGCTTTGACCTTGGGGCCGTACTTCGGTCCAGCGAACATGCCGATGCCAAATCCGATCTTGCGACCGTAGAGATCGGCCAGAAGACTGTGAGCGTCGGCCGACTTCTCATCGAGCTTCAGCGCTTGCTGAACGTTGCTGATGGCGGCATCGAGCGCTCGCTCGGCGTTCTTTTTGTCGCCCCGAGCGGAAAAGGATTCGCAAAGGTACTGGTTTGCCCGGGCCTGCTCATAAACGAGTGTGGAGTTGCTGGGTTGCTGTTGGGCGAGTTGCACAAAGTAGTCGCGCGCCTTGATTAGCGGTTGCTCAACCAGCGAGGTGCGACCGGCTTCGAGCAGGGTCAGACCTTGCTCCAGAGCAGATTCTGTCTGTGCGCTCGCAGAGAATGCAAGCGCCAGCGCGACAAGGCCAATTCGATAGTTCCGGGGCATGCGCTTGTGTCGCCCTACAATTCCAGAAAATTGCGGATCAGGCGCTTTCCTTCCGTAGTAAGGACGCTCTCCGGATGGAACTGCACCCCTTCTACCGGAAATCTGCGGTGGCGAAGCCCCATAATGACGGAGCCGCCATCACGATCGCGCGTCCGCGCGCTGATCTCAAGTTCCGCAGGCAGGCCTTCCTCCGCGACAATCAGCGAATGGTAGCGCGTGGCGGTCATGGGCGATTTCACGCCCCGAAAAATCGTGCGGCCGTCATGCTCCACTTCGCTGGTTTTGCCGTGCATGAGCGTGCGGGCGCGAATCACCTCCCCGCCGAAAGCCGCGCCCAACGCCTGATGCCCGAGGCATACGCCGAGGATGGGGACTTTGCCGGCAAGGCGCCGAATCAGATCGATGCTGATGCCTGCTTCCTGCGGGGTGCAAGGTCCGGGCGAGATTACCACTCGTTCCGGCCGCAGGCGCTCGACTTCTTCCACCGAAATCTGATCGTTGCGGCGCACTTCGACTCTCGCGCCCAGTTCGCCGAGATACTGCACCAGGTTGTAGGTGAAGGAGTCGTAGTTGTCGAGAACGAAGACCATGATCAGGCTCGGCCTCGCGCTATTTCGGCGGCTTTGAGGGCCGCCATGGATTTGCTGACTGCTTCTTCGTATTCGCGACTGGGGTCGGAATCGGCGACGATTCCGGCGCCCGCCTGGAGGTAAGCTCGTTTGCCCTGCAGGAACATGGTGCGGATGGCTATGCAGGAGTCGAGATTGCCGGCGAAGTCGGCGTAGAGCACAGAGCCACCGTATACGCCGCGGCGAGTAGGCTCAAGCTCCTCGATGATCTGCATGGCGCGGACTTTTGGTGCGCCGCTCAGCGTTCCAGCAGGGAAACAGGCGGCGAAGGCGTCGAGAGCATTGAGGTCATTGCGCAGAGTGCCTTCAATCGCGGACACCAGGTGCATCACATGCGAATATCGTTCCACGTACATTAAGTCGCTTACTTTTACCGATCCGTATTCGCTGACCCGGCCGAGGTCGTTGCGGCCGAGATCGACGAGCATGACGTGTTCGGCGCGCTCTTTCTCGTCCTGGCGCATCTGTTGCTCGAGTCGAGTGTCCTCTGCTTCGTCGCGCCCTCGTGGATGCGTGCCAGCAATCGGGCGGTACTCCAGTTTGCGTCCGGTCACCCGCACCAGCATTTCCGGCGACGAGCCCAGCACGTGCATGTCTCCAAAGCGCAAGAAGTACATATAAGGAGACGGATTCACCGACCGCAGCGCGCGATACAGATCGAACGGAGAAACGCCTGGCTCGAAATCCACTCGCCGCGAGAGCACGACCTGGAAGATGTCGCCGGCGGCAATGTATTCCTTGGCGCGGCGTACGCTGTTCTCATAAGCCGACTGGCCGGTGGACGCCCTCACTTTCAGCGCGGCTCGCGGCTTTCCGGCCCTCTGTAGCCATGTGATGCGCCTTGGCCCTGCTGCGAGCTTGCGCTCCATGCCGGCAATGTCCGCCAAGGCGCGGGCATAGGCTTTCTTCGGGCTTTCCCTCCTGACGTCGGCGGTCGCGATCAAGTAGATCTGGTGGCGAAGGTGATCGAAGGCCAGCAGGCGGTCGAAAAACATAAGCACGCAGTCAGGAGCGTGCAGATCGTCTTTCGCGCGTTTGCCAATGTTCTCCAACTGACGGACTACGTCGTAGGCGAAGTACCCAACGGCCCCGGCGGTGAAAGGCGGCAGGCCCGGCACCTGGGCGGACCGGTGCTGCGACAGCAGCTCCTTCACGAGCGCAAATACGTTTCCCGATTGGACCTGCTCCCGACGTCCGCGGCGCACGCGAATTTCGCTTCCTCGCGCGGTGACGCGCATGTAAGGACGAACACCAAGGAATGTATAGCGGCCGATCTTCTCTCCGCCTTCAACGGATTCCAGCAAGAATGATTCTGGCTCCTTCTCCGCAAAGGCCAGGAAGGCGGATACCGGCGTCAAAAGGTCGGCGCTGACGACCTTGGCGACAGGAACCAAGGTCGCCTCGCGCGCGAGCTGGGAAAACTGCTGGAAATCGGGCGTCAGCATGAATCACCGCTGGGGGCACAATCCGCCCCGAAACCTGGACTGTCATTATAGAGGGCGCCAACCGTTACTACCGGAACCCTGCAATTCATTGACGCTCGGGGTAAGGCATTAGAAGATAAAGTGACTTCAGCTTTGTTGGAGGCGCATGCTGGTTCGATTCTGGGGCGTACGGGGTTCTACCCCGACGCCGCAGGCAGGCAATCTCCGCTATGGCGGTAATACGTCTTGTGTCGAGGTGCGCCTTGGGAACGCCATCTATGTCTTCGATTGCGGCACCGGCTTTCGCCAGCTCGGCCAGCAGCTCAGCCGCGAGTTTCAGAATCAGCCGGTGCAGGCACACATCTTCGTTTCACATTTTCATTGGGACCATATTCAGGGCATTCCGTTCTTCTTCCCGTTGTACGAGCGCGTGGAGAACCGGTTTGTGTTCCATGCTTCGGCGCGCACGCGCAGCCTCGAGCGTGTAATGGAAGAGCAGATGGCCGTGCCCTACTTTCCTGTGAACGTTAGCGAGATGAAGGGCAAGCGAGAGTTTTTCAATATTGAAGAAGGCCGCACCCAACTGGACGACAAGGTTACTGTCTCGGTGCAGCGGCTCAATCATCCTCAGGGATGCCTGGGCTTTCGCCTGGAGAGCAGCGAGGGCACGCTGGTGTACGCCACCGACAACGAGCCCGGGGATCCTCAATTCGACAAGAACGTTCGCAAGCTCGCGGCGGGGGCCGACGTTCTGATTTATGACTCGCAGTATCTTCCCGATGAGTACGAGGCTCGCAAGCGAGGCTGGGGACACAGTCATTGGCGCGAGGCGGTCAACATCGTGATGGAAAGCGGCGCGAAGGAACTGATTCTTTTCCATCATGATCCCGATCACGATGACAACTGCATCGATAAGATCGTGCGAGAAGCCCGCGACTACTATCCCTGCGTACGTGCTGCCGCTGAGGGCTTGGAGCTGAAGATCGGCACATAACGCGAGCGCGCCCGGCGTCTACTTTCGAGGGCCCCCCGCGCTTGCCTCCCACTGGATGGCTCCATATACTCTGCATGGCTGTCCACGTGTCTTGCGCGCCGGCCACAGTCACGCTTGGAGCGAATGTCATGAAAACCGTTGCCATGGAAAAGGAAACCAACCCCTGGGAAGCAATGGCGGCCCGTTTTGACTTGGCGGCACAGAAGCTCAATCTCGATGAAGGGCTTTGGAAAGTACTGCGCTATCCCAACCGGGAAGTGATCGTGCACATCCCGGTGCACATGGACGACGGGCGGCTTGAGGTCTTCACCGGTTTTCGCGTGCAACATTCCATTGCCCGCGGTCCAGCCAAAGGTGGCATCCGCTATTCGCCCGATGTGACGCTCGACGAAGTGCGCGCCCTGGCCAGCTGGATGACCTGGAAGTGCGCGGTGGTGAACATTCCCTTCGGCGGCGCCAAAGGCGGCGTGATCTGCAACCCACACAAGATGTCGATGGGCGAACTGGAGCGCATGACGCGGCGCTACACGGCTGAGCTGATCGAATTTATCGGACCGGAGAAAGACGTTCCAGCGCCCGACGTGAACACGAACGAGCAGGTGATGGCGTGGATGATGGACACCTACTCCATGCATATGCGGCAGACCGTTACGGCCGTGGTGACGGGCAAGCCGGTCAATATCGGAGGGTCCAGGGGGCGTCGCGAAGCCACAGGGCGAGGCGTCATGATCGTATGCGACCAGGCGGTCAAGAAGCTGAACCTGGATCGCAGCACGACCCGCGTGATTATTCAAGGTTTCGGCAATGTGGGGTCGCATGCGGCCCTCCTTATGCACGAGGCGGGCTACAAGATCATCGGGATCGGCGAGTACGATGGCGGGCTGTATAACAAGAATGGCATCGACATTCATGCTCTCTGGGAGTTCCGCAAGCGCAACGGCACGATCCACGGATTTCCGGGCGCGGAAAAGGCCGATACGGGTGAGCTGCTCATCACCGAGTGCGAGATTCTTATTCCGGCGGCGACCGAGAACGTCATCACCAGCAAGAACGTGGATGAGGTCAAGTGCCGCATCCTGGCTGAGGGAGCCAATGGGCCAACTACGGCCGCGGCCGATGAAGTGCTCACCGAGAAAAAGGTCTTCGTCATCCCCGACATCCTGGCCAACGCCGGCGGCGTTACCACCTCCTATTTTGAGTGGGTGCAGGATCGCCAGGGCTACTTCTGGAAAGAGTCGGTCGTGAACTCTCACCTGGAGGACATCATGGTTGGGGCGTTCGAGGATGTGGCGCGCTATTCCGAAACGCACAACGTGAACAACCGCATCGCGGCCTACATGCTAGCGATTGACCGGGTGGCGTACACGATTCGCCAGCGCGGCATCTACGCGTAAGGGGACCGCGAACTTCCCGAGTCGATGGCGGCCGCCATTGTCATTGACGGAAGGATGCCAAAATTGGCATGATTCTGCTCCCCGGTTTTCCGGGCGATGACATCCTTCTGACTACTAGCCCTGTTTTGCCTGGGGCATTTCAGCAGTGGGACTAAAGGGAGAGGAACAGATGAAGGGTTCTAGGATCCGGTTGCTGGCCTGGGTGATTGTGCTCGGGCTTTTGCTTGGCTTGACGGCGTCTCCGGCGTTGGCGGCGAAAAAGAAAAAGAAAGCTGACGACGACACCGCCCAGAGCGACGATACCACCAAGAAGAAAACCACGAAGTCGAAGAAGTCGGCTGGAAAGACGGAGGAAGCGACGTCCGACGACACGGCCGACACGAAGACCAAGAAAAGCTCGCGCAAATCCAAGAAGGATGCGGCCGCAGCAGAAAAGAAAGACGATACCAAGTCCGAAGCCACGACTGAGAAGAAGACTCGCGGCTCCCGGAAGGCCAAGGGAGATGAAACGGCGGCCAGCAAAGGCGAGACGAAGTCCGAAGCGGCAGCCCCCGCAACGACTGGCAGCGCGGCCCCTGCCGCACCGGCCAAGTCCGCAGCCAAAGAGAAGGCGCCTGCGGCCTCCACTCCGGAGGTCGATGCCGCCAAGTCGAGCGGCAAGGTGTGGGTCAATCTCGACAGCAAGGTCTACCACAAGAGTGGCCGCTGGTACGGGAAAACCAAGAATGGCAAGTTTATGACCGAAGACGAAGCCAAGAAAGCCGGCTATCGCGCTGCGGAAAAAGAATAGGAGATCACCATGACTCGTAAGTATCTGATTGTCCGGATCCTGTCCGCGCTGCTCGCGCTTTCGCTGTTTAGCGGCGTGGCGCTGGCGTCGCCTGCCGGTGACACCAAGAAGCCGGCCAAAGCGGCCACCACAGCGAAGCCTGCTGCACCCGCCGATGCTGACCTCGTGGATCTCAACACCGCCACGAAAGAACAGCTTTCGGCCCTTCCTGGCATTGGCGATGCCTACTCTCAGAAGATCATCGATGGCCGTCCTTACAAGGCCAAGACCGATCTGACGCGCAAGAAGATCATCCCTGCTGCCACTTACAAGAAGATCGCAGATAAGGTGATCGCCAAGCAGAAGTAGAAAGGGCTTGTGCCATTTCATGGCGTCGGAAGGTCTGCTCTGTGTTAGTTTTCGGAGGGCGTCTTCCGGCGCTTTATTTTGCTCGGATATTGCCTGGAGGGGTTTATGGGGTTGTTAGATGATCTGGCAGGAAAAGCACTCACAGGCTTTTTGGGTTCCAACCAGAACCCGTTAGCTCATAGCGTGCTCGAAATGATTCAGAATCAGCCGGGCGGTCTGTCGGGAATGGTGCAACAGTTCCATCAAAAGGGGCTGAGCGACGTCGTTTCGTCGTGGGTCTCGACCGGACAAAATCTTCCAATCTCGGCTGACCAAATCACGCATGTATTGGGAAGTCAGCAGGTGAAGGATTTGGCGGCAAAGGTTGGAATTTCTCCTGACCAGGCCGGCTCTCAACTTTCGTCTCTACTGCCCATGATCGTGGACAAGCTGACGCCGAATGGGCAAGTTGCCGATAGCGGCGGCCTACTCTCCGCCGCCCTGAGCATGCTCAAGCCGGCAGCTAAGCCCTGAAGGCGTAGCAGGACTGTCAGATCGTCGTCCCGCATGCCGTTGCACCCGCACCGCCAGCGGGGGGATAATCAAAGCGCCTGGGGTAAGGTGCGTCTTCAGGAATTCTCGCAGTGAACCTGCCTAACTACATCACGTTCAGCCGGGTTGTAGCCGTCCCGTTGCTGATCTGGATTCTGTCCAGCAACCGGTTTTCGAGCGACTACGGCGAGCGGGAGATCCTCGCCTCGCTCGTGTTTGTCGCGGCGTCGATTACCGACGGTCTCGACGGATACCTTGCCCGCAAGCGCGGACAGGTCACCACCCTCGGTATTCTGCTGGATCCCCTGGCTGACAAACTGCTCATCGCGGCCGCCGTCATTACGCTGGTTCAGTTCAACCCGCGCATTATTCCCGCCTGGATCGCGGTCATTGTCGTGGGCAGGGAGTTCCTAGTCAGCGGCCTGCGTTCGATTGCGGCCTCAGAGGGTTTCACGATCGAGGCCAGCGACCTGGGCAAACTCAAGATGTTTGTCCAGATTGTTTCGGTGGTGGCCGCGATTCTCGAGCACCGCTGGTACTCCTGGATCTTGGGACCAGCGGCCGTACCAGTGCATTGGATTGCGATTGCCGCGGTCTGGGTCATGCTGATTTTCTCGACCTGGTCGGCGATTGACTACTTCGCGGCGTTCTGGTCGAAGATTGACCGGCGCGTCGAAAAGCGCCGCCG
>Ga0075014_100000045_pt1 | contig 47323 bp, 40 predicted proteins | sample AleBraG_ABR_2014_FD_71472 | JGI IMG/M metagenome (GOLD analysis project Ga0075014, IMG submission 71472) | Freshwater sediment microbial communities in response to fracking from Pennsylvania, USA - Alex Branch Run_MetaG_ABR_2014 | ecosystem: Environmental > Aquatic > Freshwater > Creek >... | reverse complement strand
GTGCATCCAGCCCAAGTCCCACTTGAGACCGAAACCGAGACCGCCGACGTAAGCGGGGCGCGAGACCATTGGCCACGAGGTTGATTCCTCGGCGAAGGTCTGGGTATCGGGATAGCTTTTGTAGATGTCTTCGTTCATGCGGCGGAGGAAAGAAATCGCTTCGAGATTTTCGCGACCGCCGAACTTGTTGGGAATCCATTCGCCCTGCTTGCGCGAATAGTCGAGGTAGAGCATGGAGGCAACGGCATCCACGCGCAGGCCATCGATGTGGTACTTGTCGAGCCAGAACAGCGCGCTGCTCAGCAGGAAAGTCCTGACTTCGTTGCGGCCGTAGTTGAAGATGTGCGTCTTCCAATCGGGATGGAAGCCCTGGCGGGAGTCGGCATGTTCGAAGAGATGGGTGCCGTCGAATTGTGCGAGGCCGTGCTTGTCGGATGGGAAGTGCGACGGGACCCAATCGAGGATGACGCCGATGCCGTTCTGGTGGAGGAGGTCGATCAGGTACATCAGGTCTTGCGGCGTGCCGTAGCGGGCGGTGGGGGCGAAGTAGCCGGTGGTCTGATATCCCCAGGAGGCGTAGAAGGGGTGCTCCATGATGGGCAGGAACTCGACGTGGGTGAAGTTCATCTGCTTGACGTAGTCGGTGAGGCGCTGCGCGACTTCGTTGTAAAGAAGCGGGCGTTCGTGCTCGTCGGGGTTGCGCATCCAGGAACCGAGATGGACTTCGTAGATGGACATGGGCGCGGCGAGCGAGTTGTTGTAGTGACGGTCGCGCATCCATTGTTCGTCGTGCCAGGTGTATTCCAGATCCCAAACGTGGGAAGCGGTGCGCGGGGGCTTTTCGTGATAGAAACCGAAGGGGTCGGCTTTCTCCAGCCGTTGTCCGTGACTATGGGAAACGATGTAGTACTTGTAGTTGAAGCCCTTGCGAATGCCGGGAATGAAACACTCCCAGATGCCGGAGGAACCGTGGGCGCGCATGGGATGGGAGCCGTGGTTCCATCCGTTGAAATCGCCGATGACGAAGACCTCGCGGGCGGAGGGCGCCCAGACTGCGAAGTAGGTTCCCGCCTGACCGTTGACCGTGACCATGTGAGCGCCCAGTTTGGCGTACATGCGGTTGTGGTTGCCTTCGTTGAAGAGGTAGAGATCCTGGTCGGTCAGAAGAGAGAAGTCATGACGTGGCGGGCCGAGGGGCGTTTCCTGCGGCTGAGACTTCGGCTGGGTCTGTAGAGTCATTTTGGGGTGAAAATAGCTCCCTTAGTGTACTCAAGGTGCCTACTTTCGTGGGGTTTTTCCGTTGGCGACACCGCGAGATTGGACGGTCGCATGCTAGACTCTGGTGGGCCGGTACAAAACTCAGGATTCCTTAGGATTCCCACTCTGCGAGGACGACCAAGCGGATGCCCGTTCTACGGGTCGTAATTCTCTGGCACCAGCATCAACCCCTCTATAAGGACCTGGTTACAGGTGAGTATCGCCTGCCGTGGGTGCGCATGCACGCGCTCAAGGACTACTACGGCATGGTGAAGCTGCTGGAGGAATTTCCCAACGTACACCAGACGTTCAATCTTGTACCGTCGCTGATGACGCAGATTCAAGACTACGCGGCGGGGACGGCGCAGGATCCGTTTCTGGCGGTCGCGACCAAGCCGGCGAAAGACCTGACGCGCGAGGAACGGCGGTTTGCGCTGCAGTATCTGTTTCAGGCCAACCCGGTTCACCTGATCGGGCGCTACCCACGCTACAAGGAACTCTCGGATCGTTTTCGCAGCTCGGGCGCGCAGCCAGAGCGGGCCGAGCCTTTCTTCCAGGCGCAGGATTTCACGGACCTGCAAGTGCTTTCCCAGATTGCCTGGTTCGATGAATTTTTTCTGGAAGAAAAGAATGCCGCGGAATTAGTACGCAAGGGGCGCAACTACTCGCTCGAGGACCAGCGCTTTGTGATGAAGCGCGAGCGGGAGCTGATTGGAACGGTGTTGCCGGCGCACGCGGACGCGGCCAAGCGAGGCGGTATCGAGATTTCGACTTCGCCGTTTTACCATCCGATTCTGCCTTTGGTGTGCGATAGCAGCCAGGGCGGTGTTTCGACGCCGGGTCTGCACTTACCCAAGAATCACTATCGCCGACCCGAGGATGCGCGGGAGCAGTTGTTGCGCGGGCTGCAGCTGCACGAGACGGTATTTGGGATGCGGCCCAAGGGGGTATGGCCGTCGGAAGGGAGCGTGTCGGAGGAAGTGCTTTCCATCGCGCACCAGTTGGGCGTGAACTGGATGGCGACCGACGAAGGTGTACTGGGCCGGAGCCTGAACTTCTTTTTCACCCGCGATGGCGGCGGGCGGCTGAATTCCGGCGGGCCGGAGCGGTTGTATACGCCGTATCGCTACGAGAAGCAGGATACGCAGATGGACCTGCTGTTCCGCGATCACACCATGTCGGATTTGATCGGCTTCGTTTACTCCGGCATGCCGGCGCGGGATGCGGCACAACACTTGATCAATGCCATCCGGCAGGCGGCGCGACCGGTGCTCGACCAGGGGCGGGATGCGGTGGTGTCGATCATCCTGGATGGCGAAAATGCCTGGGAGTACTACCCGAAGTCGGGGCGCGAGTTTTTGCGCTTCTTCTATGACGCGTTGCAGAAGGACCGGGGATTGGAAGCGGTCACGGCCTCGGAGGCGATCGCGCGGCATCAGAACTTTGGCCGTCTCGGTTCCCTGGTGCCGGGGTCGTGGATCAGCGCCAACTTCAATGTGTGGATCGGCGCGCCGGAAGACAATCGCTCCTGGGATTACCTGCACGCGGCGCGCGAGTTCTACGAACGGAACGCGGCGGGAGTCAGCGAACGGCAACGCGCCCTGGCTATGGAAGAGCTGCTGATCGCGGAAGGCAGCGACTGGAACTGGTGGTACGGGCCGGAGCACCATTCGGCGAACGACCGCGACTTCGACGAGCTGTACCGCAAGCATCTGTCGAACGTGTATTCCTCGCTGGGCGCGGCGCCTCCGGAATACCTGGCCCAGCCGATCACGAGCGGGGCGACTCGGCCTCCGTGGGTGCGGCAGACGGCCTATGTGCATCCGCAGATTGATGGCACGCTGGTACGTTATTTCGAATGGATCGGGGCCGCCATTTACACGTCGGACCGGCGTTCCGGTTCGATGCACGGGAAGCAGTTCTTGTTGGATGCGGCGTACGCCGGAATCAATGAGAAGTTCGTTTGCGGGCGGCTCGACTTCGCGGGACCTCTGCCGGACATGGACTTCAGCATCGTGGTGAACTTGGAGTCTGCGAATCCCGGCGGCAGCCAACCCTATCGCGTGTTGCGCCTGGAAGCGGTGGTGGAGAAGCACAAACTACGGCGCTGGAATATTGCCCAATCGGGCAAGCCAATGGCTGACGATGCGCACAATCCTGACGCGCTCGCCAAAGTAGCGCTGCTGAGGGTATTCGATTTTAAAGCGCCGCTGGAATGGCTGTCAGCTCCGTTGGCCAAAGGGGATGCCGCGGTCGAGCTGATCCGGTTGCGCTTTAGCCTGTGGCACGACAATTTGCCGGTGGACGCGCTGCCGCTGGAAGGGTGGATCGATTTGCCGCTGGTCAGTGAAGATGAGCTGGTGGCGATGGCGTAGGTCAGTCGTCCCTAACGGGACTTGGTGTGATTTGCCGCGCTTACCCGGCGCTGAAGCGCCGGGCTAATGTCAGACACCCCTCCGGGGCTGAGTTTCCGCTGATTCGGGACCACTGCTCAGCTCGAATCTTAGCTCTCACCACACTCTCCGGCTCTCCCCGAAGGACGGAAATCGTTCCGTTTCGAGAAATGAGCACGTTCGGAGGTGAATACGGCTAGTCGATCAGTTTGATATCAAACGCCTGGCCCACGACATTAATTTGCTTGAGCGAGTCGATGGGCTGGCCGGTGGTCGTATCGTAGATCAGCAGTTTCCCGTTCTGCGCGACATAGACCATGGTGCGGCCGCGAATCGGCTGAATTCCCGTTACGTCTCCATTGGCGATGGCAACATTCGCGGAGTTCTTCTGGATGTCGCAGACGGCGAGACAGCCGCGGGTGGGCGTGCCGCCACTCGTGAGATTTGTACATCCGATTGCGCCGGCGAACATGAGATTGTTGGCACCAAAGCCGAGGGTGGTGTGGTAGCCGTCGGTGATTTCGATCTCAGCGACCCGAGTCAGGCCGGCCAAGTCGATGGCAGTGAGACGGCCACAGACTGAGACTCCGCTCGCCGTGCACGAATTGTCCGTCGGGGAGGTGCCCGCCGTCGGGGTGGTGCCCGCAACGTAGAGGGTGGTGGCGTTCAGCATCGCCACCGTGGCGCCGCCGGGGACCAGTACATTCCCGAGCAACACAGGATCGTTGGGCAATGGCGACAGATCCACGGCGCCCACGCTGGCCGCCTGACCTCCACACTCCAGGCCGCAGTTCACGATGTACGCCGTATTGCTGTCGGACGAGAACAAAGCCGCCACCGGGCGATCAAGACTACCAACTGGCAGACTGAGCACCTGTGTGGCCTGGCTAGGCGTATCGATCAGGCTGGTGTAGACGATGGCGGCTGTGTTGTTTGTGTCGCTGAGGACCAGCAGGCGGCGGCCGTCGGGGGAGATGGCGACGAAATGGGCGTCGGGAACAGGGATGGTGGCCGAGATGGCGGCGGAGCTGACGCTCACTGCGATGATCGCGCCCGGCGGCTGGCCAAAAACGGGCGCGGTGCGGACGGCGGCGAAAACCGTGGCGCCATCGGCGGAAAGGACTGCGCTCTCGCTGACGCCGGGCAGGGTGATGGGCCCCGCGCTGACACCCTCGTTGACATTGGAGACTACGGAGAGGTTGGGCGTGCCATTGCCGAGGACCAAGGTTTCTTTCTTGTCCTGGGAAAGGGACAACTTGCCGGGAGCGCTCATGCCCGCCGAAAGGACTGGGTGGTTGAGAGACAGCTTGTCGAGTTTGGCGTCGAAGAGCCAGATCGTCCCTACCGTGGCGTTGGACATGATTGCGCGAAAAGTCAGGCCGCTGGTCGTGGTGGTGGACGTGCTCGGCGTGGAGGAACCGCACGAGACGAGAGCGAGCAGCGCCAGCAGCAGGCAGAGAATTACGGCCAAACGTTGCAAACAGGGACTCCCAAGTACATGGTGAATGTGGACTTAGATGCGAAACTCAGAATTATAGCAACTTCGGCAGAAAACTATTTTCGGGGGCGGGCCGGAGTGCTGGTCGGGAACGCTCGCGGTCTTGTATTCTCTTGAGAATGCCTGCTGACTTTCTTGCCCGGCTGAAAGAGACGCCCGTGCTGTGCGATGGGGCGATGGGGACGGTTTTGTATAGCCGCGGCGTGTTTATTAATCGCTGCTATGACGAATTGAACCTGTCGCAGGCGGACCTGATCCGCGACGTACACCATGAATATCTGCAGGCGGGCGCGGAAGTCATTGAAACCAACACTTTTGGCGGCAACCGTTTTCGCCTGGAGCGGCACGGGTTGGCGGACCGGGTGCATGCCATCAATGTTTCGGGAGCGCGGCTGGCGAGAGAGGCGGCCAAGAGTTTCGACGCATGGGTGGCCGGGTCCGTGGGGCCGTTGGGAGCGCGCATCGAGCCGTTGGGAAAGATTTCGCGGGATGAAGCACGGGCTGCTTTCCGGGAGCAGATCGAGGCGCTGGTTGAGGGTGGCGTGCATCTCCTGATTCTCGAGACGTTTGGCTATCTTGAGGAGATTCACCAAGCACTCTTGGCTACGCAAGACCTACGCACCAAACTTCCGGTCGTGGCGCAGATCACGATTGACGAAGAGGGCAACTGCCTGGATGGGGCAACGGCGGAGGTCGCTGCGCAGCGCCTGGAGGAATGGGGCGCAGATGTGATCGGCTGCAATTGCAGCGTGGGGCCGGTCGCGATGCTCGATGCGATTGAGCAGGTACGGACTGCCACGGGTCGTCCGCTGGCGGCGCAGCCCAACGCCGGAATTCCTCGGTCCGTCGAAGGACGGAACATCTATTTGTGCTCGCCGGAGTACATGGCGAGCTATGTGAAGAAGTTTGTGGCCGCGGGCGTCCAGTTGGTGGGAGGGTGCTGCGGAACGACACCGGATCATACCCGCGCCATGAAGGCGGTGCTGCGGGCGGGAGAAGCCAAGTCCAAGATCACGGTAACGTCATCCCATCACGCGCACGCGACCGTCAGTCCGACCCCGGAGGTGGCGCTGGAGAATCGGTCAAAGGTCGGCTGGAAGATTGCGCGGGGCGAGTTCCTCACCATGGTGGAGATCGTGCCGCCTAAGGGAATCGATATTGCGAAGGAGATTGAGGGGGCACGCTTCCTGAAATCGGTGGGGGTCGACGCGATCAATATTCCTGACAGCCCGCGAGCGTCGGCGCGCATGAGCAACCAGGCGCTTTCGCTGCTGGTGCAGGAAAACGTCGGAATCGAATCGATTTTGCACTACACCTGCCGCGACCGGAATGTGCTGGGGATTCAGTCGGATCTGCTGGGAGCGGCGGCGACGGGAATCAGGAATCTGATCTGCATCACCGGCGATCCGCCGAAGATGGGGAATTACCCTGATGCAACGGCGGTGTTCGATGTGGACTCGATTGGTCTGGTGAACATGGTTCACAATCTGAATCGTGGACTCGACCTGGGCGGGAACCCAATCGGGACGACTACGGATTTCGTGATAGGGGTGGGAGCCAACCCGGGATTGCCCAGCCTGGACGAGGAAATCCGACGCTTCGAATACAAAGTGGAGGCGGGAGCACATTACGCCGTAACACAACCGGTGTTTGATCTGGGGCTGTTGGAGGCGTTTCTGCGGCGGATCGAGCACTGCCGAATACCCGTCATAGCGGGGATTTGGCCTTTAGTTTCTTGTCGAAACGCGGAATTTATGAAGAATGAGCTGAAAGTCTCCGTGCCTGATTCGATCATGGAGCGCATGGCCAAGACAGCCAATCCCGAAGCCGCCCGAGCCGAGGGAGTCGCCATTGCCCGCGAAATGCTGCTGGCGGTGCGGGGCATGGTGCAGGGCGCGCAGATCAGCGCCCCGCTTGGACGTTATTCATCTGCCGTTGACGTTCTGGAAGCGCTCGGATCGACGACTCGTGCCTAAAGGTTGGCATACCCTATTTCGTATACACATTATTCAAAAATTCATTACGTTTCTTTTAGGGACGTGGGCGTAGAATTAATCTTAAGGAGCGCCCGTTTGGAAAAGTTTGAGGAATCCCTTCAGCGACTGGAGAAGATTGTCGCCGAACTGGAACAGGGAGAAGTTCCGCTGGAAAAGTCCCTGAACTTGTTCGAAGAGGGGATGCAGATTTCGACGCAGTGCCGGAAGCAGCTAGAACAGGCGGAAGGCCGGGTGGAGATGCTGCTCAAACAAAACGGGAAGCTGCAAGTAGAACCATTTGAGCTCGGCAGTGAGAAACGGAAATAAGGCCCTTCATTGCCGTCGTTCGCCGGAGTGAACAGCTGCGGTCGCGTGCGCCGCAGCCGAGCCGTCGAAGATGACGGGATCCAATAAGGAGTTAAGACAATGGAACCCTTGAGTGTAGTCATTTGCCAGAATGACTCGAGGGTGGCACGGGCGTTGGCGTCCAGCTTGAGCGGACACTTTCATTCTGTCCGCGTAGCAACCTCCCTCGATGAATTGCGTGAATCAATTCTCCGGTACCGCGCAGACGCGCTTGTACTGGACATGGAACTAGCTCACCTGGAACAAATCAAAAAGCTGCACGCGGAGTTTCCGCGGCTGTGCATCGTCGGCACTCATCGCTTGGCGGATGAGGAGATGTGGGCGGCGGCGCTGAACGTGGGCGCCAGCGACATTTGCCAGACGATGGATACGCGAGGCATTCTGCACTCGGCGATCCACAACTTGCAGCACACTGGTGCTGCTGCCTGACCGATCTCAAGTAAAGGGCATTTTTGCTCGGCGAGGATCACGATCCTCGCCATTTCTTTTTTTTGCGAATCGCTCACGGCGCAGAAATGCGTCGGCTTGTTATACTCACCCCTTCATGATCGACCAGGTCCTCGAACAAGGAAGCGCGTTGGCCGACGCGGCGCTGGAGCGGCTGATTCCGGCAGCCACGGTGTATCCGGTGAAGATTCACCAGGCCATGCGGCACAGTGTGTTTGCCGGTGGAAAACGTCTGCGGCCGATCCTGTGCATGGAAGCCGGACGGATGGTAGCGGGCAGCCTGCCTGCGGGCATTGAAGAAGCCGGGGCTGCGCTGGAGATGCTGCATACGTACTCCTTGATTCACGACGATTTGCCGGCGCTGGACAATGACGATCTACGACGCGGGCGGCCTACCTGTCACAAGGCGTTTGGCGAGGCCATGGCCATTCTGGCAGGCGATGCGCTGCAGACGCAGGCCTATGAGGTGTTGGCGAAACTGAAGTGTTCCGCGGAGGCTAGGGTGCGGATCATTGCGGAAATCGCGCACGGGACGGGTACGGTCGAAGGGATGATCGGCGGACAAGTTGTGGATCTTGAGGCGGAACACAGCAAGCCCGACGCGAAGACCTTGGACTACATTCATCGCGCTAAAACGGCGGCTTTAATTACGGCGAGCCTGGTGAGCGGAGGGCTTTATGCAGGCGGGGATGAAGATGCGGTCGGGCGCCTGCGAAAGTTTGGCCGGGGTATCGGGTTAGCGTTCCAGATTGTGGATGACGTGCTGGATGTCACGCAAACATCGGAGCAATTGGGGAAAACGGCGGGCAAGGACATGGCGGCGGAAAAGGTCACCTTCCCTGCCCTGTATGGGATCGAAGAGTCGCTGCGGCGGGCGAGCGAACTGGTGAATGAGGGCTCTGCTGCTTTGGCGCCATTTGGCGAACGGGCTGAGACGTTGACGGAATTAGCCCGCTTCCTGGTCGAGCGAAAGAAGTAGAATGTGTGAAATACGGCGATGGAGTTCGCCATAACCGCCACGCGTAAGCGTCCGGCTGATGACTCCTACGAATCCTGAAGAGGATGGACTCCATCGTACGCGAATGTCTTGTTATTTCCCTGGGCGCGATTGTCGGCGCTAATCTCCGCTACTGGATGAGCCGGGGCGCAGCGCGTCTGCTGGGGCCGGTGTTTCCTTATGGCACGCTCGCCATCAACGTGCTCGGAAGCTTTATTGTTGGCTTCTTTATTGCGTGGACGACGGAGCGAGTGCTGGTGGATCCGCGCTGGCGATTGCTGGTGGTCGTCGGCTTCTGCGGCGGCTTCACGACGTTTTCGAGCTATGCCTACGAAACGATGGCTTACTTCGAGCAGGGGCAGTGGGCGTTGATGGCGACGAATATTCTCACCAACAACCTTCTCTCGCTGGCGGCAGCCCTTGGCGGGATGGCGGTAGCGAGGGTGCTGTAGAATGCCGGTGGAATGGCCGTACAAGTCACAATCTATTTGAACGAAGCGGATCAGTGGCATCACCGGCCGCTTTATGTCGAGATCCTGAAATACCTGCGTGAGGAAAACGTGGCAGGGGCGACCGCGCTACACGCCGTAGCCGGGTTCACCGGGCGGCAGAAAGTGGAGACGACCCACCTGGTGGACGCCGGGGGGAAACTACCGGTGATGATCACGTTTGTAGATACCGACGAGCATGTGAGCCGGGTGCTGCCGAAACTGAAAGAAATGGCGGCACACCGGCTGATCGTGAGGGAGAACGTCGTGATCGAGCAAGGCAGCCTGGACTGAGAATGGACCCACTCGACATTCTAGCCATCGCCGCCCATCGTGATGACGTGGAGCAGACCTGCGGCGGCACACTGCTGAAGATGGCGCAGCGCGGAAGCCGCACTGGCATTCTCGACCTGACGCAAGGCGAAATGGGCACGCGCGGCACGGCCGAGGACCGGGCCCGAGAGGCCGCGGAGGCAGCTGCAATTCTGAAGGTCGCATGGCGGGAAGCTCTTGATATCCCCGATGGGCGCGTGGAAAACACGTGGGAGAATCGGCTGAAGGTGACACGTAAGCTGCGGCAGACGCGGCCGCGCGTCGTCATACTTCCCTACTGGCAGGGGCGACATCCGGACCACTACACGGCGTCGGTGCTGGGATACGAAGCTTGCTTTCTCAGCGGACTGAGCAAACTGCCGGTGGAGGGCGCGCCTCACAGGCCGTTCAAGATCCTCTACGCCTCGCTCTATTGCGATGTGCGACCAACCTTTATCGTCGATATTACGCAGCAGTTCGAAGCGCGCACGCAAGCGCTCTTCGCCTACAAATCGCAGTATGAAGATCAGGCCGCTGGCGCGGGGCTCTTCCCGCAGCACAAAGACATTCGAACGCGGGTAGAGGCGATGGCGCGTTTCTACGGCATGTTGGCCGGGGTCGACCTTGGGGAGCCGTTTGTGCAGAAAGAAGTCGGGCTGGTCGAAGATCTGCTCCATCTACCCGTGAAATCAATCTAGTGGCGCGTTTCTCAGAGGCGGATTGCGACCGTGACGCCATCCCGGATGGGCAATACATTTGCGTAGAACTCCGGTGAAGCGTAGAGCAGGCGATTGAATTCCTGAATCGCCTTGGTCTCGCGGTCGTCGGGAGCCGCGTCTTTGGCAACGAGGCCACTCCACAAAGTATTGTCGGTAACAAACAATCCACCTTTGCGGAGCTTCGGGGCAACGAGGCGGAGAACGCGCGGATAGGATCTCTTGTCCACATCGTTGAAGATGATGTCGAACGGTTCTTTCTGCTCAGAGAGCAGTTCGAGGGCATCGCCGGTGCAGATCTTGATGCGCTGCTCGACGCCGGCGCGCTCGAAATAGCGGCGCGCCTTATTGGCATTTTGCGGGTTGCCATCGGTGTAAATTACTTCTCCCCCTTCGCCCACGCCACGCGCCCACCAGATGGTGGAGTAGCCGATCGCAGAACCCATTTCGAAGACGCGCTTTGCTCCGGTCATTAGCGCGAGTTGGTAGAGCAGGCGGGCCACCATAGGGCCGACAATGGGCACGTCGTTGCGGGCGGCGTCAGCCTCAATCTCAGCGACCACCTCGTCGCGCGCCGGCAGAAGCGAGTATGCATACTCTTCGACTTCGGGGACGGTAATGCCGCCCATGCGCCAGGACGGAACATTCATGATGAGCCTCTCTTGAGCGTTCTAGGGACGGAAACCGGGACGTCAGCCGACGGTTTCGCCCGGTTTCATCTCAAACACTTCAATTTCAGGAACCAACTTCTGCAGATCATTGGGCCGGCCAACCAGCGGGGGAAACGTTCCGAAATGCATGGGGATGACGCTTTTCGGCTTGAGGAGCTTGCAGGCATAGGCGGCTTCGCGCGGCGACATGGTGAACAGGTCTCCGATGGGCAGCGCGGCAATTTCCGGCGCGTATAGGTCGCGAATGATCTGCATATCGCCGAATACGTTAGTGTCTCCCGCGTGGTAGAGCTTTAGGCCGGTGGAAAACTCAAGGACATAGCCGACGGCCTCGCCGCCGTAGACAATCTGGTCGCCGTCCTGAATGCCGCAGGAGTGATCGGCATGCACCATCGTCACTTTCACATCGCCAACGGTCTGGGTGCCGCCTTTGTTCATAGGCGAGATACGTTGCGCGCCTTTCTTGCTCATCCACATGCAAAGCTCGAAGATGCCCACGACGAGCGGGTTGTAGCGTTTGGCAATATCGACGGCATCGGCGATATGGTCGAAGTGGCCGTGAGTGCAGAGCAGGACATCGACTTTCTTGACGTCGCGCTCCTTCTCGGGGCAACTGGGATTGCCGGCTACCCAGGGATCCACGAGAATCGTCTGAGTTGGTGTTTCGATGCGGAAGGTGCCATGGCCGAGCCAGGTAAGTTTGATGCCTTTGAGGTCCATAGCAGTTATCAGCTCTCAGCTTTCAGTCGTTGGAGGTCCTGAATCAGCGCGACCGAGTGCTGATTCTGGCGTGCGCACCGCCCAATGCCGCTAGCTCTGGGTCCAACCGTTGTAGCCGCCGATCAGGGAGATTACGTTGCGGAAGCCCATCTTCTTGAGCATCCAGGCGCCGAGCGCCGATCGATTGCCGCCGGCGCAATAGAGCACGAGCTTGCGATCTTTGTCGGTTGTGACTTGATCGATCTTGACCTCGAGAATGCCGCGGGGCAGGCAGACGGCGCCGGGGATGGTGCCCCTGGCCTGCTCCTCGCGCTCGCGGACATCGATCAAGGTGAAGTCTTCGCCGGACTGCTGGAGGCGGCGAACATCGGCGGCGCTCATTTCCTGAATTTCTTTCTTGGCTTCGTTGCAGAGCTGCGTGAATTCGGGCAAGGGCATGGGAGAACTCCTCTTAAGGTTCGACCATTCTATTGGCTGCGGAGGCTCGCCCGCAACGCTACCGGCTGTGGACCCTCGGCAAGTTGGTGGTTTTTGCGTATTATGTAGCGCGTGTCTGAACTCAAGGTCTTAATTTCTCGCGACCAGATTGCCCAGCGCGTATCCGAGATGGCCGCGCAGATCACCAAGGACTTCGCCGGACAACCGGTGGTCCTGATCGGCGTGCTCAAAGGGGCAACAATTTTTCTCAGCGATCTCGCGCGCAAGATCGAACTCGACGCGACCTTTGACTTTATTGGTGTGTCGAGTTACGGGAACCGGCCCTCACCCGACCAGGAACTCAGAGGCGGATGGGACTCGACCGGCGAAGTGCGCTTGATCAAGGACGCGGATCAGTCCATGGCGGGCAAGAACATCATCCTGGTCGAGGATATTCTTGATACCGGGCTGACGCTGACCTACTTGCAGAAAGTCTTCCAGGCGCACCAACCCAAGGACCTGCGGATCGCGGCGCTGCTGGATAAACCATCACGCCGAAAGATGCCGGTGAAAGCTCACTACGTGGGGTTTGAGATTCCCGACGAGTTCGTAGTGGGCTATGGGCTGGACTACGCGGAACGCTACAGAAATCTGCCGGATATTTGTTACATTCCGCGACCCGAGTGAGCGAGCAGGCTAGCGGGCGGGCGGCACGCGGTTTCACGAAATAGCGCTGTTATCATAGACACAAGTGGCGACTCTTTCATCCCAGTCGGTCCCAGAGAAACAAACCGAACGCCTGCTGCTGGAAGTGGCAGACGTCGTGAATACGACTCTCGACCTCGACACCACCTTGCGGCGGGTGGCCGAATTGGTGCGCAAGGTCATCGACTTCGAGATTTTTGCGATTCTCCTGCTGAATGAAAAGACGCACGACCTGAGGGTGCGGTTCTCCATCGGTTATCCGCACGACGTGGCGGAGCGCGTGAAGGTTCGGGTGGGCGAAGGGTTGGTGGGGCGGGCGGCAGCCGAGCGGCAGGCGATCCTGATACCGGACGTGACGCTGGCTCCTGAGTACATTGCCGCGGTTCCGAACGTTGGCTCCGAGTTGGCCATTCCCCTGATCATCAAGAACCGCGTGATCGGCGTGATCGATATTGAAGCGCCGCAGCGCAACTATTTTACGGAAGAGCACAAGCACGTGCTCACGCTGATCGCCTCGCGCATGGCGGTGGGCATCGAGAACGCGCGCTTGTATACGCGCATGAACCGCCAGGCGAAGACGCTGATGCTGCTGAACGAGACGGCGCGGGAGTTGTCGTCTATTCTCAACCTCGATCAGCTTTTGAAACGCGTGGCGGAGTTGCTGAGCCGGCTCATTGACTATCAGATGTTCAGCATTCTGCTGGTGGATGAGAGCGGCCAGAAGTTGCAGCACCGGTTTGCGCAACGCTTTCAGGAAAACATTCACCTCAAGCACGACATCCCGCTGGGACAAGGCATTGTCGGCGCAGCGGCGCAATCGAAGGAACCGATTCTCGCTCCCGACGTGAGCAAAGATCCACGCTACATCCGGGTGAACTCGGAGACGCGGTCGGAGTTGGCGGCGCCCCTGGTGTACAAGGATCGGGTCATCGGGGTCATTGACCTGGAGCATACGCGGCGGAACTTCTTCACCGACGACCATAAGCGCACCATCACGACCCTGGCAGCGCAACTGGCCATCGCGATTGAAAATGCGCGGCTGTACGAGGAAATTGCGCGGCAGGAGCGGCGACTGGAGCGGGACCTGATGCTGGCGCAGGAATTGCAATTTCGTTTGCTGCCGCAAGTAAAGCCCAAGTTCTTGAACCTGGAAGTGGCGGCCAAGTCTGTGCCGGCGCGGCAGATCGGCGGCGACCTTTACGATTTTCTGAAGTACTCGCTGGGCCGGACGGCATTCGTCATCGGCGATGTAAGCGGCAAGGGGGCGCCCGCGGCAATCTATGCGGCGCTGGTCAGCGGAATCCTGCGCTCGCATGCTCCTTTGGAGCCTGCGGCCGCCGAAATGCTGGGGGCGGTCAACTTGTCTCTAGCTGAACGGAGAATTGAGGCGCAGTTCGTTTCCCTGATCTGCGCGGTGTGGGATGACGAGCAGAGGAGGCTGCAAGTCGCGAACTCCGGCTTGCCTCGGCCCATCTATTGCCGCGACGGGAAGATCGAAATCATTGATGCGACGGGATTGCCGCTAGGCTTGTTCGATGAAGCGGACTACGACGAGTTCAGCTTTCGCGCCAAGCCGGGAGACCTTTTCGTGTTCTACAGCGATGGAATTCTGGACGCCCGCTCGCGCAACGGAGAGCTGTTTGGCCGGCACCGAGTGGAAGAGATCGTAAGAAATTGTGCCAACAAATCGGCCGATTGTGCGGTGGACACAATTTTCAAGGCGGTGGCCAAGCACGCCGCTGATGTCGAAGCTTTTGACGACCAGACCGTGGTCGCCCTTAAGGTGAAAGACGCCGCTCCGGGAAAAAAGAAATGAGTGGACCCGGGGAGCGGCGGCCATCACGGCTGCCGGGTTTCTTGTGGAAAAAGCGCGACCGCGGTCCCAAGACACTGTATTGCGAGCAGTTTCCCCTCAGCGAACTGGCGCAGAAATTCGGAACACCACTCTACGTCTACTCGGCCAGCATGGTCATGCAGCGGGTGCGGTTGTTTGACCGAGCCTTCGGGCGAGTTCCGCACACGATCTGTTACGCGGTCAAGGCGAACTCTAATCTGACGTTGCTGCGAATGCTGGCGAGGGAGGGCTGCGGGTTCGATGTCGTTTCCGGCGGCGAGTTGGAGCGGGTGCGCATGGCCAGCCCTGCGGCGGTGAAGCGGACCGTCTTCTCGGGCGTGGGCAAGACGCGGGAGGAAATCGAGACTGCCCTACGAGCGGGAATCCTGCTCTTCAACGTGGAGAGCGAGGAGGAACTGAATCTGCTCGCCGCCTGTGCAGCGCGTCGTCGAAAGACGGTGCGCATCGGACTGCGCGTCAACCCGGAGGTTTCGGCCCCGACCCATGCTTATATTTCCACCGGTTTGCGCAAGCATAAGTTTGGCATTCCGATTGAACAGGCTCGCCAGCTCTATCCGCGAGCTGCTGCCAGCCGTTATCTGGACGTGGCCGGAGTCAGTGTCCACATCGGATCGCAGATAACCGACCTGGCCCCGTTTGGCGTTGCGCTACGTCGCGTGGCAGCGCTGGTGAGGGAACTCCGGTCACAGGGACACAATATTCGCTACGTGGATGCCGGCGGAGGACTAGGGATTGACTACCAGAAAGCTTCCCCGCTCGGGTTTGCGGACTACGTTGCGCGCTACGCCAAGAGGATTCTGCAGCCCCTCCGAGGTCTTCAGGTTCACTTGCTGCTCGAACCGGGCCGCGTGCTGGTTGGGCCTGCCGGAGTGCTGCTGACAGCGGTTCTTTACGTTAAGGACAACGAGGGAAAGCGTTTCACCATTGTCGATGCCGCGATGAACGACCTTCTGCGCCCTGCACTTTATGGCGCGTACCACGAGATCGTGCCCGTGGTTGCCAAGAGTGCGGCTCTCCGGACCATGGATGTTGTGGGCCCGGTGTGCGAGAGCGGGGACTTCCTGGCGCGGGATCGGAAGATGGAGGACGTTGCCACCAGGGATGTGCTGGCCGTGCTCGACGCCGGGGCGTATGGAACGGTTCTGGCTTCCAACTACAACACGCGACCTAGGCCGACGGAGGTGCTGGTGCGGGGCAATCGGGTAACGATCATCCGGCGGCGGGAGAGAATTGCGGACTTGGTGCGAGGCGAAGGGTTTAACCACTGAGGAGACTGAGGAATACAGAGGCAGAACCTTCTGCTCGGGGGATCGCGTTAGGACAGGCTTGAGGGTGGCCGGCGAAGAGCGGCTCTCTACTTCAGCGCAGGCCCCACTTGAGCTTGGTGCGGAGAACATCAAAGAACTTGCTCTGCAGGCGTACCAGCTTGAAGTTGCGTTCCGAACGCCGGCAGCGGATGCGGTCGCCTTCAACCGCAGGCTGGCCGAGTTGCCCGTCGAAGCTAACAAAGGAATCCTCCTTCGCGTTCTTGACGACGACAACGATCTCGGAAGTGTCGGGCACCACCAGCGGGCGATGCGTCAGGGAATGAGCGGAAACCGGAGTAATGACAAAGGCATCCACGGCCGGAGTCAGGATAGGTCCACCGGCAGCCAGGGAATAGGCGGTCGAACCCGTGGGTGTGGACACGATGATGCCATCGGCACGGAAGGCGGAGACAAACATGTTGTCGATGTAGAGGTCGAAGTTGTTCAGCCGGGCGACGTTGTTCTTTCCGACCACAACCTCGTTGAGGGCATCCTGGCTGGTGAGGCACTGTTCGCCACGCTCGATCGTGCAATGCAGCATGGCGCGGTCCTCAACCGACGCCTTGCCTTGCTCGGCGGCATCTAGAGCCGCATACAGGTTGTCGAGCGTGACCTCCGCCAGGAAGCCCAAGGTCCCGAGATTCACGCCGAGCACGGGGATTCCGGCTTTGCCCAGGGCGCGGGCAGCGGCCAGCAACGTGCCATCCCCTCCGAGCAGCAGAACGTAATCCAGGGAACGGCCCGCCAGTTCCTCGCGCATAATGGACTCCACGCCCTTGCAGTAAACCGAGGTCTCACGGTCGATCACCACTTGGTAGCCGCGCGCCTTAAGCCAATTGATGATCTCTGGAATGAGACGAGACAACTCCGGCTTCGCCGGTTTCGACATGATGGCGACGGAACGGTGCTGAACCTGCAATTGAGGCATAGCGATGCGCGAAATGGCATTGTACAGAATGACAGACCGCAAAAGGAGGCAGGCGGCTAGAATCGGCCAAGGAGCAGGAATTCGCGGTTGCCTTCGGCGCCGAGAATTGGCGAGTCCGTTTCCTCGACACGAACGCAGCCGAGGCCGTGCAGACAGGTGCGGATTTTTTCGACCGCGGCGCGCTGGACCGACTCGTCCTTTACGATGCCGCCTTTGCCGACGTTCTCTTTGCCCGCTTCGAATTGCGGCTTGACCAGGACGATGATTGAACGACCTCGGCGGAACTCGCTTTCGGGAAGGGCGGCGGCGATCACTGCAGGAAGAACCAGAGCAGCCGAGATGAAGGAGACGTCTACAGCAATGACATCCATGATTTCGCCGAGTTGTTCTTTGGTCAAGTAACGGGCATTGCTGTTTTCGAGGAGACGAACGCGGACGTCCTGGCGGAGCTTCATGGCAATTTGCCCGGCGCCGGTGTCGACGGCGATCACGCGGGCGGCGCCGTGTTGCAGGAAACAATCGGTGAAGCCGCCGGTGGAAGCTCCCACATCCAGGCACACTCTGTCGCGAACCTCGAGTTGCCAATGCGCGAGGGCATGTTCGAGTTTGAGGCCGCCGCGACTCACGTAGCGCAAGTCTTCGCCGAGCAGGCGGATGGTCGCCCTATCTCCAACCGCGGCCCCAGCTTTTTGCACTTTCTGCCCGTCTACCAAAACCTTGCCCGCCAGAATCAGGGCTTGGGCCCGTTCGCGAGAGGGCACCAGCGAGCGGGCAACGAGTAATTTGTCGAGACGCGTCTTCACTCGGGCGCGGGCCTCCGCCTCGCACAAGCTCCGGTGCAGTGTGTGTAACCGATTTTTAACAAGACCCTTGGCGCCGATTGCCGCAGGCTTTCCACAGTGATTTTCACAGCTCTGTTGAAATCCAGGCCCAACCGCCTCAAACGTCGGAAGCCCACTCCAACCCGCCATCGACGGCCAGGGTCTGGCCCGTAATGAAGGACGGGGCAGTGGCGAAGAACAGCGCAGCTTGCACAATGTCACTGGCCGTTCCGTTGCGACGCATGGGAGTGCGGCGCGCCATGCGGCGCATGAAGGCAGCGGCTGCCTTCTCGCCCAGGTTAATCATGCCGGGCGCAATGCAGTTGACGGAGACCTCGGGGGCCAGGGCTTTGGCCATCAATCGCGTCAGCATGTGCAGGGCAGCCTTGGAGGAGCAGTAGTGGGCATGCGTGGTCCAGGGACGCAATCCACCGAGAGATCCCATATTGATGATCTTGCCCCGATTGCGGCGAAGTTCGGCAGCCGCTTCGCGGGTCACGAGAAAGGGGCCGCGCGTGTTGGAAGCAAAGATGGCGTCCCATTGCCGGGCCGTGATCTTGTCGAAAGCGACGGTTTCATAGGTAGCGGCGTTGTTGATCAGGATATCGATATGTCCGAGCTCGCGGCGAGCTTCGCGCAGCATGGCACGAATGCTCTTCTCCTCGCGCACGTCGCAGTGCAGGGCAAAGGAGCGAACCCCGCTGGCAGCCACATCGACGACCGTGCGGCGCGCATCGCGTTCTGAGCCGAGGAAGGTGATGGCGACGTCGGCGCCGGCTTGGGCCAAGCCGATGGCCATGGCGCGCCCCAGACGGCGAGCGCCGCCGGTGATGAGCACAGCTTTGCCGGTGAGGGGACGAACCTCTGCCTGGGGCATGGCAGCGATTGTACCCTTAGAGAAGAAAGCCGCGTCAGGAGGAACGCGGCGAAAAGTTTACAGGGGAAAGCAGCGGGCGTGCGCGACGAAGTGCGTGCAACGGGGCAAACGCACGCCCACCCCAAGTCAGGCTACAACAGGCCAGAAGTACGGAAACGAGATACCGGGTCAGCAACCGGCACCGGCTTCCGCTGGAACATCCACCGTGCCACCGCAAATCCAAGAGCTGCGCAAAACAGGTTCAGCATTTTCATGAATACCCCCTCATCACTGTCACCGCGGGGGAACCTACTAACTCTATCGGCAACTTAGCAGTGAATGAGGAGAGTCACAATGCACAATGGTGACAAGGACGTGGCACTAAGGTGTGGGCGGAACCGTTCGTGCCAACAGATGGTTGCAAGACCCGGTCGCTGACCCGAGCGGGTCTTCCTGGGCAAGCGCGTTCCCTTCCGCGGCTGGTTACCAAAGTAAGCAGGCCTGTGTTCCCTAGCGGCGCGCCACCTCTTCCCTGGGATCGGCGACCGAAGTGGCGCCTCGCAAGTTGTGCGCGCGGCTGCCATGAAAAAACACCAAGTGCACGAGGAACATGAGCACCAGAACCGCTCCGAAGGTGCAAACGATGGTCGCTCCGGTTGGGAAGTCAAGTAAAACGGAGAAATAGACGCCCAGGGCGGAGACTAACGTCCCCATGGTCCAGCCGATGGCCAGACGCGGACCGATGCGGTCGGCGAATAGCATGGCGCCGACGGACGGGACCACCAGATAGCAGAAAACCAGCAGCACTCCCGCAATGGCGACCGAGGAGGTGACGACGAACCCGAACGAGGCGTAGAAGAGGAAGTCCCAGAAGCGGATGTTGATGCCCTCAGCCTCAGCCTTGGCGGGGTTGGTGGAGATGAGCAGGAACTTCTGCCGGAAGATGTAGTGGAAGACGCCCACCACCCCGTACAGAATCGCGGTGCGAAGCACTTCGGCGTGCGAGACGGCAAGGATGTTGCCGACCAGCATGTCCTTCAGGTGCTCGGTTTCACCGGTAGCCTTGCTCATAGCGAGAATCGCGGTGGCCGACGCCACGGCGTAAGCAATGCCGATGAAGGCTTCCTGCGGAATGTGGCCGCGGCGGGTGCGGGCCAGCGAGAAGATACCGGCGCCGAGGAAGGTGAATCCCAGGCTCAGCCAGTAAGCGCCATGGCCGTGGGGATCCATGCCGAGAACGATGGCCACGACTGCGCCGAGGGCTGCGATCTGGGCGAGAGCAAGGTCCACGAAGATCACGCCGCGCTCTACCACGTGCACGCCGAGATAGGCGTGAATACCGGTCAAGATCAGGCTGGCCAGAAATGGCGCCAGCAAAAACGGGAGCATCTCCATTGCGGTCCTTTATTGAGTGGCCTGGAAGGCCTTCGTCAGCAAATCGATATCGTAGTCAAAGAGCTTAAAGTAGTCGGTCACATCTTTCACTCCACCGACTGACGGCAAATACTCTACAACCTTCGCGCCGGTCTGCGACGCGATGCTATCGGGTGTTTTCCGGTCGAAATAGGGTTCGACCATGATGATCTTCACGTTGTCGCGCCTCATCATACCGATGAGTTCAATGGTGTGGCTGGGCGTCGGTGGAATGCCGGGACGAGGCTCCACATAGCCGACCACATCGAGCCCGAAATAACGGGCGAAGTTCGGCAACGAGCGATGGTAAGTCACGACCTTGTGGCCGCGATAGGGTTTCATGGCGGCTTCCCAGCGCTTCTGGGCGTCGGCCAGCCGCTTGTCGAAATCAGCGTACCGCTGCTGGAAGTAGCTGGCATCGCCAGGATCCATCTCCGTGAGTTTCTCCATAATGCCGCGGGCGACGCGGCGTCCGTTGTTGGGATCGAGCCAGTAATGGGGATTGCCGAGAGGATGGACGTCGCCTTCGGCTCGGGTTACGGTGCCGGTGGGGATTTCGAGGATTTCGGCGTACTGCGACGCGTCCAGATAACCGGCCGCGCCCACCTGGATGCGACCATTGCCGCACTGCGTGACCAGCGGAGGCAGCCAGCCAATCTCCAACTGCAGCCCCACGGTGATCAGCAGGTCGGCCTGGCGCAACTTGAGGAGGAAGCTTGGCTTCGCCTCGACAAAGTGGGGATCCTGGTAGCCCTTGGCAATGGCCTCGACTGAGATTCGATCTCCGCCGACCTCCTGCGCCAATGCGGCGAGATCTGTGGTTGTGGTGACAACGTTGAGCTTCTTGGCGTACACCGGCGACGCACCCGCCAGCAGGAAAGCTGCAACCAGCAACAAAGCAAGACTGCGTAGATGATTCATTTCTTCTCCCTAGAACGGATGCGCGCCGTGCGCACCGAGTGAGAACAGCACCTGCATCAGCAACTCGTTGGACTTTATGTTTTCTGCGTAGTTGGTGAAGCGGTATTGTCCGCGAATCTGGCTGAATTCGCTGGGCCAGTACGTAACGATGACCGAACCGCCCTTGTCGGTCTGGAACTGGTCACGGGCGCGGTCGGACCAGTCGAAGCGGCCGCCAAGGAACCAGCGGCGACGAAACTGGTACTCACCGGAAGTATAGAAGCCGAATGCACGCTGCGTGGATGGATTCTGCTGGCGCTGCGACCAGATTAATTCACTGCGGGCTACGAACGAGTGGTAGACGGAGCGGCGCAGCGGCTTCCAGCGCAAGGTCGCGTCCACACCGTACAAATGCGTGAGAAAGTTGGTTCCGAGTTCATTGTGTCCGCGGGCGAACGACAGGCCAAGATCGAGATTGGTGCTTTCGGTGAGGTCCTTGTAGGCGCGCAGGTGGGCCACGGTGCTCACGTCACTGCGGCGCGAGGAGCGAAACACGGGATCAGTATCCGCGCCGGAGTCACCGCGAAATACCTGGCCGGTGATGTCGAGGAACATCCACTTGGGTGACGGAAGGATGCGATTGATGGAAACTCCCGCGTCATCGATGCCGTCTTCTCCGCCAACGAGGTTGTTGGTGACGAGCGGGCGGTCAACAAAGGGCAACACGTGATTGTGCATGGTGTTGACCTTGCCGAACGCCGAGCGCATTTTCCCGGCTTTGACAACGAACCCGGCGGGCAATGAGGTGAAGGTGATGTAGCCCTCTTCGAGACCTACACCCTGCTCGCCGAATGTCAGGAAGAAATCACCCCGGGCATACGGGTCGATAATCGCTGACATACCGATCTCGGATTCGTGCATTTCGAGTGATGGGCCGGGTTGGATCGGGTTGTGCCCCGCCATCCCAATGAAGTCGCCGATGATGCTGATGTCGGGGTTTAGAGCCTTGGCGGCAGCGGCATTTCCGCCGAGGGTGGGCGACGCTGCGGCGGTGGCGACGGCGGGCGAAGGCATGACACCCGTTGGCGCTGCCGGGGTCGCCGCGGCCGAGGTCGCCGGAGCACCTTTCAGCTGTCGCACCTGGCCTTCGAGTGAAATCAGGCGCTCTTCCAGATCCTTGATTCGCGCTTCCAGAGCGGCTTTGTCGTCGGCAGTCGATGCCGGTTCCTGCTGCGCGAATACGGGCAGCGTGGCGAGAAAAAACAGGCCGAGAATCAAGTATTGCCTCATGGTATAAGTCCTTTGTATGCAATTAATACGGGTGCTAACTTCGCGTAAACGTTCGATAGGAACGCTGCCGCGCGAGAGTCTGCGGGTGGACTTAGAACGAAGGCGGTGGACGTACGAAGAGGCGACGAAAACGGAGAGGGTGGCACCAGCCGATCACGGTTGGAATCGGCAGCCAGTTTACGTTCACTGATGGTCGTGCGAGGAGAACCAGGCAAATCAGAACGGCGGCCTGCAAGGTGACGCAAAGCAAGCACGGACTGCTGTTCTCGCCAGTACCCGACCCGCCACTGCTAAGCGTGGGCAAGGTCCCACACACGTGCGCAGCGTGCGCTGCCACGGTTAGGAGCAGCAGCCACAGCAGGACCATGCGGACCGATGCCGGCCGCCGGGGACTCAATTGAGAGAAATGGAGCACAGAAGTACTCCAATCTTAGATGCAGTTTGTGTCTATGGTAAAGCCTCTAAATTGAGGCCATGGTCCAGGGGCACACTTTAGTCATCGCTATCGTCGCTGTCGGAGGCGGCCGACCCGCCTCTTTCCTCACCCGTCTTGCAGCACGGCTCCGCCAATAGTTCGCCTGGCGCGACCACAACGGCTGGAATGTTGCGCCCCGAGGCCAGCTTTTGAAAGGCAGCCAAGTCGCCTTGCTGAAGCTGGGTCCAGTGGGTCAGCTGTTCATCGAGAAGCTTCTTCAGCTTATCGAACTGGCGGTAGGCGGGCTCGTTCGGAGCTGAGTCGGTTCCCTCGCCTACTGCCATCGCCAGGAATGCCAGTCGCGTATCGAGGCGCGATGGAAATGCCAGGGAATCTTCATTGGCCTCGATGCGCGTGTCCAGCAGTTCGTTTCGCACCGCGACCAGTTTTGCATCGAGGTCCTTGGCGGCTGCGCGCAAAGGCTTAGAGGCCCCGTCATCCGGGAGACGGCGCAGTAGACCCTCCATCTGCGTGCGCACGTCCTGGATCTGGTTGACCGAGTCGAAGATGCGGTTGAGCTGGGCAATGATCTGGGAACGCAGATCGAACTGTTTCTGCAAGTCCTCGGGAGAAACGGTGACACGAGGGTCTAGCTTGACTTCGAGAGGAACAGTTTGCGTTGCGCCGTCGGCGGTGAGGCGAACCTGGTACTTGCCGGGCAGGGCCATGGGGCCCCGCGTGCCGTCGCCGTACTCGTACAGGTAATAACCGGGGACGTGGCGGGCGCCCTGGTCGTGCAGGTCCCAAACGAAACGATTCAGGCCGGCTTTGGGTTTGATCTGCTTTTCCGGCTTCTTGTCTTCCGGATTCAGCGGGCCTTCCAGATCCTCAGTCTTGTTGCTGGAATATTTGCGAACGACGGCACCTGCCCCGTCGAGAATCTCGATAGTGGTTTCGCCTTTGGGTTCGGTCTTCAGAAAGTAGTACAGGATGGCGCCCGGCGGGGGATTTCTGCCGGCCAGCGTCGCGCGCCGCGATTCGCCGCTGTGAAAGCGGACTGCCGCCGACGGCGTGTACAAGTGAGATGGCTTCTGCGCTATTACGTCACTGAACTCGCGCAGCGGGGAAATGTCGTCGAGAATCCAGAACGAGCGGCCGTGCGTGGCCAGAACAAGATCGTTGTCCTTTACCGCCAGGTCATGTACGGGAACGGTCGGAAGATTGAGCTGCAGTGGGCGCCAGTCGGCACCGTCGTTGAATGAGATGAAGACTCCAGTTTCAGTTCCGGCGTAGAGCAAGCCTTTTCGCTTCGGGTCCTCGCGCACGGCCCGAGCAAAACTGACGTCGGGAATTCCCTTCACGATCTTCGTCCAGGTCTTGCCGTAGTCGGTTGTCTTGTAGATGTAGGGATCAAGATCGTCGTTCTGGTGACGATCCGCGGCGACGTAGGCGGTGCCCGCATCGTGGGATGAGGCCTCGATCAGGCTGATGCGGCTCCACTCCGGCAGGTCTTTCGGCGTTACGTTGTTCCACGTCTTGCCGCCGTCGCGGGTGAGTTGAATGAGGCCGTCGTCGGTTCCGGCCCAGAGCTGACCCTTGGTCAAGGTGGACTCGGCAATGGCAAAGATCGTGTCGTAGTACTCGGTGCCGGTGTCGTCCTTGGTGACTACGCCGCCCGAGATCTGCTGCTTGCTTCGATCGTTACGCGTCAGGTCAGGACTGATCGCCTCCCAGTGCATGCCGCCGTCGGCTGTCTTGAACAGCACTTCCCCGGCGTGGTAGAGGGTGTTGGGATCGTTCGGGGAAATCATGAGCGGGGCAGTCCATTGGAAGCGGTGCTCCAGGCGGGCAGCGCCGCCGCCGTCGGTCAGTTCCGGTTGCACGGTGATGTTCTTGGTCTGTCCCGTGCGCTTGTCGAAACGGTCAACCCAGCCTTCGTAGTCGCCGGCGAACACGATGTTGGGATCCGGTGGGTAGGGTGCGATGTAGCCAGACTCGCCGCCGCCTACCGGATACCAGTCGGAACGGTCGATCGCCCCGTGATCACTGCGGCTGGCGATTGCCATGGTGGAGTTGTCTTGCTGCGCGCCATAGACGTAGTAGGGCGTGCGGTTGTCGGTGATGACGTGGTAGAACTGCGCGGTGGGCTGATTGTCTTCGCGCGTCCAGGTCTTTCCGCCATCGAGTGTGACTGTGGCGCCTCCGTCGTTGGATTCAATCATGCGCCGCGGGGTCAGCGGGTCGATCCACAAGCCGTGGCTGTCGCCGTGCGGAAGGCGAATGCGATTGATCGTGCGGCCGCCATCGACCGACCGGTAAAACTCAACGTTGCAGATGTAAACGACGTTCGGATCCTGTGGGTCAGCGATGACGTGCATGTAGTACCACGGGCGCTGCCAGAGCTCGCGGTTGCCGTTCACCAGTTGCCAGGTGTCGCCGCCATCATCGGAGCGGTAGAGACCGCCGTGCTCGGCTTCAATCAAGGCATAGACACGCTCCGAGTCGGCTCCCACCGAGACGCCGACGCGACCGTAGGGTCCTTTGGGTAGACCATGTTCTTCGAGTCGTTTCCAGCTAGCACCGCCATCGCCGGAACGGTAAAGTCCACTGCCTGCGCCGCCGCTCAATAGAGTCCACGGGTAACGGCGCACTTCCCAGAGGGCAGCAAACAAGATGTTGGGATTCTTCGGATCGAAGGAGATGTCGATGGCGCCGGTGTTCTCGTCTTTGTAGAGAACTTTCTCCCAGGTCTTGCCGCCGTCGAGGGTACGAAAAACACCGCGCTCCTGATTCGGGCCGTAGGGATGGCCGAGAGCGGCAACGAACACAATGTCGGAATTTTTCGGATGAACGATCACCTTGCCGATGGCGCGCGAATCCTTCAATCCGATGTTCTTCCAGGTCTTGCCGCCATCGAGCGTCTTGTAAACGCCGTCGCCGTGGGAAATATTCCCGCGAATGCAAGCTTCACCGGTGCCGACGTAGACGATGTTGGAGTCGGAAGGCGAAACCGCAAGACTTCCGATCGCCGAGACGGCTTGCTCGTCAAAAACCGGCTGCCAGGTAAGAGCGCCGTCCGTCGACTTCCACACGCCGGAGCCGGTTCCGCCGAAGTAGTACGTGTTCGGGTCACCGGCGATGCCGGAAGCCGTGAGCGAGCGCCCGCCGCGGAAGGGACCGATGTTGCGGTAGCGCATACCCTTGAAGGGCAGTTCTTCGGGCTTGGCCGGTTCGTTGATCTTCGGCGAACCTTTGTCGGAAGTCTGCGCAAGAACAACCGACGCCAGCAACAGCCACATCAGGACGAAGCTCAGACAACGGCCGGGCAGGGCCCGCACGATCTTCATGTTCTCTCTCCTGTAGGCAACGACCGCCCATCCTAATCGCTCCGCGCTAGCGGCACAATGGGCGCCGAGCGAACGTGTTCGTTCCGCAACGTCGCTCCTATATAATTCGTCGTTCCCATGGACTTCGACCAACTACGCACCTTTCTCGAGGTGGCCAAACTGGGTAGTTTCTCGCGGGCCGGACACAAGGTGTTCCGGTCGCAGTCGGCCGTGAGCGCGCAGATTCGCCAACTGGAGGAAGAATACGGCGAGAAACTGCTCGACCGGTCGGGTAAAGTGGTGCGCCTCACTCCTGCGGGCGAGGTGTTTTTGGAATATGCGCAGCGAATGATCGCCCTGCGCGACGAGTCGTTGCGTGCGGTCGCGGACCAGGGCGCCGATCCGCGCGGGGTGTTGGCGATCGGGGCGAATGAGGCGACCTGCCTTTACGTGCTGCCGGACGTGTTCGCCGATTACGTGCGGCAGTATCCGGCGGTGCAGATCAGCATTTATCGCAACTTCAGCCACAAGATTCTGGAGCGGCTGGAGAACGGCCTGATCGATGTCGGCATCGTTACCCTGCCAGTGAAGTCCCCGTCGCTCAAAGTTCGAACGATTTTTCGTGACCGCTTGATGGTGATGGTCAGCGTTGACAATCCACTGGCAAAGCACAACGAAGTTCCTATCAGCATCGCTGTGCAACAGCCCTGGATCTTTCCACGTACCGGATACACGCGGCAAATCATGGACCGCCTTTTTCGTCCCTATCGGTCTGAACTGAACGTGCGCATGGAATTGGCGTCGGTCGGAATGATCAAAGGGTTCGTCGCCGCCGGACTCGGGATCTCGCTCATCGGCTCGAGCTTTGCGCGCGATGAAGTACAAGCTGGACGCGTGAAACTCGTCGCTCTGAAGGACCACGATCTCTCGCGTGATCTGGGAGTTGTCTACCAGAGAAACCGTAGCCTGCCACGCGCCGCCAAGGCGTTCATTGAACTCATCCAGAACCGCACGGCGCAATTGGGAATCGTCGTTGAACCGGAAGACTGAACAATCCAGATTTCCTAATCACTCTCATCAGAAGTTTGCGTTTTACCCCTCTGCGTCTCTGCGCTTAAATCGAAGAAGAACTTCATACGAGGAGTGCAGCCGTGAAAGCCGGAGCAGCAGCAAGCAATCGTCTTCCTGAGCATGAGCCGCAAACGCTCGATCCGCTCGCGCCCAAGCAGTTTGTCATGGAGCAGGTTCCGGAAGAGATGTTCGTGCCCGCAGGCGAGGAGGAACTCGTTCCTCATGCGCCGGCTGGCCTGACGGACCCCTTCTGGCAGGCATAACGATAGACGTTTTTTCCGAGGCATGGCGGGAGCCATGCCTTTTTGTTTTGTCGCTTCGGCAAGTCGCTCAACCCGTGTTGTGCAAACCCGCCGCAATGCCGTTCATGGTCGCCCCGATGGCGTAGTTCAGGGCATCGTCACTTTGTCCTGCTCGCTTGCGTCGGAGAAGATCCACTTGAATCAAGCTCATCGGGTCGACATAGGGATTGCGTAAACGAATCGACCGCGACAGGACGGGGTTGGTTTCAAGGAGCCGTGCCTGCCCGCTGGCCGCGAGAATCCATCGCTCGGTTCGGGCAAACTCCTCGCTCAATTTGCGCCAGACGCGCTCGCGCACGCCGTCGTCTGTTACCAGACCAGCGTAGAGACGGGCGATGGTCACGTCCGCCTTAGCCATGGCTAGTTCCACGTTGCGGACGAGATCGGAAAACAACGGAAACTGCTGCATCATCTGACAGAGGATGGACTGGTTCCCCGGATCGCGCCCGGCAAACCGCTCCAGAGCGTAGCCCACTCCAAACCACGCCGGAACGGCGTGACGACTTTGCATCCATCCAAACACCCAGGGAATCGCACGTAAGTCTTCGAGTCGCCGGCTGTCGGAACGGCGGGGCGGACGTGATCCCATGCGCGCATGTTCCAGTTCATTGACCGGAGTCGCCTCCTCGAAATAGGCGAGCACTTCGGGATCCTCGGCGAGTTCTTTGCGATAGAACAGATAGGCGTCCTGCGACATCTCTTCCATGGCGGATGCGAAAAGCCGAGATGAGGTGTCAGAAACCTGGGCGGGCCGTGACACAGCCTCAAGCGAGGCAGCGATCATCACCTCGAGATTCCACTCGGCGAGGACCGGGTCCGCGTACTTCCAGTTGAGCACCTCGCCCTGTTCGGTAATGCGAATCTGACCGCTGAAATCGCCGGGGGGTTGAGCCATGATGGCGCGATGCGTGGGCCCGCCGCCGCGGCCAACGGTTCCGCCGCGGCCGTGGAAGATGCGCAGCTTGACTTCGGCGTCCCGCGCAGCCTGATGCAGTGCGCGATGCGCCTTGTAGATCTCCCAGGTGCTGGTGAGCATTCCGCCATCTTTGTTGGAGTCGGAATAGCCGAGCATGATCTCCTGCCAGCCGCCCCAGGAATCGAGCAACGCTCTGTAGGAAGGCACGCTCCAGACGCGCTTCATGATGGAGGCTGCGTCGCGCAACGCTTCGATCGATTCAAACAGCGGGACCGGCATGAGGCCGGGATCCGCACCCGCAGCCGCCATCTTGACGCCTGCCGTCGCCGCCAGACGGGTTACGGCGAGGATGTCTTCTTCCGTTTCCACCCCGCTGATCACGTAGGACTGGATGGCTTGTGGGGGAAACGTCCGCTTGAGTTCCGCAATCTTGCCGAAGGTTTCGAATACAGAAGGGGACGAAGCGGCGGCGGCAACGCTTCCCTGCTCTTTCCCAAGCGCGGCCAGGACCTGGGCGTGTATGCGAGCGTGTTGGCGGACATCGAGGGCGGCGAGATGAAAACCGAACGTGCGCACTTTCTGCAGCAGGGGATCGAGGAGCAATTCGGCGATTCGCCGGCTGCAGTGCAGCGCCAGGGAATCTCGCACAAGGCTGAGATCGGACCGGAATTCCGCCGGATCGGAATATGCCAGCGACGTTCCCGCGGCGTCGCGAGCCGCTTGCAACTTCGCCAGAACAAAGCCGAGAAAGCTGCGATAGACCTCGGTGCTCGGAATGCGCCGGAACTGAGAGCGTTCGGGGCCGAATTGGCATTCGTAGGCGGCTAACTGCGCCCGCAAGGCATCGGAGGTTGCCACCTGGCGAGCGGAGAGGCTCAGCTGATCGGCAAGGTCGCCAACCTCGTCCAGGTAATGAGTGAGGACGACCGTGCGAGCGAGCCGCAGAGCGTCGTGCGTGGTGGCGGGTGTGACGAACGGGTTCCCGTCGCGATCTCCGCCGATCCAGGAGCCGAACTCAAGCAGTTGGGGCAATTCCAGGGCGAGCGTGGAGGAGCCATAGACCTCGCGAAACGCATCCACCACCTCGCTATAGAGGCGCGGCACGGTTTCGAACAGGGTCAAGGGATAGTGGTCGAGACCCATACGAATCTCGTCGACGACAGTCGGCTTCTCCAGGCGCACTTCGTCGGTCTGCCATAGAGCAGTGATTTCGGCAAAGATGGCGGCCTCATGCTCAACCGCCTGTTCGGTGGAAAGTGGCAAAGCGTCGAGAAACTCGAGGTGCTGCGCGATACGGCGCCGTTTGGTCAGAACGGTGCGGCGGGCGATCTCGGTGGGATGCGCGGTAAAAACAGGCACGACGTGAATCCGCTGCAACATCTCGAGCACTTGTTCCGCAGTGAAGCCCTCTTCGCGCTTGCGGCGCAGAGTTCCGCGAAAGGAACCGGCAAGGGCGGGCTGCCCGGATTGCAGCTTGCCGGCGCGGCGGCGACGCTTGCGATGATTGGTTTCTGCCAGATTCGTGAGTTCGAAGTAGATGGCGAAGGCCTTGGTGACGCGGTAGGCCTGCTCCACGCTCAAGCGCGCAACTTTGTCTCGAGCCTCAATCAGGCGTAGATCGGGCGGTACAGCAGCGGGCCGCGCCTCAGTCGTGTCGCGATGCTGGATGAGCAGCCGCCGGAGTTGCTCGACCACATCAAACAGATCCTGTCCGGCCTGCTCTGTGAGGACTCGACCCAAGAGCGTGCCTAAGGAGCGCACATCGCGGCGCAGAGGCAATTCCTTCGCAGGGTCCGACGTGCTCGCGGTCAACTCCCGCAGGCGGGTGGTCTGGTCCTCGGCGCTCCAAAGAGGCGGATCGGGCATATGTCATTCAACTATGGTCGACGGATTTTGTCAGGTGGAATAATCGGCGTTGATGCGGACGTATTCGGCGGTCAGGTCGGTGGTCAGGAAACGCACGGAGGCGCGGCCGCGGCCGAGTGAAACACGCACCTCACATTCCGGCTGCGACAGGTCGGCGTGAGCGCGGCTTTCCTCAAATGCCGCTGCCTGACCCTTGCGGCAAACGGTCTGCTCCGCAATCGCAATGCTGACGCGAGCCGGATCAACCGCTACCCCGCTTCTGCCGACTGCGGCGAGAATGCGTCCCCAGTTGGGATCGGCGCCGGCCCATGCCGTTTTCACTAGGGCGGAGTGAGCAATGGCTTTGGCGACGCGCAACGCTTCGTCACGGCTGCGGGCCTGCTCGACTGTGAGATGAATCAGATGCTGCACGCCTTCGCCGTCGGCGACGACTTGCTTGGCGAGAGATTGGCAGACTTCCGCGAGAACTTTACCAAAGGCTGCGCGCACGCCCGAGGCTGCCAACTTCACGCCACTTTTCCCGCTGGCCAGCAGCAGGACGGTATCGTTCGTCGAGGTGTCGCCGTCCACCGACATGCAATTGAACGTCGTGTCGCAAACACCGCGCAGCAGACGGCGCAGATCGGGGGCGGAGGCGCTCACATCCGTGAACAGGTACACCAGTATGGTCGCCAATTGCGGATGGATCATACCTGATCCCTTGGCGACTCCGAACAGCGTGACTCTGCCGTGGCGAGTTTCAAACTGCGCGCCCGCCGTCTTCATGCGCGTGTCGGTGGTCATGATGGCGCGAGCAAATCGCGTTGCGGCGGCTTCCGATTCTTCGCGGGCCTGAATCAACGCCGGCAGCTCATTGATGATCTTCTCGACTGGCAACGGCACGCCGATGATTCCGGTCGAGGATGGGAAGACCTCTCTGGCCCGAACTCCCAGGATTTTCGCGGTTTGCCGACAAACGTCCTGCGCTGCCTTCAGCCCGGGCTCTCCGGTGGCGCAGTTCGCGTTCCCTGAATTCACTACAACGGCGCGAATCTTGCCTCGGGAAGACCGCAAGGAGGAGCGCCCTACAACGAGTGGAGCGGCAACCACCCGGTTTCGAGTGAACATCGCAGCGGCGGATGCTCCGCTATCAGCTACCGCCAAGGCAAGATCCGGGCTACCGCTCGCCTTGATGCCGGCGGTCACGGCGGAGAAGGAGAACCCTGCAGGTATGGGAAAGGATTTCCCGTCCGTGCTGCTGTTCATGTCTGAATGTTCACCAGCACAGATTCGGGAGGGTCGAGAATGGCGAACGTCGGCAAGGGCCCGCGCACCATGGTGATTTCATCGCAACAGTGCAGCTTCGGGCAGCGCAAACAGTCTTTATAGAGCTTATCCGGCAAATCTTCTTTGGCGGCGAGCGCAAATCCCATGCGGGCGAAGAAATCGGGAATGCGGGTGAACAGGCAGACACATTCCACTTTCTGCCGCTGGGCTTCGGCCAGGAGCGCTTTCACCAGGAGTTTTCCGGCGCCTCGCCCCTGCGCTTCCGGCTTTACCGCAATCGAACGAATTTCGGCAAGATGCTGGCCGTAAAGATGCAGAGCGCCGCAGCCGAGAAACTGTCCTTCGTCTTCCACCACGACAAAATCACGAATGTTCTCGCAGATTTCCGGCAAGGTGCGCGGCAGCAGGACATCGCGGCTGGCTAGATCGGTAATCAGAAGAAGGATCTCACCGACATCGGGAAGCTTGGCGCTACGTGTGCGCATGGACCCTCCCTGACAGCTCGGAGATTTTTTGCTGGACCTGCTCGATAGCCTGGTTCACCCGTTTTGGCGACGTGCCGCCGGGAACATCATGGATGGCCAGCACGGATTCAACGGAAAGGTGCGAGAAGAAGTCCTGAGCGAAGGCAGAATGGATGGCCTGCAGTTCGCTCAACGGCAGATCACCGAGTTCGCAACCGCGATCGAGTGCAAGACGCACGGCTTTGCCGGTAATCTCATGCGCCAAGCGGAACGGGACGCCGCGATTGACGAGATAGGTCGCGGCGGCAAAAGCATTCATAAAACCGGTCTGGGTCGCGGCACTCATCCGCGCGTAGTCGAACTCGACGGACTTGATAAAACCAGTGACGAGCGGCAGCATCGACAGCGCCGCGTCGCGGGCTTCGAACAGCGGCTCTTGTGTCTCCTGCATGTCTTTGTTGTAGGCAAGAGGGAGACCTTTGACCATCGTGAGCAGCGCAGTCGAACAGCCGAGAATGCGTCCCGCCTTGCCGCGAACCAGTTCGAGCAGATCGGGATTCTTCTTTTGCGGCATGGCGCTGGAGCCGGTGGAATACGCTTCTGGCAAAACGACAAAGCCAAACTCCGTCGTCGAGAAGAGAATCATCTCTTCCGCCCAGCGGCTGAGGTGAGCGCCCAAGAGCGACAGCCCTTGCACGAACTCAATCGCGAAGTCGCGGTCGCTCGTAGCGTCCATACTGTTGGCGGTGACGCCATCAAAACCCAACTCTGTCGCCATCAACTGGCGGTCGAGGGGCAGCGTGGTTCCCGCCACCGCGCCTGATCCAAGCGGGCAGAGGTTCACACGCTTGCGGCAGTCGGCGAGACGCTCGGCATCGCGCACGAACATCTCGGCATAGGCGAGCAGCCAGTGCGCGACGAGGACCGGCTCTGCCTTCTGCAGATGCGTATAGGAAGGCATGGCAGACACGCCAGCTTGGCTAGCCCGCTCAAGAATCGCCTCTACCAAACCCGCCAGCTGACTGCGCGCCTGATCGACGCTGGCTCGAACGTAGAGGCGCAGATCGGTGGCAATCTGCTCGTTGCGGCTGCGGCCACTGTGCAACTTGTAGCCCGTGTCTCCGATCATGGCGACCAACTGCTTTTCGACGAAGTGGTGCACATCCTCGGCTTGATCGTCGTCGAGGAAAACCAGGTCGTCCGCCGCCTGCTCGCCAATCCGCTCTAACCCGCGCAGGGTCGAGGCAAGCTCTTCGCCTGACAACACTCCCGCCTGCCGCAGCGCCAACGCGTAGGCACGGCTCGCGTCCAGTTCCTCGGTCAGCAACCTGCGGTCAAACGGAAACGAGCGTTGCCAGTTTTCGAAAGCTGCATCTAGCGGTTGCCGGAAGCGGCCCGACCACATCTTCATTCCACGACCTCCATCCGAGCACGCGCCCGCGAACGGGCAGGTAAGCCCAGGATGCGGATGAACCCTGCGGCATCTTTCTGATCGTAGCTGTCGCCCATAGTGAATGCGGCCAGGTCATTGCGATACTGCGAAAATTCGGACTTGCGGCTCGCCACTGAAACGTTGCCTTTGTATAGTGCCAACTTCACCGAACCGGTTACTTCTTTCTGCGTGCTCTCGACAAACGCGTCGAGCGATTCGCGCAGCGGCGTGAACCACAGGCCGTAGTAAACCAGATCGGCGTACTTCAGGGCCAGATCCTGCTTGAAGTGCATCAGGTCGCGGTCGAGGCAGAGCGCTTCGAGTTCCCGGTGTGCTGTCAGGATGAGCGTGCCGCCCGGCGTTTCGTAACAGCCGCGCGACTTGATCCCGACGAAGCGGTTCTCCACCAGGTCAATGCGCCCGATAGCGTTGCGGCCGCCGATCTCGTTGAGGAGTTCAACCAGCGCGATCGGATCGAGCTTCATTCCGTTTACGCCGACCGGAATCCCCTGTTTGAACTGGATTTCCATTTGCTCTTCGCGATCCGGAGCTTCCTGCGGCGATCGCGTCAGTTGCCAGGTGCTGTCGAAAGGCGCGTTGCCGGCATCCTCCAGTTCCCCGCCTTCGTGACTGATGTGCCACAGGTTACGGTCACGGCTGTGAATCTTCTCACGGCTGGCGGCGACGGGAATGCCGCGCTTCACCGCGTAGTCGAGACAATCCTCACGCGACTTTAAGTCCCACTCACGCCACGGAGCAATCACTATCAGTTCCGGCGCCAACGCCTGGTACGCCATCTCGAAGCGCACCTGGTCGTTACCTTTGCCGGTGCAACCGTGCGCCACGGCTGAAGCTCCCTCGCGCAGTGCGACGTCAACCTGATGCTTTGCAATCACCGGCCGCGCCAGCGACGTACCGAGCAGATACTTGTGCTCATACACGGCGCCTGCCTTCACGGCCTTGAAGACGTAGTCGGTCAAGAACTCCTCTCGCATGTCTTCAACCACGACCTTGCTCGCGCCCGTTTTGTAAGCCTTCTGGATAACGGCTTCAATGTCGTCTCCCTGGCCGACGTCGCCAACCATGGCGATAACGTCGTAGCTGTAGTTCTCCTTCAGCCACGGAATGATGATGGAGGTGTCGAGACCTCCGGAGTAGGCAAGAACAACTTTCTCAGACATGAGCGCTCCTTGCGGGGAAACGGGTCACACCGCTTCCCACGAGTAGTGACAACACAGCTTTTTGCACGTGCATGCGGTTTTCCGCCTGGTCGTAGACGACCGACTGCTGCGAATCGATGACGTCAGCGACTACTTCCTGTCCGCGATGGGCGGGCAGGCAGTGCATGAATACGGCGTGTGAATCGGCAAGGGTCATTAGATGTTCGTTGACCTGGTAGGGAGCGAAAATCGGCAGCCGCTGCTCCATTTCATTCTCCTGTCCCATGCTGGCCCAGGTATCGGTGTAGACCGCGTCGGCACCGGAGACGGCTTGTTTCGGATCGGTGAGCACTTCGATGTGCGCGCCTGTCTCCTGCGCCAGTTCGAGCGCTTCATTCACAATGCGCGCCAGCGGCCGATGACTTTCCGGCGTTGCTACTCGAATCGTCGAACCCAGCGCTGCGCAGGCAAGCATGAGCGAGTGCGCCACGTTGTTGCCGTCGCCGACATAGGCGAGTGTGACGTTCCGCAGATCGCCAAAACGTTCGAGCAGTGTGAAGTAGTCCGCGAGGGCCTGGCAAGGATGCTCCAGATCGCTCAGCGCGTTGATGACCGGAATGCTGGAGTACTCTGCCATCTGCTCGATGGTCGACTGCGAGAAGGTGCGCAGCACGATCACATCCACCCAGCGCTCCAGGTTCTTCGCCACATCGCGCAAGTCTTCGCGAGCGCCGAGGCGGCTTTGCGTCTGATCTACGAAGAAAGAGACACCACCCAGGCTCGCCATTCCCGCTTCGAACGTGAGACGCGTGCGCAACGAAGGCTTCTCGAAAAACATGGCGAGTTGCTTGCCGGCCAACGCCCCGCGGAAGTCGACGGGACGGGCCTTCATCAACGAGGCCAGATCGAGAACGGCCTGCACCTCCGCCGGACCGAAGTCCCGCATCGAAATCAGGTCGCGGCTCCAGACGTTGTGACTGGCGGGCGCCGGGTGCGCATTGCTTGCCATGACGGGTTGACTGCTCATGCTGCTCTCCTTCTTGCAGTTGGGGTCTTGGCCGGGGCGGTGACGCAGGCGGAAGCTTTGAGGGCTTCATCGAGTGCGCGCACTACCTCAACCACATGCTTTTCGCGAATGATGTAGGGCGGGAGGAAGCGCAGAACCTTGTCGGCCGTGCGGTTGATGATGATTCCCTCGCCCAAGAGTATTTTGACGATCTCTTTGGCGCGGTCGGCGGAATCGAGTTCGACGGCCACCATCAGTCCAAGGGCGCGCACTTCCTGAATCGACGCGTGCTTGCCGGCCAATCTCTTCAGTTGGCCGAGGAAGAAATTCCCCATGTCGTTTACGTGCTCAAGCTGCGCTTCCAGTTCCTTGATAGTCGCAAGCGCTACCGCACAAGCCAGCGGTCCACCACCGAACGTCGTGCCGTGCATGCCGGGATGAATCGCCTCAGCCACGCGGTTGGTCGTGAGGATCGCGCCCAGCGGCAGGCCCGCAGCGAGCGGCTTGGCAACGGTGACGATGTCAGGAACGATGCCGTAATGCTGGTATGCGAAGAAGCGCCCGGTGCGACCGAGGCCACACTGAATTTCGTCCGCAATGAGAAGAGCCTTCTTCTTCGACGCCAGTTTCCGCGCCAAACCGAGAAATTCTGCAGTTGCGGGCCGAACGCCACCCTCACCCTGCACAGTTTCGATGCAGACGGCGCAAACCGCGGCGTCGAACTTGCGGGCCAGGTCTTCGCAGTCGTTGAAGCGAACGAAGCGCACGCCCGGCACCAGGGGCTCGAATGGTGCGCGGTACTTTGCCTGCCCTGTTGTCGCGAGCGCGCCCATGGTCCGCCCATGGAACGAGTTCTCCATGGCAAGAATGCGCCACTTGGGACGAGTATTGCCCTTGGCGTGGTGCTTGGCATAAGCTCGCGCGATTTTGAGCGCGCCTTCCCAGGCTTCGGTGCCGCTATTGCAGAAGAAGGCTCGGTCGAGGCCGGAGAGCTTCGTCAGCTTCGCTGCCAGTTCGGCCTGATACTGGTGATAGAACAAGTTTGAAACGTGAACCAGCTTCCCGGCCTGCTTCCGCAGCACCGTTTGGATCGCTGGGTGCGCATGTCCCAGAGCATTCACACCAATTCCGCTGAGGAAATCGAGATAGCGCTTCCCTTCGTCGTCCCACAGATAGACGCCGCGCCCGCGCTCGAAGAGCACCGGGTAGCGGTCGTAGGTGGCGAGCAGCAGTTCCGCCTCGGCTTGTGTAACCGACTTCAGGCTCATGCGACACGCACCTCCGTGCCGCAGTCCATGCGCGAGACGTAGAAGTTCGAAAGCTCGTCGGCGTGATCCGCCGGCATGATGCGCACGCGGCCAACTCCACGGCGCAGCGCTTCGGCGCAGGCTTCGAGTTTCGGCAGCATGCCGCCGCTGATTACCGAAGACTGCACCATGGCAGGCACCTCATGCAGATGGAGCCAGCGCAGGATGGCGCCGTCGGCTGCGCGCACGCCAGGAACATCGGTCAGGAAGATGAGCGCATCGGCATGACAGGCCGCGGCGCAAGCAGACGCCATCTGATCGGCATTCACGTTGTAGTACTCGCCATCGCTGCCGATCGCCACGCTCGAGATCACCGGGATTCCATCCTGGCTCCAGATGGCCTCCAGCCAGCGCGCTTCGACCGAGCAGATTTCGCCGACGAACCCGAGATCCTGCCCGACTGTCTTCTTCTTGCGGGCGAGAAACGAGCCGCCATCGCCACCGCACAATCCCATTGCCGGGCGACCCGTCGCCAGAATCGCCTTCACCAGCATCTTATTCACCATGCCGGCCAGAACCATCACGGCAACGTCGCGGGTTTCGGCGTCCGTCACGCGCAGTCCCTGCACGAACTCACTTTGCTTGCCAAGACGTGTCAATGTCTGCGTCAGCATGGTGCCGCCACCATGCACCACGGCGATCTGATGTCCATCCTTGGCCAGTTCCGCGACGGCAAAAGCGCACTTCTGCAGGACCGACTCGTTCTCGAGAGCGGCGCCACCGATTTTGACGACGAGTTTCACGCCAGTCCCTCCTCTTCGCTCCATCCGTACATCACATTCATGTTTTGAACTGCCTGGCCCGCTGCGCCCTTCATCAGGTTGTCAATGCAAGAGACCAGCACCAGCCGCTGGCCATCGTCCGCCAGGCAGAAGCCGATATCGCAATAGTTCGAGTGCAGCGAGTACTGGATCTGCGGCAGCTGCGGCGTTGGGAAAACGCGCACCCAGCGGCGGCCTGCGTAGAAACCCCGCAGGCAGGATTCGACGTCCGCTGCGGCCATCGGCTGACGCAAAGATGCGTATGTAGTTGAGAGAATGCCGCGCGGGATGGGCAGCAAGTGCGGCGTGAAAACTAGTTGCGGTGATTCCAAGTGCAACTGCTCAAGAATCTCGCCCAGATGCCGGTGCCCGAAAACGGCGTAGGCAGACAAGTTGTCAGCCACCGAGACGAAGTGGGTTTTCGAGGTGGGCTCCTTCCCTGCCCCCGACACCCCGGACTTTGAATCCACGATGATGCCGCGATCGCGATCAATCAGGTCAGCGCGCAGCAGCGGAGCCAGCGCGAGGATGGCTGAGGTCGCATAGCAGCCGGGGTTGGCCACCAGCTTTGCGCCGGCAATCTTCTGGGCAACCAACTCCGGCAATCCATACACCGCCTGCCGCGAAAACTCGGCTGCCGCCGCCGGGTCCGCATCGTGAAAACCGTAAACCGCTTCGTGTTTCGGATTCTTCAGTCGCCACGCCCCGCTCAGATCGACCACCCGCAGGCCACGAGCGATCGCCTCAGGCGCAAGTGACCTTGACACTTCGTGCGGTGTCGCGAGAAAGAGCAAGTCAACGCCGGCGTCTTTCAACGCCTGCCAAGAGAACGAGACGAGCGGATAACCGCCATTGCCCGACAGGGCCGGAAAGATCTGCGCCAGATCAGCGGAAGCCGAGTGCTCCGCATCGCGACGGAGCAGCAGAGGCTTGGCCACGCGCGGATGGCGCAGCAAGAGACGTGTTAATTCGACACCGGAATATCCAGTGGCCCCAAGGACCGCGGTTTGGAGTTTCGCCGGCACTAGGCAAGCAATCCTCGAATCAGGGTTGCCACGCGTGCAGCGGCCTTCTTGTCTCGGGCGATCAGGAGAATGGTGTCATCGCCGGCGATGGTGCCGACGAGTTCCGGCCATGCAGCCTCGTCGAAGGCAGCCGCGACGGGCTGCGCGCTGCCGACGGTCGTCTTTACCACCAGCTGGTTCTGTGCCGGACGAACCTCGGTCACAAACTCGCGAACCAGACGCTCGAGCGAGGGCAGCGGCGGCTCCCCGACGGCCACGGATCCACCTTGAGCCATCGAGTAACCGTGAATCGTCTTGATCAGCTGCAGCTCATGAATGTCGCGCGACAGGGTGGCCTGTCCGGCGTCGTATCCGCGTTTGCGCAGGGCACGCTGAAGGTCCTCCTGACTGGTCACAGGACCTTGCTCGACAATCTCGACAATGACTTGCTGCCGCGCCCTTTTGCTCATTGGATACTTATTCACTTCTGTGAATATGTATTCATCATGATGCGGGCTTTGCCCCTGCCCGTCAAGAAAAATTTCCACCCTCTGATTACTCCGGCAGTCCCCCGGCGCGCGGAACTCGCCTCACGCCGGCAGAGTCTTCCCTGTTAGTGAAGTGGGGGGCGCTATCGTTGCAGGGTGGTGCTGGGGAAATAGCGCGGCACGGCCCGTCGATCGGCGACGTACGGCCACAACAAAAAAGAGGTGGCGCAAGAACGTTGTTGCGCGGGGGTCCGTTTTACTCGCCGTATGGCACCCAGATGTTCTTCACCTGGGTGGCATGTTCGAGATAGCGCCGTCCCTCCGCCTGCTTCGCATCGAACCAGTCAATGACGCGACCTTCGTTGCTCCAGACCTGTTTCAGGTTCCCAATGGACCCGGCCTTGGCCGCGGCGGCGCCCGCCTCGTCGGTAAAACACCAGAGCGCATCTACGTCATCATGCTCAGCCAGCACCTTCAGGAGCTGCGCGGCTACTCCGGTGACGATATTCACGGCGCCGCCCGGCATGTCGCTGGTGTCGAAGAGCTGGTAGAGATCGCCGGTGATCAGGGGAAACTTCTCCGAAGGAACCGCAATCACGGTATTCCCCGCAGCCAGCAGAGGCATCACGAGCGAGACAAAACCCAGCAGCGGGACATCCTCCGGACAAATAAGGCCCACCGTTCCGATCGGTTCATTCATGGCGATGGCGATGTTGCGGAACGGCGGATTGTGCACCGCGCCGTCAAACTTGTCGGCCCATGCCGCGTACGAAAAAGTGCGCTCGATGCTGCCATCCACTTCGGCCAGCGCCTGTTTCTCACCTACAATGGCGGCGAGGCGGCGGGCAATCTCGTCACGGCGCTGCGCGAGGTTCTCCGCAACGTAGTAGAGCACCTGGGCACGATTGTGGGCGGTCGCTTTCGCCCACGGCTCGGCTTTGCGGGCAGCTTCAACCGCGTTCCGGATGTCTTTGCGGTTGCCAAGCGGAGCTTCGCCCAGCAGTTTCCCGTCGGCGCCGCGCACTTCCATGCTGTAGCCAGAGTCGGGGCGAGCCTGCTTGCCGCCGATGTACAGCTTTACTGTCCGATCGATCGCTGGCGGCGCAGAGTCCGCCTCTTGCGGCGGACGCTCCCGCTGCTTCGTCGGACGACCTGCCGACGGCAGCTTCGGCGCGTTCTTGAACCACGCTGGCTCCAGGTATTCGAGCAGGCCTTCTTTGCCGCCTTCGCGGCCGTACCCACTCTCGCGATAGCCGCCGAAGCCACACGAGGCGTCAAACAGGTTCGTGCAATTCACCCATACGACTCCGGCTTTGAGCTGCGCGGAAACGTGCAGAGCGACGTTGATGCTCTCGCTCCACACGCAAGCGGCTAGTCCGTAAACCGTGTTGTTCGCCAGTTCTACCGCTTCTCGCGGAGTTCGGAACGTCATGGCCGCCAGCACCGGCCCAAAAATCTCTTGTTGAGCGACAATCGAGGTCGGCTGCACGTTGCTCAGCAGAGTCGGCGGGTAATAGAAACCACGCGCCGGCAGAGTCATTTCCGGCTGCCAGCAAGTCGCGCCCTCCGCCACACCTTGGTCGACCAATCGGCGAATGCGATCGAGCTGTACCTTCGCAACAATTGCGCCAATATCGATCGCTTTATCCAGCGGCGGGCCGGCGCGCAGCGTGCTCATGCGGTCGCGAATCTTGGTCACGAGCGTCTCGGCAATGCTCTCCTGCATCAGCAGGCGCGACCCGGCGCAGCAGACTTGGCCCTGGTTGAACCAGATGCCGTCTACGAGCCCCTCAATCGCCGAGTCCAAGTCCGCATCTTCGAAAACGATGAAAGGCGACTTGCCGCCGAGCTCGAGCGAGAGGCGTTTGTGGCTGGTTGCGGTTGCACAGCGAATGGCCCGCCCCACTTCCGTGGAACCGGTGAAAGCAATCTTGTCGACATCGGGGTGTTTGACCAGCGCTTCGCCGGTCGAACCGTCTCCGGTCAGAATGTTGACGACACCGGCGGGAAGGCCAGCCTCCTCGCAGATTTCAGCAAACGCCAGCGCCGTCAACGGCGTGAACTCCGCCGGCTTTAGGACCACCGTGTTCCCAGCGGCCAGCGCCGGCGCAATCTTCCACGCCAGCATGAGCAAGGGAAAATTCCACGGGATGATCTGTCCGACCACACCGCACGCAACGTATTCGGGAAATTCTTGGTGGAGAAGCTGCGCCCAGCCCGCGTGGTGATAAAAGTGCCGCGCCACCAGGGGGATATCGATGTCGCGGCTCTCGCGAATCGGCTTGCCGTTGTCCATTGTCTCCAACACGGCCAACCGCCGCGAGTGTTTCTGCACCAGCCGTGCCAGCGCGTAGAGATATCGCGCGCGAGCGTGTGGAGTCAACGCCTGCCACTTCGGGAGAGCCGCCCGGGCTGCGCGGACCGCCGCGTCAATGTCAGTGGTTGATCCCTGAGCGACCGCAGCCAGCGCTTCTCCCGTCGATGGGTCATTCGTGTCGAAGAACTTCCCTTCCGCCGGCTGCTGCCATGCCCCACCGATGAAATGCCCGAAGTGGTGCTGGTGCTGATCCAGCCACAGCATGGCTTCCTTCGGATCTTCCGGGGCCGCGCCGTACTCCATGGTCTCGAACTTTTCGACGATGCTCATTCGCAGTTGCCGTTCCTTCCCTGCTGAGAGTGTTCTGCGACTATGCGATCGGGTGCCGGTACTCTGCCGAGTAGCGGCCGGTTACATGGTGCTCCAGCTGGCGTTCAATATCGGCAAGCAATCCACTGGCACCAAAGCGAAACATTTCGGCCCGCATCCAGGAATCGCCCAACTCTTCCTTCATCAAGGCCAGCCATTCCGTCGACTGTTTGGCCGTGCGGATACCGCCCGCTGGCTTGAAGCCCACTGCCATGCCGGTCTCCTGCGCGTATTCGCGAATGGCGCGGGTCATCACAAATCCCACAGGAAGTGTCGCGTTCGTCGGCTCCTTGCCGGTTGAGGTCTTGATGAAATCCGCGCCCGCCATCATGGCCACTACGCTGGCGCGCCCTACATTGCGGAGTGTGAGCAAATCCCCAGTCCCGAGGATGACCTTCATGTGCGCCGGACCGCAGGCCTGTTTGAACGCTGCTACTTCGTCGTACAGCGCCTGCCACCGGCCGCCGAACACGTGCGCGCGGGTAATCACCACATCAATTTCATGTGCGCCCGCTTCTACCGAGCGTCGAATTTCCGCTACCCGCTCTTCGAGTGGCGAAAGCCCCGCCGGGAATCCCGTCGAGACCGCGGCCACGTGGATGTTCGTACCCTCAAGCGCGCGCAGGGCCGTCTCCACAAACGTGTGGTAAACACAAATTGCGGCCACGGTCAGTCCGAGATTTTCAATTCCAAGCTTGGAGACGAACTCCGGCTGCAGCGGCTGCCTCCCCTTGGCACACAAGCGACGCACACGCTCGTCGGTGTCGTCGCCCGAAAGAGTCGTCAGATCCATGCAGGAAATCGCTCGCAGCAGCCAGGCCGCCTGCCATTCTTTCTTCACACTGCGCCGGGCAACGTGGCTCTGGGCCCGTCGTTCCACCGCGCTGGTGTTCACGCGCACGTCGCGTACCCAATCCAGGTTCAGGGAGATCCCGCAGTTGGGGAGTAGAGGCTTCCCGCCGAGGGTCGCGATCGCCTGGTCGGCGTGCCCCATGTCCCCGGCCACGCGATTGCCAGGACTTTGCCCGCGATGATCCTGATTGTTCGTGACTACCATAACGAAGACCCCGAACCGGGGCAACCGCGTGCCAGAACCCCGGCTCCGACTGCGTAATTGTACGGCAGAATCTGCTCGGCTAGAGCTCCGCTGACGCCTCGCACGCGGGGAAGGCAGGAGCCCCTCCCATCAGAGGAACGCACATTTGCAGTGGCTTCAAAGTTGAGCAACGAGTGCCGACAACAGTTCGTGTTCATCTGAGGCCCCGTTCATTGTTGGCACGTCCGGGCGGGCCTAGCTCTTTCCGCGCATCTTGGGGCGCGCTGCGCCCTTTGACCTGGCATAGGCAGACCACTTCACTTTGAGCGTTCCTTTGCATTTTGGGCACACTGACCGGGCAAGCGAAAAGAGCAGCTTGCATTTGGGGCACCACGTTCGACTCTTGGGAACCATGAACAAATCCTCAACCCAATAGCTAGAGGGCGTCAATGTGGTGCGGGGCACAGGACTTGAACCTGCACGGCCTTGCGGCCACTGGCTCCTAAGGCCAGCGCGTCTGCCAGTTCCGCCAGCCCCGCTCTAGATTTCTTCTATTCTATTATTCTATCGCCCCGCTGGATTTTCTGCGGCTTGTGCCGCGGAATGCACGCTCTAACTCTGTCGGTTCAGCAACTGTGAGCAGGATCAGCCTCTGCCTGGTAGGTGCACAGCGGAGAGGAAAGTCGAATCGTCTGACCCCGCCAGCCCAAGCTGACTTCGTCTGCCCACACCGCGCAGCGACTCCCGGCCTGCCCCGCCACAAACACGATGAGCTTTCCCTGAGACGCCTTCAACTCGAAACGACCGTCTCGGTCGGTCCTAGTAGCCGTTTCGTGCGAGCCAAAGTAGTAGAGGCCTCCGCCATGCCATAGGAAGGAGCAATAGCCGCCCTCACTTTTGAAGTCAATGTCGATGCCCGCAGGTGCGTCGTGCCATTTGCGCTGAACTCGCTTCTCTTCGAGGGAACGGGTGAAGTCTAGCCACTTTTCTCCTGTCGAGCGGATCGCAAGTACATCAGCACCCGCAGCGGGAAAAACGTGACCGTTCTCCACTGTAGTGAAGACCTCTCCCGATATGTGCGCAGACGAGCAACTCAGTGTTAACAAAAGGAAGAGCAGAACAACACAACGGCCCATTCTGACCATACAGCGATCTTAGCGCCCGAGAAGCCGTTGACAATTCTTTTTCTGAACGCGGTCGAGCCCATTGACAAGACCACCCTGCCCCGTTTGAGTTTCCTTTCGCACGATAGCGTCCCCAGCGTCACGCTCCGTAGGCTCACGCTCCGTGTTCGCAAGCCGCAGTGGCCAGCCCTCCATCATTCTTGATCCTCTCTCTGTTAATCTCAATGCAATGTTTTCGTTCCTTAGGGATCAGCCGATCCAAAATGCTGTTCGACTGCTGCCAGCTCTAATTCTGGCCGCAGGCCCGCTCTGGGCTGCCCAAGGACACATTGAAGGCTCCGTACACAGCGAGCGCGGAGAACCTATCTCCAATGCCACCGTTCTGGCCCGCGGTGTCCAGGGCAGCGCCACCGCGATGACCGACGCCAACGGTCGCTTCGCGATCCAACTGGCGACGGATTCAGCCAGCATCTCCGTCACCGCCCCCGGTTTTGCTCCCGCCGAGATCTCTTGGGAAGCGAGCCGCCCGGCGCGGGTCGAGATTACGCTGCACGCTCTGAATGAACGCATAGTGGTGAGCGCCACCCGTATCGCAACTCGTGGCGACGAGGCGCCGGGCAGCAGTGTGCTGCTTGCCCCCACCGATCTTCAGTCCACTCCCGCTCTCGCTACCGACGACGTGCTGCGTCAGATTCCGGGTTTCATTCTCTTTCGCCGGCAAGGCAGCCGCTATGCCAACCCCACGTCGCAGGGCGTGACACTGCGCGGTGTTGGAGCGAGCGGAGCCGGTCGGGCCTTGGTATTAGTGGATGCCGTTCCTCTGAACGATCCCTTCGGCGGCTGGGTCTACTGGGATCGCGTGCCCCGAGAGTCGATTTCCACGGCAGAGGTAGTGCGCGGCGGGACTTCCAGCTTGTATGGCAGCAGCGCGCTGGGCGGCGTGGTCCAATTGCTGACGCGTTCTCCGGAAGCGCCCGCCATCTCGCTCGAAGCCGCCTATGGAAACCAGCAGTCGCCTGACTTGTCGTTCTGGACCGGGGCCAGTAAGGCAGGATGGGACGGCACGATTTCCGCCGACTTGTTCCGCAGCGATGGATACATTCTCGTGCCAGCATCGGTGCGCGGGTCCGTCGATACGCCTGCCAACTCGGCGCATTCCACCCTCAACGCGAACGTAGGCCGCCATTTCGGAGAACACGGCCGCGTGTTCGCCGGCGGCAGCTACTTCGAGGAGTCCCGCAATAACGGCACGCCGATCCAGACCAACGACACGCAGATCGGTCAAGGTATTCTGGGCACCGACACCGGCCTCGGCGCGGCGGGAACGCTGGCGGTACGCTTCTATGGATCGGGACAGAGCTACCGGCAGAACTTCTCTTCTGTGGCCGCGAGCCGCAACAGCGAGTCTCTCACCAACCAGCAGCACGTCCCCTCGCGGCAATTGGGTGGCAGCGCGCAGTGGTCTCGCCCGCTGGGGCGCCGTCAGACTCTGGTCGCAGGCGTCGACGCGCAGAAGACGACCGGTCTGAGCCTCGAAGACATTTTTTCCGCAGGCGCTCAGACCTTTCGCAACAACGCTGGGGGGCATCAACGCACGGTTGGCCTGTTTGGCGAAGACATTGTGAACCTGGCGGCTGGTTGGATTCTTACCGCCGGCGTTCGTTACGACCGCTGGCGCAACTTCAGTGCGCGAAGAATCAGCACGAGCCTCAGCCCGGGCGGAACAACGACAACCACGCTGTACCCTGATCGTACGGAAGATGCCTTCAGTCCGCGCTTGTCTCTCTTGCATCAGCTCAACCAGCACATATCCGTCAGCGCATCGGGATATCGCGCCTTCCGCGCCCCAGTGCTGAACGAACTGTACCGGACATTCACTCAGGGCAACACGAGGACGCTCAACAATCCAGCGCTGCGCGCCGAGCACCTCAGTGGAGCCGAAGGTGGCGTCAGCACACGGTTCCTTGCCGAGAAGCTCAACCTGCGCGGCACATTCTTCTGGAGCCAGGTCGTCAACCCCATTGCCAACGTGACCCTCAGCACCAGTCCGACCTTGATCGTCCGCCAGCGGCAAAATCTCGGCCGCACGCAATCTACCGGTGTCGAATTCGATGGCACTTATCACGTCAGTAGCGCTGTCGAGCTCTCTGGCGGCTATCAATTCGTGCATGCAACGGTGCTCAGCTTCCCGGCTGATCCCGCTGTAAATGCCAGCCTCGTCGGCAACCGTCTGCCGCAGGTGCCGGAGCATCAATTCACCTTGCAGGCTCGCTACTGGAATTCGCGGCGCCTCATGCTTGCCGTGCAGGGGCGCTACTCGGGCAGCCAATTTGATGACGACTTGAACACGCTCCCGCTCGACCGCTTCTTCACGCTGGACGTCATGGCCGGACGCGAACTGCGGCGCGGCGTGGAAGTCTTCGCCGCCTTCGAGAATCTCTTCAACCAGCGCTACAACGTTGCGCTCACTCCCATAGCGAACCAGGGCCCACCGATCCTGGCGCGAGTCGGTATCCGCCTGAACCTGCCGGGGCACTGAGCGGCGAGGTCGGATCACACCCCGCCCGCACGCGCTCTCCCGGATGCTAGACTTATCGCCATGACGATCCCTGGTCAACCGAGCATTCAGGTCACCTCTGCCAGCGACTATCGCGAGAATTACGCCAACAGCGTGCAGGTGCGCGTCAACGTTTGGGACTTCTTTCTCGTCTTCGGAACCCTGCAGCAGCAAACCGAGACGCAGGTCGAAGTACGCAACTTTCAGGGCATCTACCTGAGCCCGCAGCAGGCCAAGGCGCTGGCCGCGATATTGCAGCAGAACATTAGCGGCTACGAGAGCACGTTCGGCGAGATCAAACTCGACCCCCGCATGATGCCCACGGGACCCGTGCACTAGCACGTCTCAGGCTCCGGCGATGCGCCCGACCTTCCTCCAGACCGTCCTGCCATCGCTGGGCATTTTTCTCGCCATCTTCGCGGCGATTCTGTTGCTCCATCTCCCCCTGCTGCGCCTCCCTTATTATTGGGACGAGGCTGGCTACTACGTTCCAGCGGCGCGCGACCTGCTGCTCACGGGCAGCCTCATCCCGCACACCACGCTGACCAATGCCCATCCTCCGCTGGCAATGGCGTGGCTTGCTCTGTGCTGGAAGATCTTCGGCTTCAACCCCCCGGTGACGCGCGTCGCCATGCTTGCGGTGGCGGCCTTTGCGCTCACCGGGCTGTTCCAACTGGCGAAGCACCTCTCGAACGCAACGGTGGCCACTGCAACCGTGGGGCTCACGGCACTCTATCCCGTGTTCTTCGCGCAGAGTTCCCTCGCGCATGTGGACCTTGCCGCCGCCGGATTCACCTTCTGGG
>Ga0075014_100000044_pt1 | contig 47345 bp, 33 predicted proteins | sample AleBraG_ABR_2014_FD_71472 | JGI IMG/M metagenome (GOLD analysis project Ga0075014, IMG submission 71472) | Freshwater sediment microbial communities in response to fracking from Pennsylvania, USA - Alex Branch Run_MetaG_ABR_2014 | ecosystem: Environmental > Aquatic > Freshwater > Creek >... | reverse complement strand
GGAGCAGCCTGTGCGAACGCCAGACTCGCGGTCAGCAACAGTAGTCCTCCCCATCTGACTAGGCGGTTCATTGATCTCTCCTTGGATGTAGGTCCCATGCGGTGGGTCTCTTGTTTCGCACCTAAAATTTCCTTACTTTACCTGCTTCACCGTGGCCCGTACCTTCTCGGCGACGCTGGTGGGCAACGGGGCGTAAGTCAAAGCGCTGGTCATCTTCTGGCCTTCGTCCAACATCCAGTTGAGGAAGTCAGAAATGATCTTGCCGCGGTTTGGGTCTTTGGCTTTCTCGGGAATCAGCAGCCAGGTGAAGCTCGCGATCGGATAAGCGTCCCTTCCCGGAGGGTTGGTGATGGAGACGCGGAAGTCGGCGGGCATAGTCTTGACCGAGCCAGCAGCGGCGGTGGTGCTTTCCAGAGAAGCCTTCACAAACTCCCCGGCGGAGTTCTTCACGCTGCCGTAGGAAATGTTGTTCTGTACGGCGTAGATGAGTTCAACGTAGCCGATGGCGCCGGGCATCTGGCGAATCAGGCCGGCGACACCTTCGTTACCCTTGCCACCTAGCCCAATCGGCCACTTGACCGAAGTGCCTTTACTCGGGCCGTCTTTCCAGTCGTTGCTGACCTTCGAGAGATAGTCGGTGAAGATGTAGGTGGTGCCGCTGCCGTCGGAGCGATGCACTACGACGATGTCCTGGCTGGGAAACTTGACGCCGGGATTGGCCTTGGCGATGGCCGCGTCGTTCCAGTTGGTGATTCTTCCAAGAAAGATTCCGGCAAGAATCTCTGGGGTGAACTTCACGTCGCCAGTGATACCGGGCACGTTGTAGGCGGGCACGACCGAACCGAGCACCGTGGGAATGTGGAAGATCTTGAACTTGGCTTCGGCCAGCTGCGCGTCTGTCATCGGTCCGTCACTGGCGCCGAAGTCGACGGTACCGGCGAGAACCTGACGGATGCCGCCGCCGCTGCCGATGGACTGGTAGTTGATCTCAACATCCGGATGGGCCTTGTGGTACTCACTAAACCACTTAGAGTACATCGGATACGGGAAGGTGGCTCCGGCGCCGTTCAACGTCTCAGCCCACATGGGGACGGCGACGAGAGCCAGGCACAAAGCGAGAGCGATGCGTCGAATCACTGAGGTTCCTCCGAACAGACAGAGTTCATCGTGCGAATGCCAACGTTTGTTTGTATGTGTGCTCTGTTACAGGATGGTTACAACGGGGTGAAATACGCGTGAAACGGGGTCGCGCCTAACGGAGCGGCAGAGTGGTGAGACTCTCCGGTCAGGAATTCGACGAGAGCAGCAACCCAAAGTCAGGGAAACGCGCGCGTCAGTTTGAGCCAGTCTCCCGTTTACAGTCGCCCAAGAATCTCGGCACGGATATTCTTCAGCGCTGTGGCAGCACGTTCCACGCCCACCGGGCCGGGCAACAGTGGATCTTCATTCTCAATGCTGAGGATGCCCTGATAGTCAACCTCCATATAGGCGAGCAGGATGTCTTTCCACTGGCTGAGGCTGTGTCCGTAGCCGACGGCGCGAAAGGTGGCGGAGGCTTCCGGCAAGTCCGCCGCTTCCATGCCGAAGTTGAGCACGCCGTAACGCGCGACATTTTCGGGATAAAGGACCGTATCTTTCATATGGGCGTGGAAAATTGCGCCGTGCTTTCCCAGCGTATGGATTACCGCTACAGGATCACAGCCTTGCCAGAAGAGATGGCTGAGGTCGCAATTGGCGCCAATTTCCTCACCGACGGCGTCGCGAAGTTTGAGCAATGTTTTTGGGTTGTAGACGACGAAGCCGGGATGCATTTCGAGTGCGATCTTGTGAATGCCGTGCTCGCGGGCGAACTTGGCGGCTTCTTTCCAATAGGGGATCACTTTTTCTTTCCATCCCCAGCGAAGAACTTCTGCGTATTCGGGCGGCCAACTGTAGGTAGCCCAGTTGGGCATGGTGTCGCCGGGGGCGCCGGCGGGACACCCGGAGAAGCCGACGATCACTTGCACGTCGAGGATTTCGGCGAGGCGAACGGTGCGGCGAAAGGCTTCGGCATCGCGGGCGGCGATCTTAGGGTCGGGATGAACCGGATTGCCGTGGCAACTGAAGGTAGCGACCTGGATGTTGCGGTCGGTGAATTTTTTCTTCCAGGCGCGAGCCTTCTCGGGACTCTCCAGCAGTTCGACGACGGGGCAGTGATTGGAGCCTGGATAGCCGCCGGTGCCGATCTCGACGGCCTCCAGGCCGAGTGCGGAGATGACATCGAGCATCTCGTCAAGCGAGAGCTTTTCGTAGACAGGGTCGAACACACCGATGGGAATTTTGCGGAGTTTGTCAGCGGGCAGAGCGCTGCGCGGCGATGCCGCGGCCGCTTCCACACCAGTCGCGGTCATGGCCGAGAAGGTAGCGCCGAGAAGTCCGCCGGTCAAACCCAGGAATTGGCGGCGATTGGGCGACGAGATGGAGGTTTTCTGCTTCTGCATTTGCTGTTCTCCTTGGAACGACTCTATGGCAACGCGGTTCACTCCGGCAGCGGTGGACAGCCGTGAAATTCGCGAACGAATGTATTTCCGATGTAGCCCAGGTCGCGAATCCCGATTTCGCTGGTGAAGTAGGCGTCGCAGGTCAGGTTCCGCAGCAAGGCGAAGAATTGTACGGGCTGGCTGAGGCGGGAATCCTGAGTCGCATTTTTGCGATAGGCAATGAGGTCGAGGATCTCGGATTGCTGATCGGGTTTACTGGCGAGGAAGGTTGCGCCGTAGCGATCGGCACACTCCGCATCCAGCCAGATCAGACCACCACCAAGAACGCGCCGGAATTCTTCGTTCTCGCTTGTGAGCAGGTCAATAAACTCAGGAGCGCCTGCTTCAACCGCACCCGGAGATTTCTGGTCTGAAGGAAGTATGGCGCGACAAAGGGCAGTCAGGGTGCGGTATTCGTGGGCGTTGAAATACATGGGCGTGTAGGCGCCGGCGGTTGCTTTCTGTGTGGCGATGGTCTGATGGGCGTGTTGTGCAGCGACCGCGGGAATGACACGCAGTACCGAGGTGGCAGCGATTCCGGCGCCGAGATTGCGAAGGATGTCTCTGCGGGTGATGGTCATGTGGCTAGAGATTTCCTTTCCTCGCTTCCGCTAGGAGATATTCAGACGCGCGCCAGGAGAGCGCCATGATGGTCAGAGTCGGGTTCTTGTCAGGATTGGTGACGAAGGGGGCGCCATCGGTGACGAAGAGATTCTTCACGTCGTGAGCCCGGCAGAAACCGTTCAGAGCAGATGTCTTGGGGTCGGCGCCCATGCGCACTGTGCCTATCTCGTGAATGATTTCACCACCGGTGGCGATACCGTTGGGATGATCGGGATGGGTCTTGCGGTGTTCGAGATAGGTTCCGCCGGCTGCGTCGATGATGGAGCGGAAGGTGTCGCGCATATCCTTGGCCATTTTGATTTCGTTGTCGCTCCATTTCCAGTGGAAGCGAAGGACGGGAATGCCCCAGTGATCGGTAACGTCGGGATCAATCTCGCAGTAGCAGTCGGGGTTGGGGATCATTTCACCGCGGCCGGCAAAGCCGATCACCGTGCCGTAGTGCTTGCGGCAATTCTGTTTCAGAGACAGGCCATAGCCTTCCTGTCGCTCGCATAGGTCGTCGAACATGCCGACGCCGGGAAGGTCGCGGCCGCCCCAGAATTCGATGTGGTAGCCACGGAGAAAGTCATTCTTGCGGTCGAATTTCCACCAGGGCATATAGAAGTGCATGCCGCCGACGCCGTCGTGGTTGTGGGGCGGCATCTTTTCCAACTGCGGGAAATAGCCTGCGCTGGAGCTGCCGACGGTGTCGGTGAGATAACGTCCGACGACGCCGGAACTGTTCGCCAGACCGTCAGGAAACTGCGGCGAGCGCGAGTTGAGCAGCAGACGCGCCGACTCACAGGCGCTGGCGGCGAGCATGACGGCCTTGGCTTTTACGCGCTGCTCGGTACGGGTGGCCTTGCTAACGTAGGAGACGCCTTCGGCCTTGCCGTCTTTGGACACGAGAATTTCTCGCGCCATAGCGTTGGTGATCATGGTGAGGCGGCCGGTGGCGACGGCTGAAGGAATCATGACCTGGCTGGAACTGAAATTCGAATTGAGCTTGCAGCCGCGGCCACATTGTCCGCAGTAGTGGCAAGCGGGGCGGCCGTTGAGGGGCTTGGTGAGAATGGCGAGGCGCGCGGGCACGCACAGGACGTTGACCTTGTCGCAAGCTTGCTTAATGATTTTTTCTGTGCAGCGCGGCGGGGGAGGCGGCAGGAAGACGCCATCCGGTGCGCTGGGGATTCCTTCCTTGCTGCCGAAGACGCCGATGTAGGATTCGACCTTGTCGTAGTAGGGAGCCACGTCTTGATAAGTGATCGGCCAGTCGTCGCCGGCGCCGTCGGTAGTGCGCGACTTGAAGTCGACCTCAGCAAAGCGGAGCGCGATGCGACCCCAGTGATTGGTGCGTCCGCCGACGATGCGGGAGCGAAACCAGACAAAGCGCGAACCGGGCGCGGTGGTATACGGCTCACCTTCGATGTTCCATGCGCCATTCGGAGCCATGAACTCGTCGCCCACAATGCCGCGCTGTTTGGCCCCGACACCTGCACCGCGATGCGGCAGCTCGTGCGGCCAGACGTGTTCCTTGTAGTCGTTGTCAGGATCGATAGGCGGGCCAGCCTCGAGTAGCACGACATTCAGTCCGCTCTCGGTCAGAACTTTGGCGGCCGTGCCTCCCCCGGCACCAGAACCGATGATGCACACATCGTAGACTTTGGGAGAGCGAATGACTTGCATCGTTCCTCCGGCGGTTCGTTTTGGACGTGGCGAGGGCCCGACTCAGGAGCAATCCCACGACGAAGGGACCTATCTTACCTGCTCGTCCCGTTGGATGCAGCCATAATTTGGGCCTGGCCGCGCCCTGAAATATCGCCGAAGAATGGTGCGCATGGATTATGATGCCCGTCTTATGAGCGATGAGCCGAAGTTTCTCGGGCAACTGATAGCGGAGTGCGTGGCTGTCTTCATCATTATTCTGATCGGCGATTCGGTGGCAGCGATGTACCTGCTGTACGATCCCAGCCCGTACGCGGGGTCGTATTGGGGAGTGTGCATCACGTGGGGACTAGCGGTTACGCTGGCGATCTACGCGACGGCGTCGGTTTCGGGAACGCACGCGAATCCTGCGGTCACGGTGGCCCTGTGGCTTTTCCGGGGATTTCCCGCGAAACGGGTGTTGCCCTATTGCGCGGCACAGGTCTTGGGAGCGCTGCTGGGCGCCGCCCTGGTTTACGCGCTCTTCTCACCGGTGATCAACGACTACAACACGACGCACGGAATTCTGCGCGACTCGGCGGCTGGCGCGAGAACCGCATCGGTCTTTTTCACCCATGCCGGACACGCGATCACGACCCTGCACGCATTCTTCGACGAGATTGTGCTGACCGCCGTTCTTGTGTTTGGCGTTTTTGCGATTACAGAACAGTTCAACTCGGCTGCGCCGCAGGCGAATCTAGGGGCCATGATGATCGGGTTGCTGGTGGCAGCGATCGGCGCTTCGGCCGGCTATCTGGAGGCTTGGGCCATCAATCCGGCGCGCGACTTGGGTCCGCGCATCTTTGCCTATTTGGCAGGTTGGGGATCGCAGGCATTTCCGTCGCCCAACAGTTACTGGTGGGTGCCGATCGCAGGTCCGCTGATCGGAGGGCCGATGGGCGCTCTTGCGTACCAGGCGCTCATTTTCCGATGGCTTCCACAAAAACCAGTCCTGAAATAGGTTCCGTGAATGATACATCCTACGAAAGAGCTTTCTAAGGTGGTGCAATGAGCTACATTCTCGCGTTTGATCAGGGAACGACCAGTTCGCGCAGCCTGGTGTTCGACGCAACCGGAAAGACCGTGAGCTCGGCGCAGCAGGAGTTCCGGCAGATCTATCCGCGGGCGGGCTGGGTGGAACATGATCCCTGGGAGATCTGGAAGACGCAGCTGGCGACGGCGCAGCAGGCGTTGCGCACGGCGGGGCTGACGGGAGCGGACATCGCAGCCATTGGAATTACGAACCAGAGGGAAACGACGGTGTTATGGGAGCGCGCGACGGGCGAGCCGCTGCACAACGCCATCGTGTGGCAGGACCGGCGCACGTCCGATTTGTGCGATGAACTGAGAAACCAGCGCGGGCCGGATGTGGCGCGGATCACGGGATTGTCGTGGGATCCTTATTTCTCAGGCACGAAGATTCACTGGCTGCTCGAAAATGTTCCGGGATTGCGCAAGAAAGCAGAGGCGGGACAGGTTGCTTTCGGAACGGTAGATTCCTGGCTGATCTGGAATCTGACGCGCGGCACGAGTCATTGCACGGACTATACGAATGCGTCACGAACATTGTTGTTCGACATCAACGAGCTGGCTTGGAGCAAGCCGCTGCTCGAACAGCTTGCGGTGCCGGCGTCGCTCTTGCCGGAGGCTCTGCCCTCCACGGCGGAGTTCGGGATGGCACATGCGAAATATTTCGGTAAACCCGTTCCAATTGCGGGAGTGGCAGGCGACCAGCAGGCGGCGCTGGTGGGCCAGGCGGGGTTCAAGAAAGGCGTCGCCAAGAACACCTACGGGACCGGATCATTTCTTCTGCTGAATACCGGTACGACGGTTACTCCGGCGGGGCGGGGTTTGATCTCGACGGTCGCATTTGCCCTCGAGCCGAAGCGTGCGTGGTATGCGCTGGAGGCCGCCGTATTTGTCACTGGAGCCGCGGTGCAGTGGTTGCGCGATGGACTGGGAATCATTTCCAAGGCGGCAGAAATCGAGCAACTGGCGCAGCAGGTCGCGGATACCGGAGGCGTCTATTTTGTTCCGGCATTTACGGGGCTGGGCACGCCTTACTGGGATCCGCGGGCGCGCGGCACAATTGTGGGAATTACGCGCGGCACGACGCGGGCACACCTGGCGCGCGCGACGCTGGAGGCAATCGCATTTCAAACCTGCGAGGCGCTGGACGCGATGCAGAGCCACTCGGCAACGGAACTCGCGGAATTGCGCGTGGATGGCGGCGCCTCCGCCAACAACTTTGCCATGCAACTGCAGGCGGATTTCCTGGGCGTGGATGTGGTTCGTCCGCGGAACATTGAAACGACCGCGTTAGGAGCGGCGTTTCTCGCAGGGCTGAAGGTTGGTTACTGGCCAGATCCTGAGGCGGTGCAGGCCTTGTGGGCTTCGGATCGACGGTTTTCGCCATCCATTAAGTCGGAAGAACGGCACGCGCGTCTCACACATTGGAGGCGCGCCGTGGAGCGGGCCAAGTCCTGGGCGGAGAATTCGCCTTCGGGGTCAGGCAGTTGAGCGGCGTCCGCGATGGGACTTCTGGACCGAAACGAACATCTGTCCCGACTCGAGAACGAGTTTGAGGTGCTGGTCATTGGCGGCGGGGCAACGGGATTGGGGATCGCAGTCGATGCTGCCAGCCGCGGCTACCAGACTGCGCTCATCGAAGCGCAGGATTTCGCCAGCGGAACCTCGAGCCGGTCTACCAAGCTGATCCACGGCGGTGTGCGCTACCTCGCGCAAGGGCGCATTGGATTGGTGCGCGAAGCGCTGCAGGAACGCGCCCTGTTGCGCCGTAACGCACCGCACCTGGTAAAAGAACTTCCCATCATTCTGCCTTCGTACGCATGGCATTCTTTGCCGATGTACGCCGCGGGACTGAAGCTCTACGACGCCCTGGCAGGGCGTACCGGGTTTCAGCCGAGTCGGCTTCTGTCGCGATCGGAAGTTCTCAAGCGGCTACCCGGGATCAATCCGGATGGGCTGCAAGGTGGAGTGTTGTATCACGATGGGCAGTTCGACGATGCGCGTCTCGCCATCGCGCTGGCGCAGACAGCGGCGGAGCAAGGTGCGGTTGTGTGCAACTACGTGCGCGCGCGCCGCTTCGTCTACGCCGGGACCCGCATTGCAGGAGTCGTGGCGACTGAGATCGAAAGCGGCGCGACGCTAGCGATCAAATCGCGCGTGATCGTGAACGCTACCGGGATGGCGAGCGATTCGATTCGTCAACTGGACCGCGCCAAAGCCGAGCCGGGTGTGACGTACAGCCAGGGAAGCCACATTGTCCTGCCGTGCACGCTGCTGGGCGAGCGCGACGCGTTGCTCGTGCCGCGCACGGAAGATCACCGCGTCATTTTTGCTACCCCGTGGCTGGGCCATTTGCTGGTAGGGACAACGGATATCGCGGTACAGAATCCCGCGGCCGACCCGGTGCCAACCCGCGACGAGGTCCGCTATCTACTCGAACACATTAACCGCTACCTCGCGCGCGGAGCCGGGGACAACGACATTTCGGCAGCATTTGCCGGCATTCGCCCGCTGGTGACGCAGCGCAGCGCTTCGACCGCCAGGTTGTCGCGAGAGCACCACGTAGAGACTGCGGAGTCAGGCCTGGTTTCCATCACCGGCGGGAAATGGACGACCTATCGCAAGATGGCGGAGGACACACTCAATGCCGCCATTGCGGCGGGGCAGTTGCAACGGCGACGGTGTGTGACGCGAGAACTGGCGTTGCATGGTGCGGGCGATGACGCTGTTCAGGCGGGCGACGCCCTCGAAGCCTACGGGACAGACGCGAAGGCAGTGCGCGCGCTGGTGGAGTCCGATCCGTCGCTGGCCGCCCCGATCCACAACGTATTGGCGTATTCCTGCGCGCAGGTGGCATACGCTGTACGCCATGAGATGGCCCGCACGGTGGACGATGTGCTAGCTCGCCGGACCCGCGCGCTTTTTCTCGACACGAACGCTAGTTTGCAGGCTGCGGCGCGAGTAGCAGTGATTCTGGCGCGGGAGTTAGGCCGCTCGCCCGAATGGCAAACAACGCAGCTTGAGTCGCTCCGAGAGAAAGGCGAACGGACGATGGGGGCCTGCGGCTTAACTGGAGGCGCGGGTCGGAATCGAACCGACGTATAAAGGTTTTGCAGACCTCTCCCTTACCACTTGGGTACCGCGCCCTGGTATCTAGCGTAGAAGCCTGTGGGAGGGATGTCCAGCCTGGGAAAGTAACGAGAGTTTAGCGGATTCGGGACGGGCACGAAGTTGGAGGCGCGGGCCGGAATCGAACCGGCGATAGAGGTTTTGCAGACCTCGGCCTTACCACTTGGCTACCGCGCCTTCGCGTAAAACTGCCTGAAAGGCGAAAGCCCGCGCTAACGCGGGGCTGAGAATGAAGCTTTGGAGCGGGAGACGGGATTTGAACCCGCGACTTCGACCTTGGCAAGGTCGCACTCTACCGCTGAGTTACTCCCGCTCGCTCTCTCATTCTACGGCACTTGCGCATTTCGTGCCAATTCACTGCACCCGCACTCGTCAGCTTTCCTTTCTTCTTACGAGACCATCCCTTAGCCATTGGATTTTCTCCTTTGGCTAAGGGAACTGCCGACCCGTATTGTACGCCGGGTAAACTCGTAAGCCAAAGCACCCGGTTCGTTCGAGGCAGAGGGCTCAAAGGCACCAGAGGGAAACATAGCGTCAACCTGCTTACCTCATTTCGTCGAAGCCGTTTTCCCGGTCACGGTTCGACGTTCTTGTTGAAAACGTGCGATGTGGCCTTCTTAATTCGTCGTACGACTGCGACTGCCCTGTACCGAAAAATACGGCTTTCTCGCTACACGCAAGTTCGGAGTTGTCCCTTATGCTCACAGCGGCGGCGAGTTCGCTGAGACGAAAGCGCCACACGCGCCGCGCGCCACCGCCAAGAGGGTGTCCGGGCAACTGCCCTGATCGCGCGAGCTCCAAAACATGCCGCCGCGTTAGAAATAAGAACCTAGCGGCTTGATCGGCGTCCACGAAACCTTCCAGCATTTCCTGAGACTTTTAACACCAGATGGCAGCAATTGACAGGGTGGGCGACGATCTCGTGAACACGAGAATTGCTGAAAAGGGGCGATTGCGTTGGAGGTGATCTGCAGCAACGTGGGTGCGCGAAACACACATCGCAGGTTGACTTGGATCTCGCCGAGATCATGGCGAGCCAGAAGTCCTATATAAGGTGATGTCAAGTGAGAAACACTTCTCCCCGCCGGAACGCCAGAAATATTTTCCGACATCCAGCCCCCCGCCCTAGTAGCGACATTTCTTCTTTAGCTGCTTGACGGTTTAGCCGGTCGCGGAGCGGCCCGGTAAGCCGCGGAGCGACGGATCGCGAACTCCTCTATTTCGGGCCAGATATCAACCCCCTCCGCGCAGAGGGATTTGTAGAGCTTGCCGGCCGCACCGATGTAAAACGTGTGCCGTTCCGTTTTGGTGACCGATGCAGAGAACGCTGAATGGAGGATCACCAACCCGTAGGCGGCTTGTCGGGCATGGGCAAGCTCGCCGGCTATAAGTACACCCACCACGAAATTGCCTGTCCCAGATCCCATCATGGAACGCATGGAGGATCAGCTTACCTGGTAGGTAGTGCCCTAAACATTAGGACACTACCACCTCTGGTACGATCGCAAGAGCAACTGGCGGACTAGGGATATACTTTTGCTGATACTTTGTCCATCATGAAAGAAGAGGTGGCTGTGCTTTTTTGGGACCAGCTTCTGCAAGTGGTCGAAGAAGGGCACGTCATACCCGTGGTGGGTCCGGACCTGCTTACAGTACGGCTCGGAAGCCGCTACGTTCCTTTTTACTCGTATCTTGCCACACGCTTAGGACAAGCTCTTGATGTCGTCGACCAGCCCGCCGAAGACCTGGACTTGAACACCGTCGCATGCAGATATCTGGCTAAAGGCAAGCCGGTCGAAGAGCTATACCCGGCATTGAAATCCGTAATGCCCGGCGACGACGAAATTGCTATTCCCGAGCCCTTGCTCAAACTTGCCGCCATCGATCGCCTTCAGCTTTTCGTCACTACGACGTTCGACCCATTTTTAGAGAGAGCATTGAACCAGGTTCGCTTTGACGGGAAAAAGAGAACCGAGGTCTATACGTTTTCTCCCAATGCTGGCAGGGATCTTCCCCAAAACCTGGACCTGTCCGACCGACCCGTAGTCTTCCACTTGTTTGGGAGAATTTCAGCCGTCCCATTAAGCTTTGCCCTCACGCAGGAAGACACGTTGGAATTCTTTCATTCCTTGCAATCCGAGACCCGCCGCCCGAACGTCTTGTTCGACAAGCTGAGTCAAGAAAGCCTGTTAATCATTGGGAGCAGCTTTGGAGACTGGTTGGCGCGCTTTTTTCTACGGGCAGCGAAACGCCAGCGTTTACTCGAGGTTCGCGGCAAGAGCGACTACGTCGCAGAATCCTCTGCGAATCGCAATCAGAGTCTTGTGCTGTTCCTTCATCACTTCAGTCACAGCACCAAGCTGTACGAAGGCAGTCCCGTAGAGTTTGTGAGTGAGTTCTCTCGCCGTTGGACCGACGAGCATCCCTCAGACGCAAAAAAAGAAGCCGAAACGGACGCGACGTCAGCGATCACACCAGGTGCCGTATTTCTGAGCTACGCCAGCGAGGATAAAGACGTTGTCCGCGTCATACGCGATGCCTTAGAAGCGGCTGGCATTGACGTCTTTTTTGATAAGAAGAACCTTGAAGCAGGCGACGAATGGGAGCCGAAACTAAAGCGCTACATCAGCAAGTGTTCTGTCTTCTTGCCGGTCATTTCCAAACATACGCTGACACCTCTACGTCGATTCTTCCGTGTGGAGTGGAGCTGCGGACTTGAGGAGGCACGCGGCGCTGCACAATCCGGCAAGTTCATCGCACCTGTCGCAATCGACGAAACCAAGCCAGAGGAAGAGTTGCTGCCACCGGAATTTCAGAAGTTTCAGTGGCAATTTCTGCCAGACGGCAAACCCAGCCCTGAATTTGTCAGTCTCATTCGCCAACTTTTTCGCGACTACCAGAAGGCGATGGGTGCAGCATGAACCCAGTCGAAAGAGTCGCGGTCCCACAAGGCTCGGCAACCGTCGATGCCGACAACCCATGGCCGGGATTGTTTTCTTTTACAGAAGCAGACGCAGACTTCTTTCGCGGGCGAGATGGCGAGATTGATGCCTTGCACCGTTTGGTGGACCGCGGACGTTTGACGGTTCTGTTCGGGCTCTCTGGCTTAGGCAAGTCCTCGCTGCTACTGGCTGGGCTGTTTCCCCTTCTTCGGCGCCAGGATGTCCTGCCAGTCTACCTCCGGCTCGGATTCCAGGACGGCGCCCAATCTCTGCGCTTACAGACGCTCACCGAGGTTGCCCAAGAGGCCGCCCGCTGCGGCGTCGAAGCGCCTGCCTTCAAAGCGGATCAGACACTGTGGGAGTACTTTCAAGGCCGTGACGCAGACTTCTGGGACGAGCGGAACCACCTGCTGACTCCAGTTCTCGTTGTCGACCAGTTCGAAGAGGCCTTCACGCTCGGGAGGAGGAATAAGACACTAACCGAGACGACCGAAAACTTTCTCACCGAACTCGCTGATCTGGCTGAGGGACGTCCCCCAGCCAGTCTGCAGGCACTGCTGGAATCGGCTCCCGGCGACGTTGGCCGCTATTCCTTCGCCAGACACAATTACAAGGTAATTCTGAGTTTGCGCGAAGACTTCCTTCCGGAGCTGGAGAGTCTCAAGCCGCGAATGCCATCCCTCGCGCTCAACCGTTACCGAATTCAGCGGATGAACGGGAAGGCGGCCTTCGAGGTTGTCGCCCAGGCGCCACACCTCATCGACGAGAGCGTCGCCAGGCAAGTTGTCCGCTTCGTCGCCGCTGCCAAAGACGAGGATGCCGATCTTGCCGGCCTTGAAGTCGAACCCGCCCTGCTCAGCGTGGTCTGCCGCGAACTGAACTGGCGGCGAAAGAAGGGAGAGAAGATCACGCGCGACCTGCTTCAAATCACGCAAGGCGAAATTCTCTCCAGCTTCTACGAACGCTCCGTCGCCGACCTCACTCCCCAGGCCCGCATCTTTATCGAAGACCAACTTCTCACTGAGGCAGGCTACCGGGACACCGTCGCCGAAGAAAGAGCGCTCAACTCCGGACTCACTTCGGATGTCATCGAGAAGCTTCTGCAGAGACGCTTGCTGCGCCGCGAGGAGCGCGGCGAAGTTGCGCGTCTCGAATTGACCCACGATCTTCTCACCGCAGTGGTTGCCGCCAGCCGCGATAAGCGGTATCGGGAAGAGGCCGAGAGTTCCGAGCGAAAGGCACGCTTGGAGGCAGAAGCGCGTGCAGCCGCCGTGCGCAAGCAGTTAGTGCGCAGCCGAATCTTCGCCGCCGTTTTTGCCGTCCTGGCTCTTCTCGCCATCGCAGCAGCCGTCTGGGCATGGCGCATGAGACAACTGGCAAAGATCAACGAAGAGCGGGTTATTTCTGCTAAAACCAATGAGGTATCGGCCCGCAAAGACGCGGAACAAACTCTCAACGAGCTTGTAAAGCGCCTGCAGATCCAACTCACCAGCACCGATCCAGCTCAGGTAGGCCCCGCGATCGAGCAGTTGGTTTCCGTATATCAGCTCGATCCAGACGAAGTGTTGGCTGGAATACCCGACGACCGATTCGATTCCTATCCCTTTTCTTACGGGCTCGTGACCTCGCTCGACGACGCAGCCGCCGATGCCCAAGTCGGAGACTGGGCACGAAGAACCAGGGCCGCCCTCGGCAATCGCCTCAGCAAAGCCCGGAAGATCGCGCCACCACCCTCGGCTGCGGACGACAGCAAGTTGAATCCAAGAATTCTAATCAAAGCTGGACGCTTCCGAATGGGCAGCCCGGAAGGGCAAGGCGAGAAAGACGAGCACCCGCTCCACTGGGTGCAACTCTCCTCGTTCTATATGCAGCAGCACGAAGTGACCTCCGAAGAGTATGCGCGCTTTGATCCGAAGATCCGGTCCCATCACGCGAATATCACCTGGTACGACGCACTCTTGTATGCGGTATGGGTTGGGGGATATCTGCCGACGGAAGCGCAATGGGAATATGCCGCCCGCGGCACGGACGGCCGCAAATACTCATGGGGAAACGAAGATCCCACAGGCGACACGGGGCGTGGATGGTCCCACCCGGATCGGCCAAGCGCAGCCGGGATACGGGGCCTCTCGGGAAGTCGCTGGGAATGGTGCTACGACGTATACGGTCCCTATCCCAGATCCGAGCAGAAAGATCCGACTGGTCCCAAGGATAGTTTTGTGCGTGTGCTGCGCGGCGGATCATCCCTCGATCGCCCTGAATTCATGCGGGCAGCTTATCGATACAACTATCATCCAGCATCAAGTGCGAGCAATGTGGGATTCCGAGTCGCCTGGAAGGTCTCGGAAGATCGGCGGTGAGAGATGAGACGCGATTTTACAGCAACTCAAAGAATGCTAAGAGCAATCTCGGGATTGACTCTTTTGGCTGTGATTGCCTTGCTGCCCGCGGCCTCGCAGGTTCAGAATCCGCGAGCTTCATCGCAACGGCCGAAAATCGGCCTGGCCATGGGCGGCGATGGCGCTATGGGATTCGTGCAGGTCGGTGTCCTCGAGTGGATGGAGGAACACCACATCCCGATCGACCTCTTTGCCGGGACCTCGATGGGGGGCTTCGTCGCAGGAGTTTATGCGGCCGGATTCTCGCCGCGCGAGATCGAACTTTTCCTGATGAAGGTAGATTGGGAGGGGACCTACTTTTTGGGCGAGGCGCCCTACCAACCGAAGGGAGTATGGGTCACCAAAAGCGACTTGGCGGAGGCGGAAAAAAGCGGCGCCCTCCGAGGCCTAAAGCTAAGCAGCCTGACGGCCTTTCTTCCCACGCAGAATCGTGCTGTCATGGCTTTTCCCTTTCTACCGCGAATCGTGAACTCGTACTCCGATCTCAAGAGTTTCGACGCACTCCCCACTCCCTTCCGCTGTACGACTGTTGATTTGATCAGTGGAGAGGTTGTTGTCACAAACCAAGGTTCGCTTCCCCTCGCTCTTAGTGCAACGATGGCACTGCCCGGCCTCATGGATCCGGTTCGGGTGGGTGACAAACTGCTTTCCGGTGGTGGACCTTTGCCGGTCGAGGTCGCCCGCAGCGGAGCCGACGTCGTCATCGCCTCCTACGTCTATACCCATGCCCGGCTGGGGCCGGACATGAGTGCGTTCCAGCAAATGCAGCGTTCGCTGCAAGCGGCAAAAGCGGAAGCGGATCGCCGCGGAATCAGTCAAGCGGACGTGGTCATTCCTGTCGACACATCCGAATACACCTCTTTTGATCTGCTCAGAATCCGAGAACTCGTTCGGTTAGGATACGAGTCCGCCGAACAAAAGAGCAGCTCGCTCCTCAAATATGAGGTGTCACAAGAGGACTGGCAACACTATCTCGACGATCGCCTTCAGCGGAAGATTCGCTGAACTGAGTCGGAATTGGAGGCGCTGAGCTAGTGCGACCCCGTCTCTGTGTGCGTGGGAGATTAGTGCACGCACGGTTCAGACTTCCCCTCCCGTCTGCTCAGAGACTTCGAAGTTTTCGAGAGGCAAAGTACGGGACGTACACAGAAGTCAGCGTCACTTAGGCCTTGTGGCGCGAGAGCGCCGAAGCACTTCTCGGGCCGTCTTCTTCAAGACCTGCTCTATAGGCTTGCGGGTATATTTCTTGCCTAATTTGAGGCCAATGAAGTTCTCCATGACCGGCACAAAGTAGTCCTGGCTCCCCTTGCTCGGGAAGTGGAGCCAGAGTGCAAAGAAGTAGAGAGCGGGTACACGAAGAACGCGGAATTCAGACGGAGAGTTGAATCCCGGGTTCGCTCTTCGGAGGAGCCGGTGAGCTCTCTTGACGGCCAACGGAAGACCACCCGTCGAGACACTCCGAAGCTTGAAGCTTCGACGTCCACGACGAACCTCGGCGAGACCGGTCAGGCCGCTGTCCCATTGGAAAAGCACGAACCATCCCGCATGAGTGGGCTTCTGCAACCCCTTGGCCTGAAGCCTTCTGAGCGGTAGGGACCATATGGGCGCTTCCATCAATACGGAGTGATCAACCAGGGCCGCTGCCTCGGGCAACTTCCTCTTGTTCTGAAATCGGGAAACACCTTGATTCGCCGCTTGCACCTCGCTGTGGGCGCGAGAGTGTATCGCAAGTTCAGACTGCAGAGCGGTGAGAACGCTGTCCGGTTTTGAACTGGCGCTGCGCTCCTTCTTGCGCGCCGTCAAGGCCTTGTTCTGAAGGTTTCCCCCCAGCTCCCATTTCCTGACCCTTGTGGAGAGGGATACTTGAAATTGTCAAAGGAGTAGGTCTTGATTGTGTCGGGAATCATTGGATCCGCCACGAAGACCAACCCATCCAGCGTATAGCCACAGATAACCACGCCGTGTGAATCCGGAGAACCATCCCAATCGATGCGGACAGCCACTGGCCTGGAAGCGTCAATTTCTTTTCTAATGAGCGCAAAGGAAGTAGCACTTCCCGGTATTCCCCCGTCTCCGCGGTCATGGCCCACCGCATTCAAGCCAACGTCAATGTCGGCCGGCCGATCGCACGGTTCATCGACGCCACTGCTTGACGAGCAGTTGCAGTCCTGACAGCAATCCTTACCCGGTAAAATCACCCTGTTCGCGAGCTGACACTGAAGCGGCAGCGGCTGAGGGCTGCCGTAGAACGCCGCGACCGATGCTGAAACAGCGGCCCAGCACCATTGCGAGCACCCTTGCTTCTGAATGGAAAATTTCAGCTGGGGCACAATCCTGCCTCTACGGTTTCGTGAAGGTTATGGCAAACCCGAGCCCCGTAGTGTAGGACTTCTTGACTTGGACTGTTGTAATGTCCGGCGGTACTAAGTCACCTTCCCTAAAACCACCGGCCAGTTCGGTTTTCGTGCCGATGTGAAGACCGAGCGAAAGATACATGGTTCGCCAGAACGAGATGCTGGGGCCCAACAGGAACTCTGCGCTTGAGCCACCCGAGTCCTTACCTTGAATGTTGCCCGCAACGCCGGTGCTGGCATGAAAAGCGTACTTGTGCTGGCCCCAGTCGCCCAGGCGTGCATGCACCATTGCCATCGGCATGGGGTGAACTTGAGAGGAGTTAAGAGTGCCAAACTTGTTGACCGAAGTATTGTTCGGACCGGCACTTTTGATGATGGCAAATTCCTTCTGCTCGATCAGACTGAAGGCTATTCCTCCGGTGATTGAGAAGGGCGTGGTGCAAGCCACGGTTACAAACGCGTCGTTGGCCTTGACGCTGGGGCTTTTCCCGTCGAACGTAACGGTCTGATCCATCGTGACCACGCTCACGGCATCCTTGGCTGACTGATTGAAGAGTGTTCCGCAGTGAATTGACTTCCACAAGACAAAGGCGCCGCTGATGTCAGTATTCGTCACCTCGTCCGGCAACATGTCGGTGCGCAAACCGATGTTGGCAAAAACGCCGTCCCAGGATCGAACCAAGCCTACCTTGTCCTTTAGCTTCGAAACGTTGTCACTGCTGGAGCTGAATTTCTCTGCGTCGCCCTGAAGGGACAAGAGAAACTGTTTGAGGCCGTCGAAGGCGTCTTTGTTGGCGGCGTACCAGTCCTTCCACTCAGACGAGTTGTCAATCGGAAGGTTCTGCAGCGAACTCTGCGCAGTACGAATGTCTGAAAGGATCGAGGAGCCGCTGTCAGACAGATCAGACGATGTGAACGCTTTTGCCTTCAACTTTGCATTTGCCAGGGACGAGCGAATGTTGTTGTTGTAGTTGCTCTTGATCATTGCGGGGAGTTGATGAGGATCCGAGTTCTCGCTGCCTATGACAAACGCCTTGACGGCGTCAATGGTTGCTTGTTGAGCATCCATGGCGTTGGCATACGATTGCGGTAAACCGTTGACTCGCGCGGTGATGGTTTTTACGTCGGTTTTCAGCTTCTCGAACTTGTCATTCAGCGTAACTGGCGCTTTGGTCTCAGTCGGGCTGACCACCGGCGCCCCGCCTGCAGCCTTCTGCCCGCCCAGCGCGCTGGAGAGATCAGGTCCGGCCACGGTAGTTTCCAGGACGTGAATTCCGGCTTTGAACTGCAAGGGGTTGTACCAAATCTTGAGACACGCAGGTCCCTCCAGGGTCTTTCCCTTGTCCGTGACGTCGCCACCTGAATCGACAACAAACTCGAAAACTGGAGCATTCGAGTCGCAGCCCGCCACGACAGGCTTGCCTTCAGTTTTCGACGCACCTAAGAGAGACGGCGGAAGGAGGAGTAGAGCAAGCATCAGCCCATTTATCGTGAGAGCTCGCCGATCGGCAGGTCGTCGTGCACTGTTCAGGGATGTCATACTTTTGAATTCTCCAAAATGGCGTTGTCGGTGATCCAGCTGAGGATAGCTTCGTCTTTCCGGCCGTTCTTGGTAATGAAGACGTCGCCGCATTTGTCGATTCGCTCCATCTCACGTTTGGCGTCAACGAGAGTTGTCCGGAGCGGAGCGAAGGCTTGGGTTGAGCGGGGATTTGGGGGGCAGGGGAAAGGGCGGCAGCCCCTTTGCCCCTGCTTCCTCGCTGTAGAAGAAGGGATTCATGGGGGCGCTCCCAACGGGGCCAGCCCCAGTTCAACAATCGCAATGACCCATATTTGTTCTGTTTTGTTCGTGACACTATACTCACGCTCATCGCATCTTCAAATGTCGAATACAGTCGCCGTAAGATCGCTCGCTGTTGCTGGCGCAATCTCAAGTCAGATCGCGGTCAGGGCATTCAAGAGCTTCACACCGTCGGGGACCCCCCAGCCCGTGACGGCATCGAACCCAGACCCGGCTTTATAGCCTCTGCCGGGTTCAGGATTTGACGCATTGTTGCCGATGGTAACGTCGCGCGACGAGCTTTTGCCAACGGGCTGGCCGTTGCTGCCATTCTGGTACAGCAGCGGAGTCTGGAATCGCTGCTGCTTCGAGGTTGGGAGTCCGGCGTTGATGCGTGCAATCAGAGCGGCCCACAGCGGCGCCGAGGCGCTCGTGCCGCCGTTGGGTGCATCCTTCCCAAGAAAGACGAGATCGTAGAAAGGTGGCCCGGAAAGAGCTGCAATATCTGGTGCGACGCGACCGTCAATGCTGCCAGAATTGAGAGACTTAACCTTAACCTTCTGCCATGCGGGACGAGGAAAAACCGTGCTGACGCCGCCTCCGGTCGCACCGCCTCCTCCAGCCCTCTGCCCTGGCGATTCCCACCAAGTAACCTCCTGCACACCAGACTTGGATGCTTTCAACATCGTTCCGCCAACACCCAGGGCATTCGGACTGGAACTGGGAAAGTCGATATGGGCTTTGCCGTCGTTGATCTGGTCTCCCGAGCCGTCGTCGCCTGACGAAACGCAGGTCGTGATCCCCAGCAAGCGCGCCGCATTCAGCCGGTCGTCGATGGCAGCAACGGCATTCCCTGACCAGCCGGGGTCGTCCTCGGCCAATCCCCAACTGCACGAAAGCGAAACCGGACGGGCGCTGATCACTCGGTTGAGGAGGTCGATCCACCCGCGCTGATCAAACGTGGAAAAGTAGACTGAAATTTTGGCCTTGGGGCACAACCCCGCGATGATCTCCACGTCCATCATGACTTCGACACTGTCACCCAATACCTGTCGCCGTTGCTGCGGAGGAAGGGCTAAAGTCTGCTGCAAGGTATAGGCGGGAGCGTCGATCGCGACCGCCTGAACATTTGGCACCGGCCGCTGAAACTTGTTGCAGTAGGTAGTCACGTCTTCCGCAAAGTAGCCGCCACCGAATTCTGCGATGACGATACTTTGGCCGGCAGCATCACCGGGTGGGAAGTTGTAACGCTGCTCGAGATCGGCGGGCGTCAATGGCGCAAGGGTCGCTTTAGCGGCAGCGGCGCTTGACTTGCGACGCGCCATTCGTCGTTGGTCAAGTCCGAAGACTCCGGTTACGATGCCCTTGAGTTCCGCGGGGATCTGGATACTTCCTTGCCGACCGCGGTACTCGCCCTCTGCGGCGGAACGCATGATCGCCATGCCCGGCTTGAAAGCTGCTTCCATGGCCTTCGCCGTTCCGCTGACGCGCATGCTGCGCGTCTCCAGCGAGACATCCTCCACTTTCAGGCCGTACTTCTTGAGCGAGTTCGCCACTTTGTCGGCGTCCGCTTCTTTGGCGCCGAATTTCTCGGCCAATTCCGTTGGCGTCAGTGTTTGGCCAACGTATTCTTCCGCACTCGGCAACTTCGCGCCCGAAAGCCCGATGGTAACTACAATCTGTTGCTTGGGATCGACATCCCCCACACGAGTGGCGGCGAGATCTTTGCCTCGTTTGCTTCCGGGTAGTAGCACGTGCTTCTTACTTGCCATGGCGAATCCCCTCGATATATTGGCTCGTTCGTTCCAAAAACCGTCTCTCTATACCTACGGCCGTGCCGGCTTCTACGCAGGCTGCCTTCAATACAGCGAAGGACGAGCCGAGCCACCGAGCAACGACGTGTTCATGTTGACGATGTTGTGGTGACCTTCGGGCCCACCCCAGGCAAACATCAGGGAAACCATGGGGAAGCTGCCTGCTCGCAACGTGAGTCCCCCCGCAAAGCTGTGCTTCAGGTGGCTGAAGCCAAGATCGCCGCGTGTTAGAGCCACGCGCCCCTGGTCGGCCATGAATTTCACACCGAACGGACCCCAGATCGAGTGCTCGAAATTCTCCTGCAGCAACAGGAGATTCGGGCCGCGAAAACGGTAGTCCTGGTAACTGCCCAGCGAGAGAGCACTGTTGATGTCGGACCCGCCGAGAGTCTGCTGAAAATAGAACGGCACGGCGCTGGTACCAGAAGTCATCGAGTTGGAAACCAGGAGTCGGACACCGATCGAGCCGTTCAGATTTCGAGTATGCGGAATTTTCGGGCAGTCTTCGGTACCGACCGCGCACGAGTCCGGACCCTTGCCCTCGGTGCTCGGCGGTGCCGACTGCGAGCGGCCATACAGGTAGTAGGTGTGATTCAGGTCCACCGTCCAGCGCAGAAACGAGTCTTGTGAGCTGGAAGGGGCAAAGTACTGTTGGAATTTGGCCAGATAGTTCAGCTCAAAGTCTCCGAGGTGCGGTTTGATGCGCAGTCCTTCACCGAGTTGGAAGAATCCCGGCTGGTGGGTCAGGCCGGGCGCCGTCGCGTTCGTATAAAGGGTTTCGATGGAAGGCACGGAGTGGCCATGCTCCTGGCGAAGATCGACGAAACGGCCGTTCATCTCCCCAAGCAGCGACAGGTTCAACCAGCGGATCCCTGCCCACTCAAACACCGGCTTGATGGCGCTGGCGCCGATGATCGTCTGCCTCATCCCGAATAGCGAAGCTCCCGCCAATGTCGTGTCATTTCCCAGGCCAAAAAAATTCAGCTTGTTCAGCGAAATCGTTTGCGCGTAGAAATTGAAAACGGTGTAAGGATGGGTGAAACTGGGTGCCGACGTTGCACCCGGCTTTGGCGTCTCGCCCGGTTTCGGGATGCTGACGCCGACCCCTCTGCCTGCCGGATGCGGCGTGTGGACCAGCGTCATGTAGCCGCCGGCGCGCCACGACCCGCTGATTGCGCCGGAGGCGTCCACATCCCAGCTCATGCGCCAATTGTGCGTATTCTGCGACCAGACAAAAGCACCGCCAAGACCGAAGCCGTTTTGCGGCGGCAGGCTGCCAGCGGCGATGTGCAGCGGGTGGTCGGTAAACAGGGTGTAGGCGCATCCGGGCACGGCCTTAAAGCTGAAACTGCCGCAGGCCTCCGACGCCCGTTCGCCCTCACGGCGTAACTCGGCATGCAGCTTGCTTTCTTGCGACACGGCCAGCGTGGACGCCATGCACAGCAGCCACACGAAACTCCAGCGCATAACCGCCTCCTGCAGGGAAATCTTCACGACCGCTTCTTTCTGCTGCGCGTGCTGCTGCTGCTCTTTTTCGCCTTGGAGCTGGAGCGCCGTTTTCGCGAGCGGCGTTCGGCGGCGGCTACAAGGGTGAGCCCCTTCTCTCGCCGACGCTCCTGTTTCGCGCGCGCCTTGGCTGCGTCTTCATGCGCTTGGTGGATCGCTTCGGTCAAGTGCTTGATGTAGGCCGCCGCCTCGCCCTCGGTTCGTATGGCGTGTGTGTAAATCTCGCTGCGATAGCGCAGCGGGATCCTCCGCTCGGCATGTTGAAGGTGTTCGATCTGTGCCTGGAGGAGCGCATTCACGGGGCGCTCCGGATCCATCGCGTCGCGCCGCGGGCGGGGTACCTTGATCAACGTCATGGCAAAGTCTCCTAACGCGGTCGAAGGCCGCGCGCAATCTATACGTCAAAGTCCGGACAGTCGCCGCGCATCGCCGCCAGCGACAGCAGGTTGCGAGCTGGATCGACTGCGCCACTATTCGGCTCAATGAAAACGTCAGCGTTGCTCTCTCTTGGGGAGCGCGGAGTGTAGTCGCCCAGGAAAAATTTGGTGACCGTCGCGGGGATGGAAGCGTGGTCAAACACACGATCCACCACCGTTCCCTTTGGGATCCACGGTGAGATCAGAATTGCCGGCACCCTCACTCCGAGCCGGTCGAACTTGAACTCCATGCCGGTGCCTGTGTCGTTCGCTGAGGCTGTGAACATGTCCTGAGTGCATCCCGGCGGCGCCACGTGATCATAGATACCGCCGTGCTCGTCGTAGACCACGAGCAGGGCTGTGCTCGCCCACAAAGCCGGGTTGCGCTTGATCGCCATGTACACCTCGGCGATAAAGAACTCCCCCGCCTGGATGTCGTGGTCGGGATGCTGGTCGTTCGCAACTTCCTCCCCGCTGTCGGTTTCGTGGTCGTTGTAGTTCGGTTCGATAAACGAGTAGTCCGGCAGGTTCCCGGCGGCGCAGTCTTTCTTGAATTGCGAGTACGTGCCGAACAATTCCGGCTGGTTCTGCAGCAGATTCGCGACTTCCATGGTGGAACTGGCGGTATCGTAGTAGTAGATCTTGGCCGTGTGCTTCGGTTGCGTACCGATTAACCGCGTGTAAATGCTCTTGAAGGGCTCGTTGATGTACATCACGTTCATGTCGACTCGGCCGAATGACGTGCCGTAATGCGCAAACGCGCGATTGCAAATGGTCGGACCCGGAATGGAGGCGAACCAACGGTTGAACACAGCGAACTGCAGGGCCAGCGTCGTGAGCACAGGTAAGTCATTCTGTTTGAAGTAGTACATGATCTTCTGTGAATGCCCCGCGTCTCGCCGCTGATTGAAATAGCTCTTCACGAATCCCTGCATGTTGGCGACTCGAGCCGCGCTCTGATCCCCACCAAAGATTTGCAAATCCACCGCCGGAAAATGGTGATCAGGATCAGGGTCGAGCTGGCCTTGAAAATCGGCCAACGGCTGGGGCTTGATGACGGCGCCGTTGGTGTCCGGATTGCCGAGCTGATTGGTGATGCCGTCGATTCGCGCATCCACGGCCTTTAGCGAGCCCAGCATGTGGTCAAACGACCGATTTTCCATCATCAGAACGACGATGTGTTCCAGCTTGTCCAGTCCAGACGGCATAGGTTTCGTGCTCCTTCAGCGAATGACGGAAACAGCAGGTATTCCACGTCCCAGCTTGACGTGCGACAGCCTGTACTTTGAAAGATAGGGTGAATCGATCCCCACTTTGCCTAATAGTGCCACAAGTGTATTCTGCGTTTCAGAAATAGGCTCGAAGTTGTTGCGAAAAAAATGGGTAACTGGTTACTGCTGGAGCTGTGTCGGCAACCCATTCCCCTCAGGGATTATCCTTAGCACGCAGACCAGCGCGGACGCCCTCGCTGCCAAAGCCAGGTCTCCACTAGGTACCCGGCCGATTCTGGGCGAGGTCGTGCATAGCCAGCACGATCGTGATGAAACTGCGCCATTCACGAACCTGCGGGTCGCTTGGAGGCGGCGCCGTCTCGCGGGTGACCTCTTCGCCAGCCACTAGCGCCAGCGTGGACTGCTTCTTCCCGAAAGTCAGCGTTAACAACTGAGGGTTGACCACCGCAGCGCTGCCCAGCGAGTCAGGGAGTTCGAAAAATCTTCTCGCGGCCAGCACTCTGGCCAGGCCTTTGCACTCAGCGGCGGAGAGCTTTCTCGTCCAGTAAGGCGCATCGACTTTTTCGTTCAAGAAGCGCGCAATCGAAAACCGGCCATCTGGTTCGATCGTCCAGACTTCACCGGAAACACCGGCAAAACCCTGCTGTGCTTCTCGCAGCACGAGTGACGATCGCAACTTTCCGTCGGCGGTAAGGAACTGGCGCAAGTCGTTGCGGGTCGGTGCCGCCTGGCACACGAGCATTGGGCAGAGCCCCAGGAGAAATACAAGATACGCCGCCGGCCGCAGACTAGCCAAGTTCATCTTCTCCTCGGGGGTCACGCCCAGCAATTCGCCGGGAAGGATTTACCTCGCCAACCATCACTATATTCTGATGCGGCGAACCTCAGGTAGGCAGCCAGGCCGCGGTTAAGACCGGGAAAGGCGGCGGGGAGTCGATCCCCGCCGCCCTTCCCAAGGTTCTCCGTTCGCTCCGCGAAGAGTGGTTTCCCCCGCGGAACGCATACTCTAGCGCCAGATCACCAGGATACTGAATCGCGTATCGTCTGGGATGCCGATCGAATTGAAGCATCGGACGTTGGCGATGAAGTCCGGCCCGCCCGAGCTCCAGTTCAGCACTTTGCAATGCTCACGTCCCGAACCGTAGGGCGTGACCTGAACGTTGCCACCGACCAGGCCATTGCCGCCCAGCCCGGCAAACTTCACCGCGTAGTCACCTTCGCCTGATCGCGTAACGGTGATGGGTCCGCCAGCGGAGTTGTAGGAATACGGCAGGGACGGAGTGTAGGAGGCCGCGTTGGGATTATTTGCCCACGCGTAGGCCAGTTTGTCGGGCGGACAGGAAGGATGCGGAAGGTTTCTCGAATCCGCAGCTGCCGAGAGTTCTTTGCAATGCGGCGTGCCGTTCGCCAGGTTGCCGTCATCGTCGTCGACGATGTAGCTGAGACGAACGGCGTCGGGAATGTTGAGCGGATTGGCAAGAGAAGCACCGAGGACGAGGCGTTTGGCGAGGTCGAAGGACTCATCGTCCGAGTTGTTCTTCTTCAGCTCCTGGACTAGTTGCCAGACGAACTCCATGTAGCGCTTGCCGACTTCATGAACCTCGGGAGAGGGCGACGGCCACAGGTCCACATTCGTGGCAGGACGCAGGCACGTCCCCGGTCCGAAGAAGTCACGCCCCACGCAGGGCTGGCGCGTTCCCAGGATGGCCATCGAATCACCGAAGCCTTCGCTGTAGGATCCGTCAACGATGCCTCCCTTCATCTGGTCAATCCCGTGTCCGTACTCGTGCAGCACGACATCGGAATAGGCCGTATTGGGGCAGCCACCGCCGGCGCGGAAGAAGTTGATCGAGGAACCGTTCCAGAAGGCGTTACAGGTGGCGTTGCGATTGACCGTCGTGGACAAGGCTACAAGGTCGGTCGGCGCCAGGATGTCCTTGGCAAACTCGTGAATAAAGTTCGTCCAATAGAAAGCGGACACCTGCGAGAACTCGAACTCGGTAGCCGCTCCGAAATTGAGATCAATGGCGCTGGCGGGTGTGCCCGACTGGCTGCGGGTCATGACTGCGCCAGCGAGATTGACGATGACTGAGTTCGGACCGCTCAGCGTAGTGTTGATCGTGGCCACGCCGCTGCCGCTGGGGAAACCGTAGCGGCCATCGGCGCCGGTCACGACTGATCCGCCTCCGCCCCCCGTGCGGTTCACTGTCAGGCTGGGGAGAGGATTATTGACCGTAGGCTGGAATGGGCTTTGCGGCCACAATGTGCCCGAGACGGTGCCAAAGTGCGTCGAATAGATCAGGCTTTCGTAGTAGAGCACTTGTGGCGCGCCGACTGCCGATACCCAATAGCGACGGATTCTGGGATCGGACACCGAATCGCTCTCGACCGTGAAACTCCAGGCAAGATGACCACGCAGGTTCGGATCCACCCACACTTCCAGTGTTGGCTCGCCCGTCTTCACATCCGCCCGGCGGAAAGCCTCTTTGGCGTGCGCTGTCCCGATTCCAGCCGCAGCCGTCTTGTCGACTGTCGCCGCCGTGGCATCGACCGCGCGCGGCAGGTTGCGCTTGCGCAGGTACTGTACCTGCCCGTCACCGTCGGCGATGACCAGCACATCGCTGAACTCGGAAAGCGGCACCCCTTTGTATTGCACCGGGTAGTCGATGATCCATTTCACCGTCGCCTGCTTCGCCGGGAGTTGAGGCGCGGGACTATCTGTAGTCTGAGTGGCGTCGGCGACGCGAGTTCCCGTGAGACGCGCGCTTGGAACATCTTGAGAGAAACGGAACGCCTCGGCAGTGCCGAGGGTAATCTCAGCGGGCAGTTCAGCCTGAATGCCGGACGACACGTCAGACTTCACAGCAAACCCATGAACCATGCTTTCGGCTTTGAGGCGGAGGGCCGTCCGCGGCTTTTCATACTGTGGCATGGGCCACTTGCTGCCGTCTGGGTAGTTTTCCTGACTGTTGTCGATGGCGATGACGCCAGCCGGTTCGTTCTGTGCGGCGAGTGGGACGGCTTGAAAAAGAGAGGCGAACACAAGTCCGCCGATCATGGTAACTGCGGTAATGCTGATGCGCTTCATGGGTCAGCTCCTGTTATCATTCGTCGACTCAGACGCCAGTCGATGCGAAAGTTCAACGTCAACAAGTGGCAATCGGTTGCTTAGTGAGCGGCGACGGCGAGACGTTTCATCCTAAAAACGGGCCGAGCCATGAAAGAACGGTCTTCGGTAACGAACGACCTGCGTGCAGAGACTCTATACCTGTAACGAAGAAGATATCAAGAGCACCATCTTCTTGGAAGAGAAAACATGCCAGGTTCGACTGCACCGACGGTGGAAAGCGTTCTCGACGACGAACTGCGGCAAGTCGAGGCCTCGCGTCAACTGCGTCTCGGAAACAGCGCAGCGCAGCCCAAGACAGCCGAGAGTTTGATCGGATTAGCGTTTTCCGGAGGTGGAATTCGCAGTGCTACCTTCAACCTGGGAATTCTGCAGGCGCTGGCGCACGCCCGATTGCTGCGCACCGTCGACTATCTCTCGACAGTCTCCGGTGGTGGATACATCGGCGGATGGCTCATGGCATGGATGCACCATCAGGGCATCGGCGTCCAGCGGGTTGAGGAGTTGCTCTCCGCTTCTCCCAATGCCCCGCGTGAGTCGGCTGAGGCTCCGGAAGTGCATTTTCTGCGCTCCTATAGCAATTACCTGACCCCGCGAAAAGGCATGCTGGGCGCGGATTTCTGGGCGTTCGCCACCAGTTACGTTCGCAATGCGCTCCTCAATCAGGTCATTCTTGTTCTCGCGCTGCTATCCCTGTTGTTGATGCCGCGCACTTTTGTGTACTTGCTTCATCTGCTGGAGAATGCGGAAGAGGCGTTTCGCGGACGGTTTGCCGATAGCACGCAAGCCTACTTTGAATCGCAATACTTTGCTCTGGGGCTGGGGCTTGTGCTGGCCTTTGTGGCGGTTGTCTTCATCGGGCTGAATCTGATTTCGGTCGATCCGCGAAGGAAGAGACGAGATTGCTGGTTCGCGAGCCAACAGGCTGTACAGATCTTGATTGTGATACCTCTGTTTCTGTCTGCGGCCCTGTTTACGTATGGTATGGGTTCGCTGCTGACGGAGTGGAAGATTCTGGAGTATCCGCTTTACCGCGCCCCACTCCTGGGAATTGCGTTGTACGGAGGGTTGTGGGCAGGGGCTCTCGGCGTGCGCGCGATTGTTCGCGCCATTGTTAAGACGACTGGGAACGGCGGCCCCAAGGTCTGGTTGATCCTTTCGACGGCCGCCATCACGGGTGCTGCCTGCGGTTATTTATTCGTGCCGTTGGCGACAGTGTTGTCTGGCGGGGGCGCAGCCGGGCCGATGGTCACGAAGTGGCATACCATGGCGTTCGGGACACCCCTCACGATTGCCATCATGTTGCTTACGGGTGTGCTCCATATTGGCTTGATGGGACGCGGCATGACGGATGCGCACCGGGAATGGTGGGCCCGGCTCGCCGGATGGCTCGTAATCTACACCGTCTGCTGGCTGTTTCTATTCCTGATTGCCGTCTACTTTCCCGCCGGGCTGGGGCGCTTGTTGAACTGGGAAAGTAATCGCCATCCCGGCCACCCGCTCACTTTCACAGGCGTCCTGTTGTGGATTGCTTCGACAGCCTACGGCGTGGCCTTCGGCAAGAGCGACCGCAGCAGCAAGTTGGTTCTGGATGCTTCGCTTCGGGAAAAGCTGTTGCATTATCTAGCCAGGTTGGCTCCGTACGTGTTCATCCTCGGCCTGTTGATGGGACTGTCTCTGCTGGCGTCGACCATGTGCATCTGGATCGCCGGCATTGATTGGCCGACGCTTGCGTTGCCCAGCGACTGGGACTTCGACGGAGGGACGGCCGTGGCCTGCGTTGTGCTGTTTTTGGGGGCAGTCGTTTTCTCCTGGCGTGTCGACATCAATGAGTTCTCCGTCCACCATCTTTATCGCAACCGGCTGGTGCGCTGCTACCTGGGGGCCTCGGTACCAGGACGCAGAGCGCAGCCTTTCATCGGATTTTCCGACGCCGACAACTTTCCGCTGGCGAACTTGCAGATCCCCCTGGGATCAGAGGATACGAAGGATGCGCGGCCCATCCCGATCCTGAATACGAGTCTCAACGTCGTGCGCGGGAAGGAACTCGCTCTGCAAACACGCAAGGCCAGGTCATTTGCTTTTACCCCGCTGTATGGGGGATTCACGCGCCACCCCACCGGCAAGAAGGCGTGGGAGTCATTCTTCGGGCCGACCGCCCAATGCGGCTGCCAACTGCCCGGATTCAAGGATGGCATCACACTGGGAACCAGCATCGCCATTTCCGGCGCAGCGGCAAGCCCCAGCATGGGCTCCTATTCGGAACCCGCGCTGGCTTTTCTGATGACCCTGTTTGACGTCAGGCTGGGATGGTGGATGGGCAATCCCGCGGGCAAGTGCTGGCGCCACGGAAGCCCGTTGATTGGATTCTACTGGCTGCTTCGTGAACTACTGGGAGCGACGAACGACGACAGTGCCTATGTCTACCTATCTGACGGGGGGCACTTCGAAAATCTCGCCCTCTACGAACTGGTGCGGCGGCGCTGCAAACTGATTGTGGCTTGCGACGCCTCGTGCGACCCGAATGGCGACCTGGGCGACCTCCACAATGCCATCGAGCGCTGCCGCAGCGATTTCGGCGTGGAAATTGTTCTGGAAAACGTGGCCGCGCTGAAGCCGCAGGCGAGGTCTGACGGGTCTGTGCGCTCGCAGGCCCACTTTGTCGCGGGAAAAATTCGCTACAACCCGGCTTCCGCCAACGAAGACGGAACGATCATCTACGTTAAACCCACCCTGGTCGATGGTGATCCACAAGATGTGCTAGCTCACGCCAAGGCCCACAGCAGTTTTCCGAACGACACCACCGCCAACCAGTGGTTCGACGAAACCCATTTCGAGAACTACCGGACGCTAGGACAAGCGGCCGGGGAGTCCGCTGTAGAGAGAATTAGGGCTGAAGTAAAACGCGTGTTAAGCTGACTCGGCCCAGCGGCATCGGTCTACTCCTATAGTTTCGAGAAGACTTGGTTCTGGGTTCCGAACTATGGCACCTCAGGTTTTTGTCAGCTATGCCTCGGCCGATAAGGACGTCGCCGACCGCGTCTGCAAATGTTTGGAGCAGGCAGGAGTATCTTGCTGGATTGCCCCGCGAGATATTCCTCCGGGTGTGGACTACCCGGCCGCCATCGTAGAGGCAGTCCACTCCGTAAGCGTGCTCGTGCTGGTTCTGACAGAGCATGCGACGGGTTCGCCACATATCCTCAGCGAAGTCGGCCACGCCTTCAATGATAAGAAGCGAATCATCCCCTTCCGTCTAACGTCAAGTCCATTGCCGGAAGACCTGGAATATTTCCTCTCCCTGACGCAGTGGCTGGACGTGCCGGACGGCTGCACCGACTCCAACTTAAAGCGGTTGCTGGACGCGACTCAGGCGGCGCTGGCCGGAACGAAGCCGACGGGCGGGACGGTGCCTCCCAAGCGCCGAGTTGGATGGCTCGCGGTTCTGATTGGGGCTGTCGTGGTGACCCTGGCGGTCGCGGCCGGCCTTTGGTTTCGCCCATCCAAGCAAGTACGCGAAGAAACACCGATTCCAGTCTCGACTTCTTCGGCTGTGGCACCGAAGACTTGGCTGAATCCAGCGGATGGGCTGACGTACGTGTGGATTCCGCCGGGTGAGTTCACCATGGGCTGTTCCGAGAGCGATAATGAATGTAGCGATGAAGAGAAGCCCGCCCATCCTGTGAACATCGAGAAAGGCTTTTGGCTGGGACAAACGGAGGTGACGCTCGCTGCTTTTCGAAAGTTTGCCGCTCAACACGGGGTAAAGGCGCCCGCGGGGGCAGACAACCTGCCTGCGACGCAGGTAACCCGGGCCGGGGCCAAGGCCTATTGCGCAGCAGTGGGAGGACGTCTGCCTACAGAGGCAGAATGGGAGTACGCCGCCCGCGGCGGCAAACCGCAAGCGTACTACGGCGTGGTACCCGACATCGCCTGGTACGCGAGCAATAGCGACGATGCTCCGCATCCGGTAGGGATGAAGAAACCGAATGCCTATGGTCTTTACGACATGCTAGGCAACGTGCGCGAGTGGGTGTTAGACCGCTACTACAAAAAGTATTATCTGGACTCGCCCGCGACAGGAGATAAGGTCGACCAACCGCTCGTGCCAAATGCTACTGCCGTGACACGGGGAGGATCCTGGGTGAGCGAGGCTTCCGCACTGCGAGTGTCGCAACGGTTCGAGACGGAAAGCGACGCGGTAGATCCGAGAATAGGGTGGCGGTGTGCACGTGATCACCAACAGTAGTGAAGATGAAGGGGCATTCGTGTTTGGACGTGCTGAGACTTTCTTGCTTCCGCCGCACGAAGTGGGGATAATCCAGCGAATGAGAATCTCTTCCTTGCTGCCGGTCGTAGCTGTAGTCTTTGTCAGCGTTGGCTTGTTGGCGCAGGATGCAGTTCCGACCCATCTGGCAGGCAACGGCTGTCAGAACGCAACCACAAGCAGCGCTATGCGCGCCTGCGAAAATCGTCGGTATGCTGACGCGCAACGCGAACTTGACGCCGCCTATCAGGACGTCCTCCGGCATCTCGATGAAGCGCAGCGACAGAAGTTGCGAGTCGCCCAGCGTGCATGGCTTCGCTTCCGTGACACAAACGCGGAATTCCAGGCGAGCCTTGCACAAGGCGGAACCTTGGGCCTGCTCTTGAAAACAGGTAGTCTGACGGAGATGACCCAAGCAAGAACTTTGGAACTGAAAAAGGCAGTACTACCCTGATTTCCTGACGCGGTATCGGCTGGCAGGCCGAAACCTTGCGCTGCACGTCGGCCCGATTGAATCAAATTCACGATTCCGTGAGGAGGTCATACGTGGCGAGTTTCGACATATTTCTTCCGATTCTGCTCCGCTTCGAGGGTGGCTACGTCGATGATCCTGACGACCCGGGAGGGGAAACCAACAAGGGTGTGACGATGGACACGTTTCAGCAATGTTCCCACGAGCTGCTGGGAATCGACCCAACGTCGCCGAACTTGAAGGCGCTAACCGACGCCCAGGCCGGTTTTATTTACCGCGCTCTCTATTGGAATAAAATGAATGGCAATGATTTTCAACTTCAGGACCTGGCCAATATCGTTTGCGATTTCTACGTTAATGCCGGGACGCACGCCACGCTTCTGCTCCAGCACATCCTGAACGGCATGGGAGCCCATGTGGTCGAGGATGGCACAATCGGTCCAGCATCCATACAGGCGTTAAATGGCCTTGACCAAGTGGCCGTGTATCGCCAGTACAGGCAAGGTCGAATGAACTACTACCAGAGCCTGGGTCAGCGGTTTCCGCGGTTCCTGCAGGGCTGGCTGAATCGGGTCAACGCTTTCCCGGAGTTGTAGGAACTTAGCTATCGGCGCTTGCTCTTTCCTTCCGTACTAACTCTGCTTTGTCTCTCCAACTTTTCCCGCGATTGCCGGTTTCAGGTTGGAGAGTTGGCGCAGGGTGTTGAACCAGAACGGCGCCCCCAAGCTCAGGAACAATGCGCTTGCCAAGATGCCTGCCAGATGGCGTCGTACTCCATAAGCCTCCCACCAGTGCGCCCAGCTGTCGAACACAGCCCGGCCGCCGATCTTGGCGGGAATGATTCTAAGATCGGTTTGCTGCAGGTTCGCGCGAATGGCGGCAATTTCCTGATAAGTGTCGCCCGCCGCCTGCATTGTTCGATTCTGGCAGGCGTCGTCAAATTCTCTGAGCACATCGCCAGCGCTGGGAATTGTGCTGGCGTTCTCGGCGAACCACCGTTTACCAGCAACACAGCTGCTCAGGTCCGCCGGGGCTTTCTCTAAGGCGCCCACGATTTGCGTGTCAATGTCCGTGCCTTTACCCGCGTGATTGTTTTTCACGTCCGTCAAGGCTGCCTTAGCGCGGTCGGCATTGTCGAAGATCTTGCTCGCTTGCGACAGGGCAGGATCCGTCATGGCTGTGAGGCGGGCACGCAACTCCGGGCTGGTGGTGATTTGGCCCAGGATCTCACCAGAATCTATTTGCAGCACGAGCACAAACAGAACAGAACTCACGACTGTGACGACGCGTGTGGTGCGTGTGAAAATGTCGGACAAACGCGCCATGACCGTGTCGAACCACAGGCCGATTTGGTGATCCAGTTTCGATATGGTAGCGAAGGCAGTCTCCACCGCGGCCGCTACTTGTGCGTCCTGGCCGGGCAGCTCGGCTCCCAACTGTTGCACCACCGCCTGCACCGCGGCCACGGTTTCGCGTCCGCCCGGCACGCGTGCCTCCAGGAGCTCTTTGAGTTTGGCCTTCGCCGTTAGGTTGATTTCCGCTGCCGGAGTCGCCGAGCAAAGATCCTGCAACACGCTGATCAATTCACTCTGACTCACGGCTTTGGCGCGGGTGCCGGCGTGCGCGATCGCAGGATGTCTTACAACAACATTTGCGATGTGCTGCGCAATCGTCGAACCGTCCGGCAACTTTTCGCGAAACTGAGGCTCGATCTGCCGAAAGAGATTGCTCAGGCCCGATGCGAGGTTCCGGCCGCGAAGGTCCGCCAGGGCGGCGACCACCTGCACCACGGCTGTGATAATCAAGCTCAGCATCAGCATCGTCACCGAAAAAGCAATTGCGCTGTCAATCTGTTGCAACATGGCGCCTCCCCGATCGGAGAATTCCGTTTTGCGGCTGCTTTGCGGCCAAAAACTATCTTTTGGCGCGGGTTTCCAGCGACTCTTCGATTTGCCTGGCCCAGACCAGCGATTCCTGGCGCCGTTCGCGCACCTCGCGTATCAGGCGCAGGTTGCGCGCAGTGGTTTCGGCCTCCCAGCCTTCCCGAACGGAGGCTAACGCCTCGGCTGCCGCGCCGTTGGCACGCTGCTCATCCTTCGCCAGGACGGCAAGTTCGAGCTGCGTGGCATAGTCCCAGTAGTCAGGCTTACCCGTCACTATGCGGCGGTTTACAGAATACGTGACTACGGGCAGGATCTGCTCGCGTCGCGGATCCGGAGGCTCCCGCAGTTCCATTAACGTAACAGCATTGATACCAGGATAGGCATCGCGCCAATCCGCCTCAAAGCCCCGCAGATATGCCGCGATTGCCTTGTCCAGCAAGCCTCGCGCCAGCAGTGTATCCCCCTTCTTTAACGCCGCTTCCCAGCGGTCCTTATAGATGCGTCCGAGAATGCCGTTGGTCTCGCTACTTGGGCCGCGGCGATCGATCAGTTCAAGCAGGATTCTCTCGGCGGCTTCGCCCTGACCAGCGCGGTTGAGCGCAAGAGCCAGTTGTTCCTGCACCATCACGGTTGCAGCCAGAGGAGCCGACATTTTGGGCACGAGAGCGAGCATGTCATCCCACGCCTTCACCGCCCGGTAAGAGAGAAACAAGTCAATCACCACACCCGATTCTGCATCGCAGATGGAACCCAGTTCCTTCTCGATGGCGCGCACGGCATCGACACCCTGCGCCCGCGCTGCCGCGAGGCGTTCCTTCACTCCCGCGGAATACTGCACCCGCTCGCGGAAGACATCCGTCTTGATATGAGAGATGTCGAGAGGCTGGAGACCCGTGACAAGTTGATAGATCGGACTATCGGCATTACTTTTGCGAGCTTCCCTCAGCCGCGCCGCCAGTGCGCCCTGCGTAGAAAGCGTATCCAGCGGCGTACCCGTCGGCGCTAACTTATAGGGCAGCGCTCTCAGCGGAGCAACATCGAACGGCAGGCGGCCCCCTTCGCCAAAGATGAGGACGGTGCTATAAGGCCGCACAGCATGCCGAACGCCGAGCTCGTAGAACACGTTTGCGTTGGCCGTGCTCAGATCCGCAACGGCGTAAGGGCACAGTATCAAGCGTTCATACATCGGCTTGTGGATGATCCCACCGGTCATTTCTTCATCGGCGCGTATCGGATCGAGATCGGCCTGTGCGATGGCCGGGGAGATCAGTTCGTGGTAGACAGCATCGAAATCGACCAACGTGCCGCCCGCATCGGGTTTCTTGCCGAACGGCATCAATACGAAACACAATTCACGTGGCATTACGAGCCTCCGCGAAAGATCTTCTGCAAGCGGTCGGCGACCGATTCGTCGCCCACCAGACTGGCAACGCGCACTGCTTGTTGATACATGGAATCGAGCTCACGCGGCGAGGGATTGCTATTCACGGCATCCTGATAGCCCTGCATCGCCAGGTCAAATTCGCCCAGCAGCAGGTGTGCTTCTCCCTCGGTCGCAAAACACCACTTATCCCGATCGGCCGCTGCGCAGTGGACCAGGACCTTCCTGGCGGCCTCTTTAGCGCCCGCCTTCTGCTTTCGGTAGGCCAGTTGCATAAAGGCCAGGTTGATGCCGTGATAGAAAGCCTGGTCGGGCTTTGCAGCCTGCTCCGACAACTCAAATCCTTTTTGATAAAGCTCACACGCTTTTTCAGCATCTTCTGCTGCCCGGTGAGCGAGCCAGCGGCGCTTCAAGCGCCCCGCCAACGTCCCCATCGCGTCGGTATAGTCGGGGCGAGCCTCCCGTTTCTGCAGGACCTCTATTGCCTCTGTTTGCCGCCCAACCGATTCCAATGCAAGGGCCAGTTGCACCAGACCGCCCTCGTCGAGCCTTTCAGGATGATCCTGCAGGAGTTGAATGGCCTTGTGAAAATCCCGCATTTCCACGGCCACAAGCGCGCTGTCGCCCGGACCGGATTCCGGCGCGCTACCCGCCAGGCAATCCACCACGATCTGGACACTGGGATCGGTGACTGCGGCTGGCTTGACGATGGAGAGATGATCTCCCCTCACGACTCTTCTCCTTGCCTCCGGAAATGGGAGAATTGAAGATTCAGGTGGCACAAACTGATCTTCATCCCCGGCTGTTGCATAGAACTCGAACGTTGGAAGGTCGCCAATCTTCTCTGTCCATTGTTTGCGCAGTCCCACGATAAACTCGCTCTTGTCTCCCATGTCCTGCAGCTGCGGCTTCCAGAACTCGAACAGCGAAGCTTTTTGCAGACCAGCGCTGGGCGTTCCGAACAGAAGAAAATAGCCCACACGGGAACGTAACTCGGAACTGTCAAGAATGGCTCGCTGCACAACGAGGCCACCCATACTGTGCGCGATGAGAGCCAGGCTCCGATAGCGCTTGAGCGGCGCCAGCGTAGCACGGGTCGCAAGCAGTCCTGCCAGCATGGCCAGTCCCGGGTTTGCTCGCCAGATGCCGACGACGTCCAGGCTCAAGCCTGTGTGGTAACCCAGGCTGTAGACATCCCAGCCCTCCAGTCGTTTCTCCGCTTGCAAAAGATCCGGGAACTTGCCCCAGGTCTTTAGTGCGTCACCCGAGAAGCCATGGACGAACACCATGGCTGCGGGATTGTTCTCGGTTGTTCGGTGTTCTAAAAGCTCAGGGCTCTCCGCCGCCATAAAACGCTCTCCACAGATTGAGACTTGAGAGGAAGGAGGATTGGATCAAGACTCTATTCCAATTGCGGGCAAAACGTCAAACCTCGAGGATCAACGGGGCACAACAATCGATAGCTCGAATCGAGTTCCGCTGCCGCGTCCCGCGGTTTGGGAGGCGTGCTAATTTCTTAGTTTCGGCTCTCCTTCCATCGGGTTTGAAGATGGCGACCGGTGCTTCACAAAAACCGCCCACGGGCACTGTACGTTCGCAACCGGCGCGCAGTGAGCCCGTTTCCGAGTCGCCGAAGATACCGCCAGAATCAGGCCAACGTGGCCAGGGTGACGGCTAACGAGCCATGTCACCACCTCTTGAGGTTTGAGCGTTTGCCATTTTCCGTTCTCCTTCAAATTGTGAGTTGGGCTGTCCCAACAGCTAGAGAGCGGCGTTGTCAGGACGCTTGCGATATGCTCCAATTCTCCTGTTCGGCTCGAACCTCACTTGTCGCGTGCCGACGCAAGCGGGACCTCAGGGTGATGACCGATAGCCGTGTTGACGATTGTGTGCATGGGGCGCGGGCTGGTGATGGGGATGGAGCACAACAGGAACGTGGCGTGGGCGGGGTCGTCGTCGGCGCGCGCGAAGAATAGGCCCTCGTTGTTGGTTGTGCCAAGAGCGAGTTCTTAGGCAGAATTCCCGCCGATCCGGTGCCGGACGGGCCAGTCTGCCGGAGTTGACGCCTGCAGAGATGAAGGTTTGATCACGCCCATGCCCGGCCAGCTGTAACGTTTCTGCAATGGGGCTCACTATCTGTCGGATGTAGAGGGCCGATACACGTCAGGCCAGGAGAATTCTCGCCCAGCCACCGATGTCTTTAGCTGGTCTCGCAGACCTGCTGCTCTATGACGCGCTGATCGATGACGGGGTTCTTCTGCTACAAGACGGAGCCTTGCTCGCCGGCTGGAGTTTCCGTGGCCCCGATATGGCCTCGGCCACGCATGCGGAGATGGCTACACTTTGCGCGCGGCTGAGTTCGATTTTGCGGCTGGGCAGCGGATGGATGATCCAGTGCGATGGGATCCGTTCACTCGCTCCCGGCTATCGTGAAGAGAGATACTTTCCCGACCTTGCGACCAGGCTGATCGACGCGGAACGCCGCGAGCAGTTCATGGCCGAGGGCGCCCATTTCAAAAGCGACTATTTCCTCGACGCTGCTTTCACGCAGACCGCCTATGACGCTGCCGGACGCGTCAGTTCAACCACCGATGCCAACGGCAACAAGACCACCTATGGTTACGATGACGCCGGTCGCCGCACGAGCGTGACCGACGCGCTCAACCACACCACGAACTTCGTCTACGATGCCGCCGGCAACCAGACCTCGGTCACCGACGCGAACACCGACACCACGCAGTGCCCGCGTTTGTCGCCGCCATCCGGCGATTGTTCTCCGCGGAGGAGATTCGTACCTATCTTGACCACCTGGAACGTACGAAGTTCCTCGCTCCGCCAGAACCGGAGATCGAAATGGAGAACGAGGAGGAAGAAGAGGATGAACCTTGGCCGGCCCACCCCCTGCTGGGCGCACAGGAACTCTTGCGCTTCTCCCGTATCCGGCAGTTGCTTCAACCCTAGCACCATCGACGAAAAACATGCCCAAGCCCAGCAAAGTTCTCCGCTACGAAGATCGCAGTCGCAAGCCCGTGCCTCCCGGCCGAACGGTTCCTCCGAAGCTCTAAGCAAGCTGGAAAGCCAGTTGATTCTCGAACATACATTGGCTGACGACGAACTGACCGCACCTCTGCGCGTCGCACCCACCGCGAACCAAGCATCCGTCTACTCCTTCACGCTCGACGATCTGGAGGAGCTGGCAAGATATGTCGCAGCCGAAGCCAACCACGCCCAAGATAAGAAACTGCAGAAGCAGTTGGACCGCTTGTTCACTCGGATGGAAACGGTGCTGCAGTCCTACGCGGACCAAGACGACAGATCGATAGACTAACTCGCCATCGAATCGAGCACCCGTGCCTAAGCCGAGAAAGAACCGCATCCGCGAAGAACGAATCCACAACGAAGCTATCGTGGATGCCTACGGGCAAGAAGAACAGGCCCTCGGCTGGTATTACTACCTGGAGAACAACATCAAGTTTCCCTTCACGGGCCGGTGCATCGCGCCCAAGGTCGTCTCACCGCTCCGCAAGGGGGAAACGGTCGAAGTCCGCGGCTTGGCGCCGGAAGATTCCTGTGCACACGACATGCTGGTGTTGATCCGCTGGCACGGCCGCAATGTGGCGGTTCCCCTGTCGCAACTGACCGCCATCGACGCGGACGAATCCACTGTTGAGGCGATCACCGACCGGCACTACTGGCCAGCGCAGGGCTACTGCTTCTGATCTGCGCGCGCTAGCCGAAAACTCACAGAGCATCGAAAGCAGGGGTTGGGCGGTTCCAGCGCAACTCATCCACATTGGCAAAGAGAGCAATGTCCGTTCGAAGGGTGGCGAGCGTTCGGAACAGGAAGGCGTGGTCCCGGTTGCGGGAGAGATTGTCCGCTAGGGATTTTGCGTTGGCAACCTTAACACTCCAGTCGCGGGAATCCGCGGGGATGGATTCGAGATGGAGAAACTCGGCGAGGACGGCAGCGGAGGACTTCGCGCCCCAGCCCTTCACCCCGGGATAGCCGTCTGCCGAATCGCCGACGAGCGCTAAGTAGTCAGGGATTGATTCTGGCAAGACACCAAACTTCCCGACCACACCAGGCTCGTCCAGGAAGGCACGCTTCCGCCGATCCAGTTGCACAATGCGCGTGCCGTGCACGCATTGGGCAAGGTCCTTATCCGGTGTGCAGACAATCACGCGTTCAACTCGTGGGTCACGAACTGCCGCCACAGCCGCAGAGGCGAGCGCGTCATCCGCTTCGAACTCCACCATCGGCCAGACGACGAAGCCGGCCGCCGAAAGAACCTCTTCGACGAGTGAGAATTGAGCCAGCAAGTCAGGTTCGATGCCTTCGCCGGTCTTGTAGTCTGGCCACAAATCGTTACGAAACGATTCGATCACGTGATCGGTGGCGACAGCCAGGTGCGTGGCTCCGTCTTTGACCATGCCCATCACGGAGGCGAGCACACCCCGGGTCGCGGCTACGTTCTGTCCGCGTGAATCACGAGCGGGCGGCAACGCGTAGTAGTGCCGGAATAGCTCGTATGTGCCGTCGATCAGATGGATGTCCAGGGCGCGACTCCGAGACAAACCCTACAAGACCTCCCCGATCTCAATCAACCGCTTAGATTGGGCTTCTCAACAGGTTGTTGGGTCATTGAGGTCAAGGCCTGACGACGCACTTCCACCTGAGCACCGGATTTCGGCACCTCCCACAATGGAACACTGTAAGTACTTCCAGCGAATTTCCTAGCGTAGGCGTACTTCCAACTGCACCGGCCGTGCGATGGAGTTCACATCGGGATCGTAGTATTCGTAGGCGCGGGACCGGAATGTACGGGCGCGGATGGGGTACTTGGCGCGCAGGCGGAAATGCACGGTTAGTCGGTCGCCGGGCGCAATCGAGTTGAAATACAGGATTGCCTGCGTCGCCGTGAGGCTGAACTTTTCCAGACGGCCACTCTTCAGACCGGCCGTCTTCTCGACTTGAGCTTGCAGGTCTTCACTGAGCAGGTCGAATCCGGGAGGAATGCCGAGGTCGACCATGACCATGTTGGCGGATTTGTTCAGATTGTTTCGAACAGTTGCCGTCGCGGTGGCGATGTCATCCTGCGCCAGGTGTGTGCGGTCGTAGGCCACATCAATGGAGAGCGCTTCGTTCGCGGGTTTTTCGTCCCAAGGGAGAAAGTAGTTGCCCACGATCTGGTAAGCGAGGCCGCCTTTGCCTTCGAAGCGGAGTTCCACGGTACTGGCGCCTTTCGTAGCCAGATTCTTGAAGACAAACTGGTGAAGCAGATCGTTGTTATCGGCGGTCAGGGCTAGTTTCTCGACGGTTTCACCGTTGAGCAGGACCAGTAGAGTGCCGCGAACGTCGGCAGAGCCTTTCTCGGTTGCGAGCAGGAGCGCGCGCAGGGCCATGATGGTGGCCTGCGTGGTGCCCCAGGTGCCGTAGGAGTCTTTCTGGGCGGCAATGTAGTTCATTACCTTGCGGGCGGTGGCAGAAGCCTCGCCCCATTTCAGGAGCGCTTGCACGGCCAGACCCGTCGCTTCCACGCTGGCGCTGGCGCCGGTGGCGTAGACGCTGGTTTCCTCGGCAGTCCACCAGGCTTGCTCGTCCTTTTCGGTGCGCGCGTCGAGAAGTAGTTGCATTGCCTGGCGCGTGAAATCGCGGTCTTTGCCGTAGTCAACGGCGAAGTTGGCGAGGACGGCCAGTGTGTAAGCATCCATCTTCGCGTTCATGTGCTTCTGGATGAACTGCTTCGCCTCTTCGATTTCAGGTCCCTGGTGGCCGGTGTTTTCGAGAGACCATGCGACGTAGGCAGTAATGCGCAAGACGTCGGTGTTGAAGCGGTTGGTGGCGCCTTCGTTGATGAAGGATGTGTCCGGCTTCCAACTGCCGTCTGCCTGTTTCTGGCTGGTGAGCCACTGCTGCGTGCGAGCGATCAGCCTCGGGTCTACTTCATAGACTTTCGACATGTCGTAGAACTCCATCAGGCCATAGGCCGTCAGGATTTTGTTAGCGGGTGCGCTGCCAAACCATGAGAAGCCGCCGCCGGGGACCTCGAAAGTCAGCAGACGCTGGTACCCGTTCGCGATATATCCCTCGGCTTTGGCGTGCACTTCGGGCGTCAGTTTCTTGGTGCGCTCCATGTATTCGAGGGCGAGGACGTTGGGGTAGGTGCTGGAAGACGTTTGCTCGAAGCAGCCACCGGGCATGCGCAGGATGCTGTCCATGCCTTCGATGACCTGGCTGAGCGGGCCAGGATAGAGGCGGACAAAGATCTTGTTGCTATCAGGAATCGTGGCAGCAGGGAAGAGCAGTTCGTGCTGGGCGGTGTTCTCCAGGCGGCCGTTAAAGACCAGGTTTTGCTCGCGGCCGTTGGGGATAACTTCGATTTCCCTGACCACGATATCGACGCGGCTCGCTTCGCCGTTCATGCGGGCGGAAAGCGTCAGCTTGAACTTGCCGATACGCTTGGCTTCGAGCGTGAACTGGGATCCGCCGACCTGCGCGGATTCGACGGCCACAGATTTTTCAGGGACGTCATTTACCAGGGAGAACCAATCGTCGGATTGAAGCTTGAGGGCGACGTCTCCGTGGGTGCCGGCATAGTTGTAGACCGCGACGGGGAGGGAGACGCGATCTCCCTGCGTAAGGGTGACGGGGAGGTCGAGATCGACGAAGAAATCCTGGAAGACTTTGAGACTCGAAGTGGCGCTGCCCAGGGCGCCGTGAGTCGTGGAGGCGAGCATGGCCATGCGCCAGGTGGTGATGGAGTCGGCCAGAGGGATGGTGATGCTGGCGACGCCGTTCTGATCGGTGATGATTTCCGGATTGATGTAGAGAGCTTCCGGAAAGTAGGAGCGAACGTGGGCCGCTGAGGAGCCTGCGTCTTTTTCGTCTTTGGCCAAAACTGCGCTGTTCTCGACCTCGGACCTGGTTTTCGCGGGGGCTGCAGGCGGGGACATCATTTGGAGCTGCATGACTTCGCGATCTTGAATCGGCAAGGCTGCGCGGACGCCGCCGATTACTCCACCGATCACTCCCCCCATGCCAAACTGAACGACGTTGTTGGACGCAGTAACCACGACCGCTTCGCTGCTGGATCCGACATTCAGTGTTGCGGTCAGGATTGCACGGTCGCGTGCGTGGAGGGTCAACGTTCGTTGCCCACCCTTGAATCCAGGCGACAGTACGCGGACGGCGTACTCTCCGGCGGGCAGGCCAGACAGGCTGAATTGCCCGGCGTCAGTGGTTTTTGCCGTGCGGGTCTTTCCGGTCAAGGTCTCGCGCACCTCAACGCTGGCATTGGCGATCACGGCGCCCGTAGGGTCGGTGATGCTGCCCACGATTTGGGCCAAGCCATTGAACGGACCGCGATCGTGTTCGATATTGAGAGTGACTGTGCCTGCGTCCGGGCGGCCCACGATCTTTCCTGCGTGCACCTCGACGAATGCTGCCATGTCATCCGTAGTATCGAATTGCTGATCGGGGCCAGCGCTGCGCAGCATGTAGTGTGTCTTGTCTCGATTCCATGGAACAGGCTCGAGGCGAAGGTCGGTGCCCCAGGCATCCCGGAGATCGGCTTCCTCAGTTTTTGCGAGCTGTGCGAAGACTTTCATCAAGTCGCCTTTTTCTGGACTTGCGGGATAAGCGCGGCTCAGGTTTTCTGCCAGGCGATGAACCTGCGCGAGGAATCGTGCCTGGTAGCGCGAGGAATATTCGGCGTACTTCGTCATAGGAACGGTTCGGCCAAACTCCGTTTCGAACTTGTTCGCACTAACGACTTCGGTAGCCGCGAACAGGGCGCGAGCAGCGCGGTCCTTTTGCTCAACTTTCGACTCTTCCACGGGTTCGACGATTCCTGGCATACCGATGGAGTGGATCTCGTACCGAGGCTTCATCACTTCCTGTTCGAGGTAGAAGAAGACTTTCGCGAAGCCGGGCTGTTTTTCAGCCAAGGCAAAGACGGCTTCGTCCACGACTTGCAGACCCAGGGCAGCGCTGACGCCTTCACCGCGCGAGTTGGTTACACGGAAGCGGATGCGAGCTACGCCACCCGGCTTGTAGACGGGCGCGTCAGCTACCGTTTCAATCCTGAGTTCGTCGGCCGGCTCCACGAAAACGAGGCGATGGTCACCGACGGGCTGAGCGTTGCGGCCGAAAAGGTAGGCGTTGAAGTCAACCGTTCCAGCAAGGTCCGGCGTCGCCCTGAGGGAGAGTTCTGCCTGCCCGTTCTCGATGTCGAGGTCGCGAGTAAGGATGGTCTGCCCTTCCTTGACGATGTCTACGTAGGCAGTTCCCGAGCGTTTAGTAGAGAAGACGCGCAAGGTAATGCGATCGCCGGCGCGATAGACCGCGCGTTCGGTACGAAGAAGGATTTGGTCTTCGCCTGCACGAGATTGCAGTTGGACCTTTGCCGATGTCTGGTTGCCTTCCTTGTCTTGTCCTTCAATCTGCAGAGTCTCTGACCCGGCCTTTGCACGTATGCGAACGATACCCACGCCGCCTTCATCGGTGGTGACGCTCTGTTCAGGGTTTCCGGCGGCATGAACTTTTAAGCTGGCACTGGCGGGTGTTCCGTCGGGATAGGAGGTAAGGATGAAAACCTGGTTGTCCAGATTGGGTACGAGAGTACCTCCCTCCGGGACGGCAGTGATCAGCAGCGGCGATTCGCTTACGGTGATCGGTTCGCCGCGAGTTTCCGAGTGATCAGCAGAATCCTTTACCGTAGCCTCGATGAGTACGCGGGCCGCGCCCTGAGTAAGTGGGCGTCCAGCGAAGTACGTCGGCAGCCGGAGATCAAAGTGATAGGCACCCTCACGGTCGGTCTTGCCTTGGACGGATCCGACTTCGAAGACGGAGACGTCCATGCTGGACGCCTTCACGGTGATGTCGCCATTGTCCACAGGTTTGCCGAAGAAGTAGTTGGCATGGACTGTGCCGGTTACATGATCGCCGGGGCGGTAGCCTCGCTTGGTTTTGCGTTCCTTGCCCGCGAAGTCGATCGCAACTTTGAATTTCGGGAGGACATGACGCTCGACGTTGAGGGCTATTTCTGAGGTGTTGGTAGGGGCATCGGGTTCACCCATTAGAGCTCGCAGGTGATAGGTACCCAGGTTGACTTCGTCGGCGAGGGCAAATTCCGCCGAGGCGATTCCGAACTTGTCGGTCTGGGTTATTTTCTTGAAGACCGTGTTGACGCGGGAGTCTTCCACTTCAAAGGTCAGTTTACGGTTGGCCGCGGCCTGATGATCCGAGCGATCCAGTGCCAGGGCGCGTGTGTGAATTGTCTGTCCGGGCTGGTAGATCGGTTTCTCGGTGGTCAGGAGGATTGAAACTTTGTCCTCCAGGCGCACCGACTGGGTGAACTCTGTGGACCCAATCGGAGTGTCAACTACGTAGCGCAACTGATACGAGCCGACTATTCCGGCGGGAAACTGAAACTGGGCTTCGGTGGTACCGCGGTGGTTGAGTTGGCCGGTGAATAGTACCTGCGACTTCTGGTCGGGAACTACAAGTTCGATCCGGACGGAGCCGCGTCCGGCGATGATTTGGCTGTTTGAGTCCGTGACGATAACCCGAACGGCCGCCTGTCCTCCGGTGAGGTAGGCCTGCTGGCCCAGGATATGAACGACCGGAGTGCGGAGAATCTGGGAGATGGATTTCACGCCGGCGATGGGAGCCGAGCCGGTGGTGCTGTATTCGAAGCGGTAGCGGACCCGCTGCCAAACCAGTTCCTCAAGGGGCAGAGCTTTCGCGAGTTTGATCTCCTCGTGCCAACGTCCCGCGCCCTTCGTTACGGCGACTCGGCGCTCTGAGTGCGCCAGGACGTGATCGTCGGGGTCGAGCACTTCCAAAGTCAGTTGTCCAGTATCGGAGTCGGGAGCAGAGTAAGAAATGGCCACGTTCAGCACGCCGCTGCTGTATGTGGCGCTGGTGAGGCCCTCCTCGCTGCTTGCCTTAAAACTTTGTACCGCGACGATCATGGCGAGGAATAGCAGCGCCGGTAGAAAAGTAAGAGAGAAACGGGTGATTTTCCTGTCCAGCTCCATGATGGGTCCGTGAAATCCTTTCTGCGGTGCTGCTGCAGCCTGTTGCCGTACAGTATGAGAACGCTTCACTTGCTGCTTCTTGCACAACCGGCCGTTGTCCTACGCGCGGTCCCCTTTTAACTCCAAAGTCTCCAAGGTAATTAGACACCGCAACCTCAGACAGTGGTCCCTGTTACCCTGTTGGAATGAAGGTTTTGGATGTTAGTCAAGCGGCACGCATGGTAGACGCACAAGCACCTGGGCTCGCGCGGATGGTTCGGGCATGCAGATACCTGCATGACGCCCCGCGTGGCAAGACCTGTCCTGGAACCAGATCGCGCGAATCTACCTTGTACTCGAAAGTTTCGAGCGCCCTCCCGGAAATATCCAGCATAATGTGCATGCGTTGGTGGGCTGGACCCAGGAACAGAAGATGCTGGTGGAGCAGCCGGGAATACCTGACGAGTGGATCGTGCTTGGGCAGCGGACTCTACAAAAGCCATCGGACGATAGACCCCGATGCCCTTGAAAAATCCCCGCCCCGGAGGGGCGGAATCTACACTACGGGAAAATGTCGCTTCTCCATTTCAGGCTGAGCAAAAACGCTAGGCGGCCTTCTTCTTCTGCGCAGCTTTCCACTTTGCCCAGCGCTCCTTCTGCTCCGCGGCAATTCTGCGGCGCGCAGCAGCGGACATTACTCGCCGCTTTGACTCCGCTCGGCCAGAAGGTCTAGCGCCGTTTCGCGCCACTAACTTGCGGGGGAGCGGGGCCGTTCAAGGCCGTTGACCTGATTAGGAGAAGAAGCGCAGATTCCATCAGGGCCCGGGAAGAACCCGTCTTCCCACCAAGAGGCCGGATATATGCACGCGTCTCTTTCACACGTCGCGATCCGTCGACTCTTGCAAACCGGATGGGTCCATATATGCTCCCCTCTCTCCGTACAAGGCTGAGTATGATTTCGGACGAAGTTGATCGGCCCCCTTTTTCTTCCGAAAGGCCTAAGAGCCCCAGGCGGCTGTAGCCGAATTTGTGTCGGTCAAAGCATCCACGTTCAACAGCGTTCCACAATTGGAAGAATGACTGTCGCAACACGTTCCACAGCAATCACTATACGTCCTACAGATTTCCATAAGGGCTGGAATCTGGTTCGGGACCGGGGGGTCGGAGGTTCAAATCCTCTCTCCCCGACCAATCTTTCTCGATTTCTCAATTGCTTACGCTGCCTCGGCTGCTCCGGTTTTTTGGCAGTTTCGGTACATTCGGTACAACTGAGCTATTGACTCCGGCGCTCCGCCCCGTCTTTTCAATAAGTTCCGGATCGACTTTCCATTTCGTGTCGAGTCTGTTACTCAAAGCTCCGTCGCGGTTCTGGTCTGAAATCAAGGGAATACAAATGTCGGTGCAGATGACCCCATAGCGCCGCGCCATGGGATCGGATGGCGGTCTTATTCAGCGCCATCGTAAGTTCAAGTCGAAATCAGCACGATGGCTGGGAACTGCCGCACCTAATTGTCGAACGTGGCCGGCTCCACTGCCAGCAAAAGACTGGCATGCTCAAACGGCTACCGCTTGGCGAGCTAGCACTGGTCGGGATTTGGAAGCATGTGATCACGCATGATGGCAGCCAGATCATGGCATGCGGACATGAACTGGCGGAGGGTTCGCCTCGTTGCGCCAAATGAGTCGAACTCCTTGAGGGAAAGGCCGCCTTCGGTGTAAGCGCGCTCGAAGTCGGGGAAGTGTGACAGGAGCACGTCAACGATGTCGGGATTGACGGGGTTGGCGATCCGCGGCACCATTTCGATATCACTTGCGTTGAAGCGGAGTTGCCACTTGTGGGGCGGCGAAATGATGACCTCCCCGCCGATGAATTCGCTCCAGTGCATGTGATTGCGGAAGGCGGCCGAAAGGAGGCGGATGCGGTAGCCGCGCTCACGGAAGATTCTGTAGGTTTTCTTGAAGACAGCGACTCCGGCCCACTCCAGATACCCAGGATCGGTGGTAATCATGTCTTTCTCGGACTGAACCTTGAGCCAGTCGTCGAGCCTTCCCACCATGATCGTGCACACTGGACCCATCGTTGAAATGTCTTTCCCCTGCTTCTGCCGCCGCGTCAGGCCGCGCTCCACGGCTTCGGCTACGGCAATACATTGCGGCAGAGTGAAACACACCGTGGCATTGATGCTGACGCCCTGAAACGTTGCTTCTTCGATGGCAGTAATGCCGGCTTGAGTGACCGGAATCTTCACGATCATGTTCGGGGCTAAGGCGTTGAACCGCAGGGCCTGCGAGAGAATCGCTTCTGCATCTCGGTAAAGGCGAGGATCGGTCTGAATTGACAGGCGGCCGTTGATTCCCCGGGATTGTTCGAAGATGGGCAGAAGCAGTTCCGCACCCTTGATCGAGATTTCTTCCACGACCTTCCATGCGATCTGGTCTTCTGTTGCGCGGGGCATCTCGTGGATGAGTTCGCGGATACGATTCTTCCACAGGTGCATTTCTTTCTTGAGCACTTCGCCTACGATGACAGGATTGCAGGTCGCTCCAACCGCTCCGTGTTCGAGCGCGTAGGTCAATTCCTGGATGGATGCCGAATCGTTCCACAGGCAAGTCGGCGTCGTCTGGGTCATTTCGTGGAGAGCGCTCTTGTATTTCACCAGGGGCATTGTCAGGTTACCTCCCGCCTCGTGGCAGGTGCTGCATAACCAGATCGGGCCTCACAGTCTGTCGTGAGGCGACGAAGGCGAAGCCAGGAAGTCCGCTTGTGCTGA
>Ga0075014_100000043_pt1 | contig 47716 bp, 32 predicted proteins | sample AleBraG_ABR_2014_FD_71472 | JGI IMG/M metagenome (GOLD analysis project Ga0075014, IMG submission 71472) | Freshwater sediment microbial communities in response to fracking from Pennsylvania, USA - Alex Branch Run_MetaG_ABR_2014 | ecosystem: Environmental > Aquatic > Freshwater > Creek >... | reverse complement strand
CCGATAGAACTTGTCGAAGATAAGCGCCTGCTCAAAATCGTCGATACCGGGGCCGCGGTCGGCCACGCTGACGGTGACCGTGCCGCCACTTTTCTCTGCTGTAATGCGGATCGGCGATGCGACCGGCGAGTATTTCCCGGCATTTTCGAGTAACTGCACCAGCACGGCGGTAATCCGGTCGAGATCGATGGAGACCAGTGGCAGATCATCCGGAGTGCAGATCTCAACGGGGTTATCCGCGAGCCGCTGTTTCGCTTCGTCCATCGCCCGTTCAATTGCCTCACGTACTCGATGTGGCGCTCGGTGAAGCTCGACTTGATTGGCATCGAGTTGCGCCATTTCGGCCGCTTCGCCAACCAAGTGGTTGAGCCGGTCAGTTTCTTCGTTGATGACTGTGAGCAATTCTTGTCGCTGGCTTACTTCGAGATGAGCGTCCGAGAGCATGGTGGTCACCGAAGCCTTAATGCTGGTCAAGGGTGTTCGGAACTCGTGCGTTACGGAATCGAGAATAGCGGAGCGCAGCTTTTCACTCTCTTTGCTGGCTTCAGCTCTGCTTAGCTTCTCCACGGCGCCGGTGCGCTCTATCGCGATGGCAATCAGGGTCCCGAGAGCTTCGAGAGTCTCACGGGAGAGGGTTGCTCCGGAGATCCCGATTGCGCCCGCTGACTTCATTCCGAGTCGCAAGGGGGCAAAACAAAACCCCTGATCGGAGTCTATGGTTGGTTCTCCGCGGGCGGTGACCGACTTTAGACGCTCGGCGTCGAGCTCTCGGGTGTTTGAGCCTGAGCGGTAGATATCCTCTCGTCCGGGGATAAACAGCGCTGCAGCATCGCCCCCAAAATTGTCCATCACGAAGCGCGGCAGTACATTCAACAGTTCCGGGACGTTCTCAGTGGTTAGGAGTTGCTGGCTGAACGCGTAGAGACGTTCGATTTCCCCCCGGCGCTGATGGGCCTGAAGGGCTTCCCGCCGAGCGCGTTCCGACAGGTGGCTCGCAACAATGGCGGTTACGAGGAAGGCAAAAAGTGCGACCCAGTTCTGCGGATCTGAGATCGTGAAGGTTCCGAACGGAGGAAGGAAAAAATAGTTGAAGGCAAGCGTGGCCAAAACCGCCAAGGAAACCGAGTACTTGAGCCCCCAGAACGCGGAGACCACGAGCACGGCCAACAGAAAAGTAAGCGCCACGGTGGTGGGATTAACCGGAGCGATGTGACGGTAGACGAGGACGACAACAGCCACGATGATGACGCACATCACCAAACGCACGGCTGTATTGATTGCGGACTTCTTCACGGTTGCATTTTACGCCGCTATCGACAATCTCGACTCACTTGATGACAATGGGTTCGTGCAGAAGACTCCCGAGCAATGGCTGGAGGAAGCATCGCCCGAAAAGAAGGAAGGCGTTTTCAAGCTATTCCTTGGTTACGCACCGGGTGTCGGCAAAACCTACAACATGCTCAGCGAGGCAATCCGGCGCCACAGCCGTGGCGAGGACGTGGTGATCGGGGTCATTGAGACGCACGGCCGGCGACCGATCAGAGAATTAGCAGACAGGCTGGAAATGGTGCCGCGGCGCAAACTCGAATACAAGGGGACCGTATTCGAGGAAATGGACGTGGATGCAATTCTGCGGCGCAAGTCGGCCGTAGTTCTCATTGATGAACTGGCGCACACCAATATCGAAGGCAGCAAACACCCAAAACGTTATCAGGACGTGTTCGATCTGTTGGACGCAAAAATCGATGTGCTCTCGACCATGAACGTCCAGCACATCGAGAGCCTCACTCCTTTGGTGGAGCGGATCACGGGCGTGCATGTGCGGGAGACTGTACCCGACTGGGTAGTCCAACGGGCGGGGGAAATCGTCATGGCAGACCTGACTCCTCAGGCACTCCAGACGCGCATGCGACGCGGCGACATCTATCCCACCGATCGTGCGGAACGCGCAATCGGGAACTTTTTCCGGCGAGAAAACCTCATTGCCCTTCGCGAACTGGCGTTGCGGCAAGTTGCGCAGGTAGTAGACAAAACTCTGGAGGCGCATCGAGCAAGAGAACACTTCGACGCCAGCGCCAGTGTTCGCGAACGAATTGCGGTTTGTGTCAGCTCCAATCCTGTGGCGCAGTACCTGATTGCACGCGGCGCACGCATGGCCTACGCCATGGATGCCGATTTCTACGTCGCGTATGTGGACGTGCCTGCCGACGAAAGCGGCGAAAACCGGCGGACGCTGGCGGAAAACATTCGCTTTGCGGAGAATCTCGGGGCCACGGTTGTCCGCCTGGAACGCGGCGATGTCGCCAGACGTGTGGCCGATTTTGTCCGTGACAAACACATTACCCAGATCATTTTTGGTCGGTCCGCTGCTGAAGGCTGGCGGAAGTACCTGTACCTTACCGTCATTCAGCGGTTCCTGCGGGACGCCCCGCATGTCGATGTCCACATTGTGACTCAGGAGGCAAAGTGACGGCGGAACATCGGCACATCCTGGTCGTGGATGATGAGCCGCAAATCACGCGCGTACTGCGGACTTCGCTTGCCTCGCAGGGCTACGACATCCGGGTTGCAAATGATGGAGAAACAGCTCTTGAAATCGTAAAAGATTGGACACCGGATCTTGTCGTTACTGATTTGTGCATGCCGCACATGGATGGTCTGGAGTTGTGCCGTCGGCTGCGCGTCAAGTCGCAGGTTCCGATTATTGTTCTTTCTGTGAAAGGCCAGGAACGGACGAAGGTGCAGGCGCTTGACGCCGGCGCCGATGACTATGTCACCAAACCGTTTGGCATGGGCGAGTTGTTGGCCAGAGTGCGCGCCAATTTGCGGCGTCTTCCTGCGACTGAGCCAGAAGAGGGTGGCATCATTGAGACTGGTGATTTTCGTGTCGACCTGGACGCGCATGCAGTCACCGTCTGCGATCGCGAAGTGAAGCTGACGCCGAAAGAATTTGAACTCATCACTTATTTTGCCCGCCACCCTGGCAAGGTAATCACCCATCGCGCACTGCTTGCCGCAGTGTGGGGCGGCAACAGCGCCGAACAAACTGAGTATCTGCGCGTGTTCATTGGACAGTTGCGCAAGAAAATCGAACTTGACTCTTCCTCGCCTCGTTACATCCTGACTGATCCCTGGGTGGGATACCGTTTCGAGCCTGGCCCCACGACTTCCCGCGATTAGCCGTCGATTCCCCTTCTGGGATTTCCATTCATCTTTACGAAAATCTTATGAATTGCTTATCCCAGCTTTACGGCTGAGTTGATCCAATCAAGGTGTAAGGGACCTGCGGGTAGGGCACGCGGAATGAGGCTGCTACTTGTACTCGGCGTGATCGGAGGATGCATCTTTAACCTGCGCTTTCTGTGGGCCATGCATCGGGAACTGCAACAGTACAAGCGTACTCCGGTGACGGTCGTTCCCCACGAAGTGGAACGCGACGAGCGGGTCGAGGTTTGTCGTTTGGAGTTGTGGCGAGACGCGTTGGTGGCCCGTTCCGACTTGGGGCGAGAAAAGCAGTTTTAACCGCGAGGAGAATCCATGCGCGACGTGGTGTTCATAGGGTCCACAGTAATATTTTTCGTAATCTCGATCGCATACGTGTATGCGTGCAATCGTCTCCGCTGAGGAGAATGCTGTGAATACCGAATCCATTGTGATTGTGGGAATTTGCTTAACGCTGACTGTCTACCTGGTGTGGGCGCTATTGCGCCCCGAGGACTTCTAGCGATGACGGCGAATGGATGGTTTCAGGTACTGCTGTTTCTCACGATCATTTTCGTAGTCACGAAGCCGCTCGGCTCCTTTATGGCCCGCGTGTTCAGCGACGAACGGACATTCCTGGATCCGGTCGTCAGACCAGTGGAGAGGTTGATCTACCGGCTGACCAGAGTCCATGCAGACCGCGAGATGAAGTGGACGGAGTACGCCATCAGCATGTTGCTGTTCAGTGCGGTCTCCATGCTGGTTCTGTACCTGATACAGCGCTTCCAGCAAGTTCTGCCCTGGAATCCGCAAAGGCTGGCAGCAGTGGCCCCGGACCTTGCCTTCAACACTGCCGCGTCCTTCACGACGAATACCAATTGGCAGAACTATGCGGGCGAGGCCACCATGAGTTACTTCACGCAGATGGCTGGCCTCGCGTACCACAATTTCACGTCGGCTGCAGTCGGTATGGCTTTGGCAGTCGCCTTTATCCGCGGGATCGCCCGCCGCGAAAAAGAGACGATTGGCAACTTCTGGGTCGACATGACCCGCGCGACGCTCTGGATCCTGCTGCCCCTCTGCTTCCTATTCGCTTTCGCGCTGATTTCACAAGGCGTCGTGCAAAACCTCAGGCCCTACGACACGGTCAAACTGGTGGAGCCGCAGACGGTCCAATCTACGGGTGCTGACGGCAAACCCGCGACCACCAAGGTTACCGAGCAGGTCATAGCTCAAGGTCCGGTTGCTTCTCAAGAAGCCATCAAGATGCTAGGGACTAATGGTGGTGGATTTTTCAACGCCAACAGCGCCCATCCATTCGAAAACCCCACGCCTTTTAGCAATTTCCTACAGATGCTCTCCATCTTCGCCATCCCAGCAGGCCTCACCTTCACTTTGGGGAAGATGACGGGATCGCCCAAGCATGGATGGGCGGTGTGGAGCGCGATGGCCTTGCTGTTTCTGGCAGGCGTGGTCACTGCCTACTGGGCTGAGGCACAGGGGAATCCGCTGTTGAAGGGAGTCGATCAGCGTGCGAGCGTGACTCAGCCGGGCGGCAACATGGAAGGCAAGGAAGTGCGCTTCGGCATTGCCGGTTCCGCTCTCTTCGCCACCGTTACGACCGACGCCAGTTGCGGGGCGGTAAACGGAATGCACGATTCCTTTACGCCGCTCGGGGGCATGGTGCCGATGGTCAACATCATGCTCAGCGAGGTCGTCTTCGGCGGGGTGGGCGCTGGCATGTACGGGATTCTGATTTACGTGGTGCTCGCGGTCTTCATCGCGGGGCTCATGGTGGGCCGCACGCCGGAATACCTGGGCAAGAAAATCGAGGCTTATGACGTCAAGATGGCAATGCTCGTCACACTGGTTTTCCCATTCGCCATCCTGGTGCTCACCGCCATTTCAGTTTTGAAGGGATTTGGGACGGCCAGCATCGCCAATCCGGGGCCCCATGGATTCTCAGAGATCCTCTACGGGTTCTTATCCACTGCCGGGAACAACGGCTCTGCCTTCGGAGGCCTGAATGGCAATACTCCGTGGTACAACGCAACGCTGGGCCTCAACACCCTGATCGGCCGTTTCTTCATGATCATTCCCATGCTGGCGATCGCGGGGAATCTGGCGCGCAAGAAAACGGTGCCGCCATCGCCGGGAACCTTTCCCGTCACGACACCGCTCTTTACGGTGCTGCTGGTGGGCGTGATCGTCATTGTCGGGGCGCTGACGTTTTTCCCGGCGCTGAGCCTTGGTCCAATTCTCGAACACCTGTTGATGCAGGCAGGCAGGACTTTCTGACCCGATGAGCAATCCAAACAAGTCGAAACAGGCAGTCTGGCAGCCGCGCATCGTGCGCCGCGCCATGTGGGACTCCGTGCGGAAACTCAATCCCCGCACCATGATGCGGAATCCGGTGATGTTCGTCGTGGAAGTGGGAAGCGTGGTCACGACCGCGCTTCTGCTTCACGTGCCACGCGGGAGTTTCGCCTTCAACCTGCAGATCACACTTTGGCTGTGGTTCACGGTATTGTTTGCCAACTTTGCCGAGGCCATGGCAGAAGGGCGGGGCAAGGCGCAGGCGGACACTCTGCGGAAAGCGCGTTCGGAGACTCAGGCTAACCGTCTCCTGGCCAACGGCGAGCTAGAAGTTGTGCCCAGCTCAAAGCTGCGGACTGAGGATCTGGTGCTGGTTTCGGCTGGGGAATTCATCCCAGGAGACGGAGAAATCTTTGAAGGCGTCGCGTCCGTCGACGAGTCAGCTATTACAGGCGAATCGGCTCCGGTCATTCGAGAAGCCGGCGGTGACCGATCCGCCGTAACCGGCGGCACGCGCGTGTTATCCGACTGGATCAAGGTTCGTATCACCGCTAATCCTGGTGAGACCTTCCTGGACCGCATGATCGCACTCGTCGAAGGGGCGGAACGCCATAAGACACCCAATGAAATTGCACTCAATATCCTGCTTGCTGGTTTGACGATTATTTTTCTGCTAGCGGTCGTTACACTGCAGCCCTTTGCGATCTATGCGGGTTCGCCTCAGACAGTATTCGTCCTAGTTTCGCTGCTGGTGTGCCTGATTCCGACAACGATTGGTGGATTGCTGTCCGCGATCGGGATCGCGGGCATGGACCGTCTCATCCAGCATAACGTCCTGGCGATGTCGGGGCGCGCCGTAGAGGCTGCCGGGGACGTCAACACTCTCCTGCTCGACAAGACCGGAACCATTACGCTGGGCAACCGGCAGGCGGCAGACTTCATTCCAGCACCGGGTGTTACGGCAGCGGAAATGGCCGATGCGGCACAGCTTTCCTCGCTCGCAGACGAGACTCCCGAAGGCCGTTCCATTGTTGTTCTGGCAAAAGAGAAGTACGGTTTGCGCGGACGGGAACTAGCGTCCCGCGACGCCGTGTTTGTTCCCTTCACGGCCCAGACGCGAATGTCCGGCGTCAACCTGAACGGCAACGAGATCCGCAAGGGCGCCTCCGATGCGATTGCGCGTTATCTGCAACTGCGCGACGTAACTATTCCTGCGGCCTTACAGGCAGCTATCGATGAGATCGCGCGTTCGGGAGGCACGCCGCTTGTCGTTGCCGAAAGGCATCGCGCCCTGGGCGTCATCCACCTCAAAGACATCGTGAAAGGGGGGATACGAGATCGCTTTAACCAGTTGCGGTCAATGGGCATCAAGACGGTGATGATTACAGGCGACAACCCGCTCACGGCCGCCGCCATTGCTCGCGAGGCGGGTGTCGACGATTACCTTGCCCAAGCCACTCCGAAAGACAAGATGGACTTGATTCGCCGCGAGCAGTCGGAGGGGAAGCTGGTGGCGATGACAGGAGACGGCACGAATGACGCTCCCGCACTGGCGCAGGCCGATGTTGGTGTCGCCATGAATACTGGTACGCAAGCTGCGAAGGAAGCCGGAAACATGGTCGATCTGGATTCCAACCCAACGAAGCTGATCGAAATCGTGGAAATCGGAAAGCAATTGTTAATGACACGCGGTGCCCTGACGACCTTCTCCATTGCCAACGACGTCGCCAAGTACTTCGCCATCATCCCTGCGATGTTTGCGGGCACATTCCCCGTGCTGAACGCGCTCAACATCATGCACCTGGCGACTCCGCAATCGGCCGTACTATCAGCGGTCATCTTCAATGCGCTGATCATCGTCGCCTTGATTCCGCTTGCACTGCGCGGCGTGCGCTATCGCGCCATGAATGCGGAGGCACTATTGCGCCGGAACCTGCTGATTTATGGGCTCGGCGGGATTATCGCCCCTTTTATCGGCATTAAGTTGCTCGACCTGCTGATCGGGTCCGTAGGACTGGCATAGCGATTATGAAAAACAATCTCATTACATCGATGCTGATGACTGTGGTGACGACATTGCTGCTTGGTCTCGCGTATCCCCTGGTCATCACCGGCGTTGCCCAGGTGCTGTTCCACGACAAGGCAAATGGACAGTTAATCAAGCGCGACGGCCGGCTGCTCGGCTCCAGGATCATTGGCCAGCCATTCACTGGGCTAGGATACTTCCATTCGCGCCCGTCCGCCGCCGGGAACGGCTATGATCCCGCGAATTCGGGCGGGTCCAATCTCGGCCCTACGAACCAACAATTGATCGATCGCGTGCATGCGGATACTGCGCGCCTCCAACCGGAGAATCCGAGCGCGCCGGTTCCGGTTGATCTCGTCACAACGTCGGCGTCAGGTCTCGATCCCGATATCTCTCCAGCGGCTGCTCTGTTCCAGGTGCCTCGGGTCGCGAGGGAACGTGGGGTGAATGAAGAACAGCTGAGACAATTGGTGATGAAACACACTCGTGGCCGCCAGTTCAGCATTTTCGGCGAGCCCTCGGTCAACGTGCTGGAGCTCAACCTCGAACTGGCTCGCACGACCCCCTGATTCCGTGGTGTGCCTTGCAACCGTTCCGTGCTTTTGTCGACCAGGGAGGAATCATGTTTAAGGCAATCAATCATCGAGAAGGGCCATTCAAACTCGTGGCGTTTCTGCTCTTCATTTCCATTCCGTTGCAGAGATCGTTCGCGCAGGCCGCTGCCGCACCGACAACGAATTCAGAGGATCAGATTGCTCCTGCGGTCGCGAAGGAACTCGAGACTCTGAGAAGGCGGATCGAGCAACTGGAAGCGCAATTGCGGAACAGCAAACGAGAGCCACCCGATCAAGAGGAGAGGACCCCTCTGGCCAGTGCTGACGTCGCTAGTGTCACGCCACACGCAAGGGTGCCGGTAAAAGCCATGGTTTTCTCACCGCAGCGCACGCCTGAAAAAGTTAAACCGGCAGAACCGTTTGTCTTTGCGGATTGGAGCTGGTTGAACGGCAATCCTCGAACCAAGACGCCAGCGTTTGACAGCTCTTTCTTTACGCCTGAAATCAGAGCAGATGTGGATTATGTTGCCGACTTCAACCACCCCAAAGACGATACCATCAGCGGTTCCAGCGAGGTCTTTCGGTCCAACGAAGTCCAGCTGACCCAGCTCGGCGTGGGCGGCGACTTCCATTTCGACGCCGTTCGCGCACGCCTGATGACTCAGTTTGGAATGTACTCGCAGACTCCTTCTGGGTCAAGTTGGCCACGTTTCGCTCTGAGAACCATTTACTTCTGCTAGCTCACACCAGGCAGCACGTTATCTAGCAAGCCTAGGGAACACGTTACAATGCCGAACCTATGAGCCTTGGTCGCGCAATCGCTAAGTCACTCCGCGGATGCTTAACCAAGCTGGTTCTCGGCCTTCTATTCTGTTTGGTGTGTCGTACGCACTCGTGGCTATTCTGCATCCCGCAAGCTTCTTAATGGGAGGAAAATTCAGGCCTCTCCATATGGAAGGGCTGGGGACGCATTCACAAACCAGGTGGCGATTATGCCCTGTTCGTACAAATGTTTCATGAAATGGGCTCGTTAAATGGCAGTGGCGTTCTCTGCACACCACGAGGTGAGACTTCCAAGCTTGATGTGGACGCCTGGTTCGAAGGCCACGTAGGAGTCAACACCGACGGCAAGAAATTCAAGATGTTGCTGCGAAAGGAGCAAGGCATCTTCCCGACAAATGATCGTGACGATCGGTCTGTGCTGGATTCCTACGGCGCGTGGCACAACCCTCCGACGGTTCGTTTTACTGTGGCGACCCGCAGAAGCAGCCTGGGCCCCACGACCCGGTCACGCTGACTCTGCGGGAAGGTAGACGCGAGGATTTCGAAGCCGCTTGCAGAGAAATCACCAACAAATAGGTGTCGGATTCCTACCCTGTCACGTTTGACACCCTTCCCAACGGTGGGTTCGCTTTGTCGACGGCGCACCTCTCGTTCTGCAAAATCAGGTCACAACTTCTTGTGACCTCCTGCAAACAAATAACTTATCAGGTCACATAAGGTTCATCTGCAGTTCCTTTGACCGAACGAGCCTCTTCAGTGCATCTTACAGCCCGCAGGATGAACACGCGTAACGAAACGCGCTCCTCGCCAACTATCCAGCGACTCGCGCACCTCGGGGTTGGGGCCCAAGAGTTCGGAGGACCGTGGCGAGCGCGTTGGCCGACTTCAGGCTTCGGGAAAAGGGGAATCTCAGATGATTCGCAGGTTCATGCAGCTGTTCCTTCTTATGGCGACGAGCGGGCTGGCTGTGGCGCTGCAAGGCCAGAAGTCCCTGACCAACCAGGATGTGATCGACATGGTCAAGGCGGCCCTCCCAACGAGCACCATACTGGGAGCCATTCAAGCCAACCCGACCGCCTTCGATGTCTCGGCGACCGGCTTAATCAAGCTCAAGAAAGCAGGGGTCGGACAACGCGTCATGGACGCGATGCTGACCGCCAGCAAGCAGGGTGGCGCGGCTATGCCGGGAACAGCACTGCCCGTCGCGACACCCGGCATACCCGATTCCAGGGGCGCAAGCCAACCCGCGTGGTCTCCCGGGCAGATGCCCACGGGCACTCCTACTCCCGGCACGCCCGGCGCAATAGTTCCAGCCGGGGGTTCTCCAAACTTCACGGCCTCGGGTGCGGCTCCGGTCGCCGGACAAGCCAGTGTTGCCTTCGTGCAGGGCGCCGTGCGCCAGGAAATCCCGCCCGACAGAACTCAGCTGGCCGAGACCAAGAACAAGCCCACCTCCATGACCGGCCTTGCCGCTGATTCGACTCTGCGTCAGGCCCTGCAGGGCGGCGTATCGTCGATCGTCAGTCAAGCTGCCATGCATACGAACTCGGCAGCTGCCAATACGTCGCTGTCGGAAGCACAAACCATTTTTTCCGGCGTGCTCAGCCACCGCAAGCCGACGGTCACCTACGTCTGGGCTTTATCCGGCCCCAGCTCTGCCACCCTATCCCCGACCAACCTGCCAACGCTGGCTGTCGACTACTCCACCGTTATGGGAGTGAAACCGGATGAGTTTGAGCCCGCCATCGTCAAACTGACTCCAGCCCAGGGCACTTACAGAATTGTGGGTGCAACCCAGGGCAAGGAAGACGCGAAGTCAAATTCAAGCACTGACTGGCAAATCTACAGCGGCTTTTTGGAAGACCGCATCAACGTGCAGGGCCAGAGACAGGGGGCGGGCAAGTACCAGATCACGCCTATGAACCCTTTGTGGCCCGGAGAATACGCGGTGGTTCTCCGTCCGGTTTCGAAGAACAAGAAGTTCTCAGGCGGCGACGTCGCCCGCAGCCAAGGAGACGGCTTCCTGTTTGATGCGGCGTGGTCGTTCCAGGTGGTGGCGCAAGTGGCGAAGTAACCAAGAGATAAGGACTCGAGGGATTCCGTATGGCGTATTTGAGTTACTGGAAAGCAGGGGTGGGCTGCGGTTTGGCGTGGGCAGTTGTAGTGACCGCTCACGCGCTGCAGGCCGCCACTCCGGTGCAGAGAGTGCCGTCGACCGAAGCCCACAAAATCACTTCGTCCGTCGTCGGAAAGGTGTCCGCACGAACGCCCCTCACCTCAGTTCCACCGAAGACCGGAAATCGCTTCTTCGCCCCGAAGGCACTCTCGGCCAATGCAAGCATCCTCGCTTCACTCAAGCAGCAGCGACAAACGGTCGACATCGAATTCGCTCAAATGAAGACGGCGCGGCAAACAGGCTCTAAGAACGTCCCCACCAACCGAGCTTTCCCGGACACGGTCCTCCAGAAACAGGGCCCTCCAACTGTCACGGGCGGTAACGTCGAATACGGCAAGAACGGGTCCATTTCTGTTTTGCCGCCGAGTTTCGATACCACGATTCTCTCCTTCTCACACGACCCCAGCCTGCGAATCTTCAGGGGGGGCGGTCTCACTTTCACTCCGATCAAGGAATACAACCTGTACACGATCAAGGGTTGTTCCTTTGGGCCGTCAAGCCCGGACAACAAGATCTACATCTATGGAGCCGGTGGCTTTCATCAGGACTTTCAGATTCAGTTCTGGAGTGACAACGGTGTCACCGTCACGATGGATCCAACTCTTAGCGGCGTTCTGGACCGAGACAACCTCTCACTGGTCCTGCACCGCGCCGACGGAAAAGAAATCCAAGTCAGCGGGTACAAGTTCTTCGCCGCGCGAGGAGATGCCGCGGGCAAGCCAGTTCCTCTGCCACGTATCGCGCGGGCTCTGGTCTCCACGTCGTATCTGACTCCGGTGTTCGAATCCCCGGTGACGGATGCTGCCGCACCGGGCACCCTCGCTCTGACTGAGCGGGCCTCGACGACCCCATTCCCGGCCGGATACGACGACTACGATTTCCACCAGTTAGCTCCCGGATTCGATTTCGAAACCGTCGAGCTTATCTACTGGTACTACGTACAGGATCAGTGTCTCGCATTGGTTCCACCGCCCCCTAACACCAATGGCAAGGCGGAACTGGAGACGCAAGGCTCTGTCGACATGAGTCTCAGCAAGGATCGTCTGCGAGTGTCTTATCAAGTTCAGACGTGTTACAGAGTCGGAATATCTAAGGGACAGGCCGTTAATAACACGTTCAGTTTTTCACAATACGCGCCGGCGCTTTGGGTGATGGGTCCGCGTTGTGTCGATCCATGGACAGGATTGGCGGACCAGGCCTGCGTGAAACTCGTCAAGCAACAGCTTGGCGGCGGTTAGATTCCGAAAGGAGAACTCACATGTTCAGTCCTGCTAGGTCGATGTTGTGTGCTGCGATTGGATGCATTGCCGGGATGAACCTGTCCGCCTTTGCGCTGCAGGTAGCGCCTCAGGCGACCCGCCCGGCGCCTGCCATCCGCAGCGCGGGGCCGCAAGCACAAAAGGGCGCTTCTGCGAAGCCACGCGTGTTTGCGCCCATCAAGCTCGGCCCGCCGAAAGCAGGCCCTCGTATTCCCAATCCGAAGGCCTTCGAGGCGCAAGCATCCATTCTGGCCTCCCTGAAACAGCAGAAGCAGGCGGCCGATCTCGAACTTGCGCAGATGAAGGTGCCTCGAGCCACTCCGATCGCGCGTCCGGCGCAGGCGAATCCAGGCGCAGTCGGTAGACTCAACCGATCGGCGACTGCGCCCGCGACGCTGGTCACCCAGCGAGGTGCTCCGAACAACATCTCGGCTGGCAAGGTTTTGAGTGGATCAGGAGGTGGCCCCGCCGGCCATCTTGTGCGTTCAGACTTCGACAACACGATTGTCTCCTGCACCTACAACCCAACCACGCGCGTTCTCAAGGTCAGTGGCACAGCGGCAACGTTCACGCCGGACGCGCGCTTTAACCTGTTCACCATTTCCGGCTGCAGTTTTGGTCCCTCCGGCTCCGGCAATCGCGTCTACATCTACGGGCCGAACGGCTTTCACGAGGATTTTGTGATTGATTTCTGGAGCGACAACGGGATTGCCGTGCACTTCGATCCGGCACTGGCAGGGGTGCTTGATCAGAAGAGTGTCCTTCTGGTTGTGGCTCCCGGCGGAAGACAACCTGTGGAAGCGCACGGCTATTCCTTCAGGGCCGCTCGTGGTCTTCCCGCGCCGGATGGCACCCCACAGGACGTTCTGCTCAAGAACGTTCCGCAGAGCAGCGTCACACTAGGGAGTCCTCCACTGTTCCTCGTGGGCTATAACACCATCCCACCTCAAATGCCGAGTCAGTTTGCCTTGCAGGGAGGTTACCAGGGCACATCAGCTTGGGTCTTCCGATATTTCTTCGCCCACTACGACAGCATCGGTGGAAGTGCCGCCTGCTTTATCAACGACGTCGGTTATGGTGATCCAGGTTTCTGCCACCAATCGATCGATCCGGCGCCTGTACCCTCGCGGGACAGTTGCGACCTTAGCCACCTTGCACCCGGTATCCGCGTGCCAGATCTTGTCCCGTAGCTCCTCCTTCGAGACAACTTCTCCGGCCCGCTCGAGCAGCAGGCATAGCAGGCGAAATGGCTGATCCTGCAGGCGCACGCGCACGCCGTTCTTGCGCAACTCGCCGTTGGCGGGATTGGCTTCGAACAACCCGAAGCGGTAGCGAGGTCTGGGACTGGCAGGTGTGCTCATGGCCCGAGTGACGCCCCCACAACGTGAACTGGGCGAGAAGTGTAGCACAAAACCGCGATTCCCCCTCCCGGATCAGGTCATAGTTTCCCGTTACATATTGAAAACACGGGTCTTATCAGGTCATGCGCGGTTCGTCCGCAGTTCATTTGACGGTTCATGCCCGCCTGGGGCATCTTGCAGCGACACGAGGGGCCATTCGCCGCCCCCCCCAAACGGCGGGCGCATCTTGGGACAAGCATCCAGCGACTTTCTTGGAGGAATCGATATGACGTTTCGCGCACGCTCACCCTTTCACTCGCCCTTGACCTGCGGTGCCGCCTTGCTAGCTGCCGCTCTCCTGGTTTCAGCGTGTGCCGCGCAAACGGTGCCGCCCGCCGCTAGCTCCATCTTTCCTCCGGTCGGCCTCGTCCGCGGACAGGCTGCCCGCCTCAACCTGCAGGCGGCGGGGGCGCCGTGCAATGCCACGCTCAGTTTCGCCGACGCCTCCGGCGCCACGCTGACCTCGCGCGCACTCTCCCTCGCCGCCGGACAGGCGTCCTATCTCGACCAGTTGTATCCGCCGGGCCCGGCCGGGAGGCGTTCTTCGCGCAAGGAACTGACGGCGTCGTTCTCCGCTATCGCTGATCCCACCGGCGCTGCCAGCGGCTGCCAGGAGTCCGTCGAGGTCTTCGACCGGGCGACCGGCGACACGCGTTTTGCCACCGCCTGTCCCGCCGCCGGAGTCCCCATCACTGCGGGCACCTGTTTCTCGGGCTATTTGCCGGGCAGCGCCGCCTGTCCGAATCCTGCCAGCATCGCCCCGGGCACGCCGGCCACCTGCGTCCTTCCCTCCGTAGGCGTTGGACGCAATGAACTTTGCGCATTCACCTCCGCAGCGGCGCGCAACTGAGTGGCGTGACCCTGGCCGTGACGGATGCCGGCGGCAACACGCTGCTTAGCCAGACCACCGACTTCGCGGTGGGACAGAGTTCGTTCCTTGACTGGAACGGCAATACGCTCGCCCGGCGCTTTGGACAGCGCAACGAAGTGCAGCCTGTGCTCACCTTCACCTTGCCCGCCTGCCCCACCACGCCTTGCACCATCCCGGCAGGAAGCGCGCCGTTCCTCGTGGCCTCGGTCGAAGTGATTGACCAGTCGAGCGCCCGTTCCAGCTTTGTCTCGCAGCCCTATCCGCTGCCACTTTGGCCGCCCGACCCAGTCGGCGGCTTTCCCCCCTCCCCAACCGGCAGCTATCCTCCCGACCCAACGGGCAGCATGGTCGGCGTGGCGCGCGGACAAGCATTGCGCGTGAGCGTGGCCGCGACCCTGGGCCCGTGCACGGCGCAACTGCAGGTAGCCGACGCGAGCGGCAACATTCTCGCCTCCGCGCCCGGCGTCGCGCTCGCCCAGGGCCAGTCCACCTCGCTGAATTTCGTGCCCATTGTCTACCCGCCCGACCCGGCCGGAAGCCGCGTGAGCGTGCTGCCGCTGGTGCAGCTCAGCAACAGGACCGGCGCCCCGGCCAGCGGCTGCGTCGCCACCACCGAGATTTACGACCGCTTCCTCGGCTTTGACAGCGCGCTGGTGAAAGCAGGAATCGACCCGGGACCGTGTCAGTGTGGAGTCAACCCGGGACCAGTGCAATGTGGGGTTAATCCCGGCCCGGCACAGTGTGGAATCAACCCCGGACCTGTCTCGGTCGACCCGGGGCCCATCTCGTTCGGCCTGATGGGAGTCGGCATGTTTCAGACGGTGCGCCTGAATCTTCAGGGAATCTCCACCGACCCAGCCAACCCGTGCGTGGCGCAACTCGGCTTCAACGATGCCAACGGCAACCCGCTCGTGGCAACCCCGCAGGTCTTCACCCTGAACGCCGGCCAGACCGCCTCCATCGACCTGAACGGCAACACGCTGGTCAGCACGCTGGGCCCGCAGGCACCCGTGGTGCCCGTGGTCTTTCCGCCCGACCCGACCGGAAGCCGCTGCTCCGCCTCCGCCGAAACCTACGAACAGATCTTCAACAGCACTGGTGTACCAGGCGGCGCACTGAAGCAGGGGGAACTCACACCGAAGTTGAAGGAGATACCCATGACACGCAACGGTCTCACTGACGGAAGACGTTCAACGTTTCATAACTGGGCGTCAGCGCTGGTCGCGCTGGCGCCGTTATGCATGCTCATAATGCACTCGCCAGCCACAGCCGCGCAGGTGAAGACAAGCCCGGCCCCCTTGAAGGCAATAAATCCCCACCCCACCCAGACAAAGGAGGGCCCTCCGAAAGGCACGATTGATGGTGTTGTCTTCTGGGACACGAGCAAAGTCAAGGGACCGCTGGGGTGCTCCGGATTTGCGATTCACGTGGGAGAGCAAGCGCCGAAGTACAAGCAGGCCGATCCGCGTTTCGTCGACACAACACCACTGAACGTCGTGCCTAACTTTGTGTACTCGAAGCTCGGCACCACCATCCTGTGCAACTACACCGTGGCGAATGTGCCGCTGGACCGGTCACTGCAGGTCACGTTTACGCCGCCGGCCGGCTCTTTCTCGCCACCGATTACAACCATGTACTCCACGAACACAGGTCTGTTCGTCATCCCGCCTCCACCGGTGGCAATTGCCCGCGATACATCCCCCCGCTAACGCTCGGGCAACTGCAGTCCAAATCATGGGTGTGTGGGTTGCAGGCGCACTACGTGAACTTTGCCATCACGCCACCGCCACCCATGCCGAACTAGGAGCGCTGTCAGAGGCTCGACGAAACGTGCGACCAGGGTAGGTGTAAGTCGAATCTAGGAGACGAGGAGAGAACATGAAGCCGCTAACACAGGTTTTTTCGATTCTGCTGTTGGCCGCGGCCGCAGCCGCGGCACACGCCCAACTCCCACTCACACCCGGCGAGTAACTAGCAGCAGAAAACCGGTCACTCCCGCCCTTCTCAGCATTCAGGCGCGAACTTCGGCGCCGTTTGCAGCCCGAACAATCCCGACCTGAGCAGAATCATGAGCAGCGAGAAATCGCCTGTCAGCTCGCATGCGGCAATCAGGATCACCAGCCAGTTTGCCTGCACCCTGTCATGCACGATGGATAACAGGAGAGTGGCGCCGATCCCCACCACTACCACCAGCCCGAGGAATGAGCGGGCATATCTTCCCCGCAGAAGTGAGAGCGCAGCTTCCCGGGCGGCAGGCATCCAGTTCGCCATGCGCCACAGGTAGAAACAAAGCACCAGGAAGTTCATCACCAGCAGGAAATGCTCCGCCCTCGCTAAGTAATCCGTGACAGGCCCTTCGATTCCGCTCAATTCCCGCAAGGTGAGGGAGAGGGTCGTACCGCCGAGCACAGCGTACGTCAGCACTACCAGCGGCAAGAGATTGCTGTTCCAGAAGGCCACGCCGCGCGACTGGCTCATCACAAAACCGTCATAGAACATGATGAATAGCGCCGAAGCAATGGCCACCGCCGCAGCGCTTCTGCCCAGCCACTCGGGATTCTGCCAAGAGGACATGAAGTAAGGGAGCCAGCAGAAAAGCCCGGCCGCCGCCAGCAAGCCCGTGGCCCAGATGCCGCGCGCAATCCACGAACGGTCCGGCCGCATGGCAGCCCGCCAGAAGCGCTCCGGCCGCCCGAGGTACAGGAGGTGTGCGGTATTTTTTCCGACGACTACAATGAGGTAGCCTGCGAGCATGCCGAGCGGGTAGTGCGTCAGGTAGGAGATGACAAAAAGCCCCGCTCCGATTCCGCCGAAGAAGAACGCGGTGCCGATTAGCCAGTTCCACCAGACTTGGCGATAGAAGCCGAAGGCAAAGCGATGCGGGGCTACTGCGACAACGGTTTGGGTACTCATATCCTTTCTCCTCCGCCATTCCTTACTCGTCCAGGTAGTAGACGCTCGGCTTGGTGTTGCATTCGGGCAGGAGCGTCCAGCCCTTGCGTTCGCGAATCAGCTTCTGCAGTTTCCCGCCCTCCGGCTCGAGGTCGCCGAAGATACGCGCGTCCGTCGGGCAGGTCACGACGCAGGCCGGCTCCAGCCCGCAGTCGATGCGATGCGCGCAGAGCGTGCACTTGTTGTTGGTGCCTTCCTGGAAATCGGCAAACTTGATGGCTTCGTAAGGTGACAGGCCCTCGCCGTTGTAACCATGTTCAAGCATCTTGCGCTCAATGAAATGCCGGTTCATGTAAGGACACGCGACAGAACAGGCGCGGCAGCCGATGCACTTGTCTTTGTCCACCAGAACAATGCCGTCGGCTCGCGTGTAAGTAGCCCCGGTCGGACACACGTGCTGGCAGGGCGCGTCATCGCAGTGGTTGCAGAGCACGGGCAAGAACGTTCGCTTGGTGTGAGGATACGTGCCGACTTCGCGCGTTACGACGCGGGCGTAGTGCATGCTTTCCGGTGTGCCGTTTTCCTGCTTGCAGGCCAGCGTGCAGGCGTTGCATCCGATGCACCGCTTCAAGTCAATGACCATGCCCAATCGAGCCATCGCGTGCTCCCCGTTTATCCGCCGTGCAGGTGGCGCAGGATCGCCATGGTGACGATCTGTTCGCCTCCCGCCAGCTTCGTTTCCAGTTGTTCTGAGCGCAGGCTCTGCCCGTCCACCACGATGGCAAAGTCGCCACGCAGTTTGCCTTCGCAGGTCAGGTTGTCGTACAGGTTCTTGCCGTCTACGGTCTCCAGGCTCTTCAGCAGATCGGCAATCGTGGCATTGTCTGCGATCACCCTGCGCCGGCTGAAGCCCACCAGCTTGCGCGTCGCTCCCAGAGCCGCAAAATCCACCGTCACCATACTGTCTCCTATGCGGTCAACCGCTCAAAGCGGACTCGTGCTCCAGAGCCGCAAAATCCACCGTCACCATACTGTCTCCTATGCGGTCAACCGCTCAAAGCGGACTCGTGCTGTCGATTCCAACCCACCCGTGGCGCTGTCGGTGTACTTCATGGAGCCCGTCAGCAGCCGGTTGAAATGCGCTCCCTTGGACTTCACCATCACGTTGTTCACAAAACAGCGTGTGATGGCATTGCTCACGCCGAACACCTGCGGGTGGATGCCCTCGACCACCTGCGCGTCGCCGTCAATGCTCCCCGCAGGCGACGACAGCCGGATGCGTGAGCCGGTCTTGATCCCCAAACACTTGGCGGTCGCCGCATTCACCAAAATGCCGCCGTGAATCGTATCTTTCTCGCTGACTTCCGAGAGCCACGGCATCTGCAGCGTGTCCGCAAAAGTGTGCAGGCTTTCCTTGAAGGTGATGGCGAAGAAGTCATAGCCGCGCTTGCCGTCCTCGAACACCTGGGAGGGCTTCCAGTAAGGCAGGGGCTGGTAATTGTCCACGGGCCAGTCTTTTACCCCGGCTTGCGCGAGCTTCTGTTTCATCTCCTCGCCGGTGCGCTGGATGAACTCGAAATAGAAGGGCATGCGCAGTTCGCCATACGGCATGTAGGTCTCTTCTTTCGTGCGGTAGCGAACCGCGTGCCCGTTCTTTTTGAACCATTCCAGGTCGTGATCGTCGCCATAGATGTTGCGCGCGTAGTGATCCCAAAGTTCTTCGACCGAGTAACGCTTCTCTGGATCGAGCAGGTACTTGGGGTTTGCCGTGAACCCGCAAACGATGTTGAGCAGGTCGTTCCAGTCGTCGCGGAAGCCTAAGCGTTCCGCGATCTCCGTCAGGATGTCGTAGGCATCCTTGGTATCGCCCACCGGTTCGACTACCGGCTGTCGTAGCGAGTGCCCGGTGACCGCTGGTGGCTCCAGGCAGTTCAGCAGGTACGACTCGAGAAATGTGTGATCGGGCAGAAAAACATCGGCCCACTGCGTGGACTCGGTCAAGTGGATGTCAATGGCGGCCACGAACTTCATGTTCGCCATGATCTTCTCGACCTTGTCCGTTTCCGGCATGTTCCACAGCGGATTCGAGTGGTACATGAGCATCGCTTCCGGCCGGTAGTTCAGGCCGAAACGCTCAGGCTCGAGCAACGTCTCCGTGTTCAACTGGCCCGCGTCGAAGCCGATGGGGAACCATTCCATCAGGTGCGTCGAATCCGGGGGATACTTGAAGGCCGGCGCAGGATGCAACTGGTGCGGCTCCGGCTTGAGCATGCCATCTTCACCGGGATGCACGAAGAACCCGCGATGATCGAGCGGCACGCCGAGGTGCCCGCCCGGCATGTCAATGTTCCCGGCCAGCATGTTGAACAGCTTGTAGGTGATGTTGTCGAACAAACCGTTGGCGTGCGACTGCGATCCGCGATAGTAGTTCAGCGCCGCCGGACGGAAGGGATAGGTTTTCCCTTCGATGTCGATGGTCGCGCCGATCTGCGCCGCTTCGATAAATTCCTTGGCGATGCGGCGCATCGTCTCCGCGGGCACGGTCGTGACTTCGGCCATCTTCTCGGGCGTGTGGTCGAGAAGCATGTCGGCCCACACCTGGAAGCCGGTGCGTACGCGGACACCCTGGTGCTGGAATGCTCCTTCGAGCGCGATGTCCGCCGCCAGCACCGCGTCCCAGGCGCGTGCCTGCTTCTGCTTCAGGTCCCAAACCATGGCTTTGCCTTGCTCGTCGCGCAGGTGGTGGCCATCGTCCTTCACGAGGTAGGGAGCGTTGGTGCGGTCGCGCAGAAACTCGCGGTCGTATTTCTTCAACTCGTGGACGAGCACGTAAGCCATGCCGAGCACGAAGGCGCGGTCGGTGCCGGGCAGGATGGGAATCCACTCATCGGCCTTGGCCGAAGCAATCGAGTTGCGCGGGTCGAGCGAGATGACTTTCATACCTCGCATGCGCGCATCGGCCATGCGCTTGGCGCTGCCGGAAAGATGCAGGTGGGAGGAAAACCCGTCGCCGGAGCCGATCTGAATCCAGTAATTGCAGCGATCGTAGTCGTTGATGGCGGCAAACGAGCCATCCACCGAACCGTTCACCGGATGGTAGGAGCCACCGCAGTAATTGCCGAGAGAAGTAAAGAAATTCGGTGACCCGAAAACGGCGGGCCATCCCCACAAAATGATGCGCTGAAAATCGCCGATGGCACAGAGCAGCTTGCGTGGATCGTCCAGGCGTATCTTGCCCAGTTCACGGGCGACCGTCTCGAACGCTTCCTCCCACGAAATCTCCACCCACTTGGGATCCACGCCCGGTCCCTTCTCGGGGTTGGTGCGCTTCATCGGCTTCAGCACGCGCTTCGGGTCATAAAGGCGCGACAGCCCGGCGTTGCCCTTGGGGCAAAGTTTGCCAAGATTATCGGGATTGGTTGGGTCGCCTTCGATCTTCAAGGCGACGCCGTCGCGCACTTGGACTTTGATACCGCAACCGTGCAGGCACATGCCGCACGTACTGGGAATCCACTGCCCTTCGGTAGGAAGTACGGCCGCAGTGCTCATGAGCCCCCCACAGACGAGAAAGAGTCGCGGAACATGGTGCCGCGGAACGCACAAAGGCTCAGTGACGGGCGTCACAAGTCCTTGTGACAACTACGACTCATTGCTGTCTTCATTCTTCAACCTCATTTTTCAACCGTTGTGCGGGGACCCCTGCGCTTTCGCCCCTGCGTTCTACCTCACACGCACGTGTGACAACCATCACTGACGAAGGAGACGTTTCACCGTACAACCCTTGCTCATTGCCCGGGGATGGTGAACAGTTGACCTTGTGAACAATTGAGCTAGCGGAACGAAACTTTTCCCAGGCGGAAGAACCAGTCAGCGCCACCTGACCGGCGACCCTCGGACGCAGCTTGCGCCGGACCAGAGGCTTGTGTCTTACTGATCGCTTTCAGTATGGAGGAACCAATGCCCAACTTCCGCACGTGCTTCTTTTGGACCGCGTTGTTGATTGTCTGGACCCTGCTCTCCCTAAACTCGGTACAAGCACAGACTCTGGCGAGTGTGTCTGTCACTGTGCAAGATCCGTCGGGGGCGGTCATTCAGCATGCCAAAGTCCTCCTCGCGAGCAGCGAGACCGGGTTTCAGAGGCAAGCCGCAACCAATGAGAACGGGTTGGCACAGATCATCAGCATTCCGCCGGGGGAGTACAAACTGACGGCGGAGTCGCAGGGCTTCAAGCCGACAGCCCAGGTTCTCCATCTGGCCGTTGGCCAGAGCGCGTCGGCTACGATGACATTGTCGCTGCAGGTGACGACCGAGGTCACGGTCTCGGATGTGGCGGAAGTAGTGAGTACCTACAAGGCGCAAGTCAGCGAAGTCATTGATCGGAAACAGATCGACACGCTTCCGATCAAAGGACGCAACTTCATTGATTTCGTAATGCTGACGCCCGAGGTCACTCTGGGAAACAGTACTTCGGTGGGGAGCCAGGCTCCGTTCACCGAGCAAACGCCCAAGCTGAGTTTCGGCGGCGTGCGCGAGACGCATTCCGTATTCATTTCGCTGGATGGCGTGGATTACACCACGGGACTGTCCGGGCTCCAACGCAGTTCTCCAGCACAGGATTGGGTACAGGAGTTTCGTGCGGTGAGCAACACCTACGAATCCGAGGTGGGCCGAACACTGGGCGGCATTGTGAACTCAGTCACACGTTCCGGGACGAACACCCCGCACGGCGCGGCTTACGAATACTTCCGCAACAACAAGCTTGACGCCACCAACCCACTAGCCACTCCAGGGTTTGACACTCTCCGACTGAACCAGTTTGGTTTGACGCTCGGTGGTCCGATCGCCAAGGACAAGACTTTCTTCTTTACAGGCTACGAAGGGCAGCGGCGGGCGCAAGCGCCCCGCTATACCACCTTCATCCAGGACTTCATTGTCCCCATCAACGCTACCAAGCAGTTCTTCGGTCTTTCTCCTGAGAGCCTGGGATCTGTCCTCATGATCAATGATTACGACAAGTTGATAGGAAAGCTTGACCATCAGTTCAGCACCCGCACGACGCTGAGCACGCGTTACCTGTTCTCCGACGAACGCAATGAGGGTGCTCCTGGCGCCCCGCCGGGAATTGGCCTGCCCAGCTCGTATCGAAGTAATCCCATCCGTGACCAGTCGCTGGCTGGAAATCTGATTCGCACAATCTCCAACAACATGACGTCAGATACCGTGCTCCAGTTCGCGCGGCGTACCTTCCATCTTGACCCGGTTGGTGCTGGGCGGGAGCCGTTTATCGCCATTCCCAACCTTGTACAAGGAGGTGGACCTGTTGGCAGCTTTACGTTCTACCAGGAGACCCGGCTGCAAGCGGAGGAAAACCTTGCCTACATCCATGGATCGCACACGTTTAAGTTTGGGGGCGAATTTCACAACATCTGGAATTCCACTAAGTCCGCCATGTTTACACCAGGGGTAGCGGTTTTCTCGCCGGAGAGTTTCTTCGGTTTACCCCCGTTTACGCAGCCGACCGCCGTGGTTTTCTACTTCGGCATGCCGCGGTCGCTCTGGGGTACGCAGTTGACTCCGCGGGGCACGGACTGGCAGTCGAGTCTGCTTCCACCACCCATGCGCCAGGAGTTTGACAGCGCATCTTCGGCGCAGTTCACCCGCCAGATTTATGGTGCTTACTTCCAGGACCAGTGGCGCCCGACTTCCCGGTTGAGTCTAACGTTTGGCTTACGTTACGACGTCGAAACACGCATGTTCCATGAAAGGAACTGGTACAACCCCGATCGTAACAATGTTCAGCCGCGGTTTGGCTTTGCCTATGCGTTCAATGACCGTACTGTGGTCCGTGGAGGGTTCGGCATTTACACCGGCCCCTTCAACTGGAGCGAACTGATTGGCACCTCCACTGCCTTTGGTCCGGTCACCGGCTATTTGAACAACCCGTTGGTTCCTGCGTTTGTGAATCCTGCGAAGAGCCTGGTTGGGCTGGCGGAGTTTGGCCCGGTCGGAGTCCGATTCCCTGGCCCCGCAGGCATTCCGGCAGCCTCTGCTTTTGCCAACTTCACGGCGACTGGCGCCTACCCCGCTCCCGATCAGTTAATCGGATTTTCCCACGGGTTTACCACCAAGAATTTTCCCAATCCCTACGCCGAGAATGGCAGCCTGCAATTAGAGCGGCAGTTCGGCAGGGACTTGGAGGTGTCGGCAGGCTACAACTTTATTCATGCGCTCAAGATGCACTACTGCGGCTGCCAGGTTAACGTTAAACCGAACGGGGTCTTGCCCGACGGCAAGCAGGCACTGACGCTCGCCGATCCCAACTTCGGCTTCGCCTTCCTGGACAGTCCGGACGCTTACTCCATCTACCATGGAGGGTTCCTCACCCTTAACAAACACTTCCGCAACCACTTTGGACTGATGGCCAACTACACGTGGTCCAAGTCCATTGACAACCAGACCACGATCCAATATGCCACCGGGGCGCAAAACTATTTGCGCAGGGACCTGGAGCGCGCGGTCTCGGACAACCACATCGCGGACCGCTTCGTCGTTTCCGGCGTAGTCGAGTCACCCTGGCATAATCCGCTCGTCAAGGACTGGGACCTTGGCCTGACCGCGGTGGTGCAAAGTCCTCGCTACCAGTCCGTTCAGGTTGGCTTTGATACCAACGGCGACGGCTTCCCGTTTTCTGATCGCGTGGGCCTGCTGGGCCGAAATACCTACCAGGGCGGCAATTTCCGGAACGTCGACCTGCGAGTGGAACGCGCACTCCCGTTCAAGATCTCGCAAAGGGAAGCTCGTGCTACTCTCAGCGTGGAGATCTTCAATCTCTTCAACCGGAAGAACGTAATTGACGTGAACAACATTTATGGCGCTGGCGACCTGGTTGGACCGGAACCGAAGCACTACGGCGACGGGGTCCAGGGAGCCATTCCGCTGTTGCGCTTTGGCACACCTCGGAGTGTTGCCGACATGCGGCAACTGCAGTTCTCAGCGCGGTTCAGCTTCTGAAAACAGGGCCGCGTGTGACGTAGCACGCGGTCGGTCGGATTCGAGGTAGTAACGGAGGCATTATGCCATCTGCCACAGGCAAGGAGTTTCTCCAGCCCAACAGCCATCAGGAAGTAGTGGAGCTGCTGGTGAAGCATGGCGAGCGAGCCCTGGTCGTCGGGGGCGGGACATTTCTCCACGGCCTTCTCGCCCGCGGTGTGCTTCACGACCTGGATGTACTCATTGACCTGCAGAAAGTGGGCCTTTCGTATGTGAAGCATGAGCGCGATGTGTTCTCCATCGGAGCAACCACGACCTTCGCTGAGCTGGCCGCCTCAGAACGTGTTCAGAACAGGCCCGAACTCGGTGCTCTGCTGGATGCGCTCCAGTATCCGCCCGCGCAGATTCGCAATATGGCGACCGTCGGCGGATGCGTTGCCAGTGCCACCCCTTTGTTCGACTTGCCAGTAGCGTTTATGGTCCTCGACAGCTCCGTGCGAGCCGTAGGTCCAAAAGGAGCGCGGGAGATCGGACTGCACAAGTTCTATCTCGACTATTTCGAGCACGTGCTGGAGCGCACCGAACTCTTGACTGAGATCCTGGTTCCCAGACAGCTTTCCCGGTCCGCCAGCGCCTTCCTGAAGCTGGAGACGAATGCTAACGACCTCGCCCTGCTGAACGTGGCAGTGCGCGTTGCCCTGGACGACAAGGGGACGTGCCGCGATGTGAGGGTCGTGGTGGGCGGCGGAATCGGCAAAGTGCCGGTGCGGGCCGTGTCCTGTGAGGATGTGCTGAAGGGCCAGCAACCAACACTTGCTCTGCTGAAAGAATCCGGGAACGTGGTGTCGTTCGATATTCATCCCGTATCCGATTTCCGGACCTCGGCGAAGTACCGTAGCACTGTGGCGAAGGTTTTCGTGCGGCGCGCCCTGCTGCGCGCCCTGGACCGATTGGGCGTGCACCTGGACGAGCCATCGTAAGGAAAGGCGCCGGAAACTGCGCATGAAAAAAATCATCAATCTCGATATCAACGGTCAATCACAGGAAGTCACGGTTGCGCCTCACCAGACGCTGCTGCAGGTCCTCCGCGACGAGTTGGGACTCCTGGGCACAAAGAAGGGCTGCGACACCGGAGGCTGCGGCTGCTGCACCGTCCAAGTGGATGGCAAGGCGATGTATTCCTGCATGATCTTCGCTATGAGTGCGCAGGGCAAGAAGATCACGACGGTGGAAGGGCTGGCTGAGAGTGCCGTGCTCGATCCCGTCCAACAAGCCTTCATCGAGACTGGCGCAGTGCAGTGCGGCTATTGCACGTGCGGGATGATCATGACGATAAAAGCGTATCTCTCCAGTAACAACTCGCGCGTGCCCAGTGATCTGGAGGCTCGACAGGCCATCGCCGGCAATCTGTGCCGTTGCACCGGCTACCAGAAAATTGTGGACGCCATTCGACTGGCTGCCACCCGTCGGATCGCGACCGGTTCGCAAAAAGGATAGCAACCATGTCGGAAACCAGCATCATCGGTACAAGTGTTCTCAGACCTGACGCTTACGACAAGGTCATAGGCGGTAGAGGTTTTCCCGTCAACGTCCGCCTGCCCGGCATGCTGCACGGCAAGCTCCTGCGGAGTCCCTATCCGCATGCGCGGATCTTGCGGATTGATACGTCCAAAGCCGAGCGTCTACCCGGCGTCAGGGCCGTGCTGGTACCCTCTGAAGTTCCGAAAAAGAAATTCCACCCCGTCTTCTTTTCCCCGGGCATGGCTGCCAGCATGATTCCCGACATGCTGATCCTCAGTGACACGGTCCGCTTTGCCGGCGAACCCGTAGCTGCCGTGGCTGCAACCAGTCCCGAAATCGCCGAAGAGGCGCTCGAGTTGATCCACGTGGACTACGAGCAACTCCCATTTGTGCTGGATCCGGAAGCGACCATGAAACCGGGGGCTCCGCAGATCCACCAGCACGCGCCCAACAACATCGCCATGGCCCCCGCCTTCGCTTTCGGTGACTTGCAGAGGGGTTTCGAAGAGGCGGACTACATATTTGAGAACACCTACCAGACCCAGCGGGTCCATACCTGCTACATGGAGCCCCGCGTCTGCGTGGTGGACAGCGATACGTTCGGCAACCTGACCGTCTGGTCGTCCACGCAGCACCTGTTCGGGTTACGCGAAAAGTTAGCTTCCGCCCTGGACATTCCGGTTAGCAAGGTGCGGGTGGTCAGGCCTCCGTACATCGGGGGTGGCTTCGGAGGCAAGCTCGATATCGGTTTCATTGAACCGATCTCGGCCTTGCTGAGCATGAAGACGCGCCGCCCGGTGCGTATTGAACACACGCGCTACGAAGACTTCATTACCACCGCCCGCAATCCTTTCAAGGTTGTGCTGAAGACGGGTGTTAAGAAAGACGGAACCTTCGTCGCACGTTCTGCCAAGAGCATCCTTGATACCGGTGCCCATGCCACCCACGGAGCGGTCGTGCTGATGGTTCACGGCATGTACGGTTTCCTCCTTCCTTACCGATGCCCCAATTCGAAATGGGAAGGATTCACGGTCTACACCAATAACATGATTGGTGGCGGCTTCCGTGGATATGGAGTCCCGCAGGCGGCTTTTGCAGTCGAATCACAGATTGACGAAATTTGCGAGAAGTTGCAGCTTGACCCAATCGAGTTCCGTTTAAAGAACTCCCACAGCGAGGGCCAGCCGCACCCCTTCGAACCGAGCTTCAAGCTCGACACGTACCGTTTTGCCGATTGCCTCAAGCAGGGCGCGGCGCAGATCGGTTGGTCCGGTGGACGTTCCAGGGGGAAAGGCGCCGGAACCAAGCGGCGCGGGATCGGGCTGGCTTGCCAGCCTCTTTGGGTGAGCGGCTGCGTTGGATTCCCGGACATCTATGAACACTCCGGGGCTGTCATCAAGCTCAATACCGACGGTACTGCCGACTTGTCCATGGCCACCATTGACATGGGTTCTGGACAAACCACAACCTTGTCACAGGTTGCAGCTGCCGAATTAGGCGTACCGGCGGAGGCGGTCCGCATGACCTACGCCGATACCGAAACCGTTCCCTTTGACGCGCCAAGCCATGCCAGCCGCGTGACCTATTCCGCCGGAAACGCGGCAAAGGCCGCCGCGGGAGCAGCCAAGAAGAGACTTTTTGATGTTGCCGGTCCGATGCTGAAAACAACTCCCGACAATCTCGAAACCGGTGGCGGCTGGGTCTACGTAAAAGGCGCTACCGACAAGAAACTGTCGATTGCGGACGTAGTGAAACAGGCGGAATCCCCCTACGTCCGAATGGTGCCGGACGGCATGCAGCGCACTTCCCTCCAGGAGAAAGGCACCGTGATGGGCATCGCGTCCTTGGCGCCCGCTGCCAACCCCTCACCCGCCACTGCCGAATTCGTCGAAGTGGAAGTTGACACTGAGACGGGTGAAGTGAAGGTGCTGCGAGTGGTGTATGCCCACGACATCGGCAGAGTGATCAATCCGGCCGGCGCAGAAGGGCAGGTAGAAGGCGGGTTTCAGCAGGGCATGGGCTATGCACTTATGGAGAACCTCGTATTTGACCAGGACAATGGAGCTTGCCTGGCCGCCGACTTCCTAAGTTACAAGATGCCTACGGCGCTGGAGATGCCGCCCGAGATCAAGAGTGTGTTCATCGAGTCCAACGAACCCACGGGACCGTTCGGCGCCAAGTCGCTGTCCGAGCCCTGTGCGATCGTCCCAGCTCCTGCTATCGCCAACGCAATTTACGATGCAATTGGCGTGCGTATTCGGGAGCTTCCCATAACGCCGGAGAAGATTCTTGCTGCTTTGGGAAAGCTCTCGGAGTAACCATCGAGATAGGGTTGAGCGCTTGGGTGGCGAGTTTGCACTCTGCCCGTTGAGCAGGCCGCGAAGTGGTCAGTCGGTACTGGCGGAGGGCTGGAACGCCATCCTGCGTACCGAGCCTACTCGCGTCCGGCCTCGATGATTTTTTCGGCCAAGCCTGCTGGGTTCGTGAAGAGCACCTCGTGGCTGCCGGGCATTTGCACGAGTCGGAACAGCCCGAGCCGGTTCGACATTCGTGGATGCCAACCCCATTCGCCATGCGGCAGAGCGATATCTTCGGTCGCATTGATGTAACTCTTGGGGATAGAAAGAGAGTAGAACCTGCCCAGGTCGAGCTTATCGTTAAAAGGCTGATAGGGTTCCGGAGAGAGACTGTTATAGGTAGACTGAGCCATCTCCAGATCCGCGTCGTTGATGAAGGCTTCACGCCAGATCGGGAATGGGACCAGGACCGTGTGGTCTGGGGAAGCCTGGTCTAGTTGATCGAATAGAGCACGGTAGTGTTGGGGAATTTCGTCATTCAGGCACTTACCATCCTGGAGCACAAAGGCATTGAGAAAAATGAGGCGGCGGATCCGCTCCGGAACGGCCTCCGCTACCTTGCTGATGATGGTGCCGCCGAAGCTGTGACCAAGCAGCACAAAGTCCGTCAGGTTATTGGCAACAATGTAGTCGACGATCGATTGCGTGCATTGGGCATGGGTGACGCCGCACTTGCTGGCATTCTTCCCATGTCCGGCAATCGTGGGTGTGAGCACGTGGTGCCCTTTGCTTGCCAGGTGCCGGGCGGTGGCAGCCCAGGCGTTTCCGTCGTGCCACGAACCGTGGACCAATACGAACTTGATCTGTCCGGAAGGCAAGCCTAAGTACCCGCCTTTCGTAACGCGTCCGGACCGCTGGACGTTCCTGCCAGCCCTTCCTTCATCTCGGCGATGAGTTCATCGGTGGACATGACCCGGCCAAAGAACAGATCTATGTTCTTGAGCGTGGCCTGGTGCATTGCTGCATCGAAGGTGGCATTCGTGTCGTCTGGAAATGCAACCAGGTAGTCGCGCATATACGCGGCCCGCGCTGTTGACTCACAGCAGACGTTGGTCGCAGTACCGGTAATGATCACCGTATTCACCCCGTGGTAGCGCAGGATGGCATCTAAGTCAGTCTCAAAGAAGGCGTCGAACTTATGTTTGACGATCACGTATTCGCGCTTTCCTTCTTGCGGCTGAAGCATGTCCGGGTACATCGCGAAGCTGGATTCGTTTTCGCCACAACAGGCCGTCACCGATCACGGGAAACTTGCGCAACATCAGCCCGCCATATGGTGGCCGATGATCGGACTGGGTCCAGACGATTGGGATTCCGCCTTCCCGGGCAAAACGGATAAGACCCTCCAGACGTGGAATCATGCTGCGCGCCCCGGGCGTTTCCAGAGGTCCGCCTTCCGCTACAAACGCGTTTTGCATATCAATGACGATCAACGCCGACCGGCGCGGATCCACGGTGAAAAAGGTTTGTCCGGAAACGCTTGGCCGCGAAGGCATGGTTTCTCCTGGCGCTACCGTGCGGGTTTTTTCCAAATGTCGCGATCGTGCATCAGCTTGATCTGCCGCCTGATAACCTTCTTTTCATACTCCGCGTGCTTCATCGGCTCGCGCTTGAGGTACAGATTCTTGGGGTAGATCGGTCTTTCGTAGATGATCTGGCACAATTCGGTGCGCAGATCTTTCATCCAATTGTCCCATTTGGCGCGAGCACGATGATCGCGCAGAGCCTCGATATCGATCACACCAGCCACGTAGCTTGAACCGCCACTGTATTCCAGTTTCCCGACTTTCTGTCCCTTGTAGTTGAAGATGTAGGAGCGTCCTCCAAACGTATCAATCGGAGTGGTGTCCTCAGGAAAGAGATAGTAGGTTCCGAGGTTGGGCGCGACGATGTACATGTTGTTGTCAAGAGCCCGCGCGGCACTTTGGATCTCAAAGAAGTCATTGCCCGAACCAGGGTGAGGATAAGAGGCTCGATATACGACTTCTGCTCCGTTCATCGCGAGCGCCCGCGCATTTTCGGGATAGGAACCTTCGTTGGCCATCATGATACCCATGCGGCCGATCGCGGTATCCGCCACGGGCCAAAACGCGTCCAGGTTCCGTCCGTATTTCTCGATCCACCAGTCGTAGATGTCGTGCGGGCAGACGGAGTGCTCCACCGGGAACAAAGGCGACACCTTGTAGTGCTTGAGAATGATCTTGCCCTTGGGATCGATGATGAACCCGACATTGAAGAACCGATCCTTCCAGTCGGGGTGGCGAGCTTTCGCTTGTGCCATGATGAAACAATCCCACTCGCGGGCGATCTTGCTGATCTCTTCCGTTTCCTCCCCCGGGATGTCGATGGCGCACTTGCGCGCAAATTCGGCGTGATCGAGATCAAGTACCTCGTCGTTGAAAGCCTGGAGGGCGCCTTCCGGGATGGCCATCAGCCGCACCGGAATATCCATTGCGGAAAGCCAATTAGCAGCTTTCACCAGATGCTTCAGGTGATCCAGATTGATCTTTATGTCTTTGCGGGAGCGGATCCCGCGAATGCTGGGCACGAGTCCCACTGCAGTGTAGGGCTTAATCATAATTGATCACAAGAGGGTTGCTGGCGCCAGCGGACTAGCACCGTCCCGTTGGCGCGCAACGCGCAAATTAGAAAGTTACCCGGAACGACAACTGAATCTGCCGCGCCGGGGATGCGAACTTGGGAGAGCCGAACGTGGGATTTGCGGGACTAGTCACGCCGTCCTTGTACTTCTTCGGTACGGCCCCCAGAAAATCGGGCGCACCATAGACGTGGTCTATGTCCTCAACATTACTCCGGTCAAACAGGTTGAATACTTCAAAGCTGGCTGTGGCCCGGACGCGCTCCGTTAAAGAAAAGTCGCGCTGTACCCGCACATCGGTATTGTAGAAGGGATCGCCCTGGTAGCTATTGCGCGGGCTCACGCCGACACGATCCGAGAAGGGGAACGAGTCGCCGTTCGCGTCAAAGCCCACGTTGATGCTGAACCGCCGCGCGCTCTGCAAGCTTGTCAAGATGGAGAACTTGAAATCGCGCGCCAGCAGCGGCCATTCTTTGGGGGTCTCGGCCAAGGCAGCAAGGGTGAAACGATGCCGGACGTCGTTGTCTCCCAACGCCCGGTCAAACTCCGGATGCAGATAGTTCTCGGGGGTGGCCGGAAGATTGACCGTGGTCGCAATGTCAATGGATTTCGAGAACGTATAGTTGGCCAGCAGATTGAAGTGGTGGGACATGGCCTTGCGCAGGCTCAACGTGCCGGCATTGTAGAGCGAGAAGCCCATCGGTTTGACATACAAGACAAAGCCAAACGGGAGCCCTCCCTGTTGGTCAACCGGCAAAAAGAATTGTTTGCAGCCGGAGGTGATGGCGGGATTACATCCCGCTTGTGGGGCGCCGTTGATGCTCGTGTAGACGGGCAAGCGGCTGGCATGCATCCACTGGTAGCTCAGAGAGAGGTACAGGTCCTTGCCGATCTGGTGTTCGACTTCCAGGCTGGCTTGTTCGGAAAAAGGCTGCGGAAAGTCTTTCTTAGCGTAGCCCAGCGGAACCTGTGCCAGAAGTTGCGGCGCCGGGTAAGCACCGTTGGTAGTGAAGTTCAGAAATGCCCCCCGCAACAGGGGTGGGACTGGGGCAACGCCAACCGCCCCTGAAGGTCCGAATCCGATCAGGCTCTGGCTGGGATTCTGAAACTCGGGCAGGAATGGCTGTTTCATGTAGGTGAATTCGGAAGCGCCCACCCAGCTCACCAGAATATCGCTATAGATGAACGGGCCAACGAAGACTCCAGCCCCGCCGCGCACTACGCCCTTGCCCCCGTTGAAAGAATAAGCAAAACCGAAGCGCGGCTGAATGTTGTTGTAGTTGGTGGGATGGAATCCGCCTTGTTGTTTGAGCGAACCGCCAGAGGGCAACTGATCGACATCGTAGTGCAATCCAAACGTGAGGCTCAAGTTCGGCCTTACCTTCCACTGGTCTTGCAGATACAACGACCAGAGGAAGTGGTGGTAGTCCACGGTGGTGGCGTCGTTAAAGGCCTGTTCGCTGGGTCCGGCATAAAGGCCGTTCTGGAAGTTCGGGTCCCGGTTGGGAATCTGCTGACCAAAAAATGACCGCGGCTCGAGAAACAGGAAGGCTACCGGCGTGCCCGGCCCGGTTCCGGGGATGCAGCCCGGCAATCCGCTCGCACAGTTGTCGAAAGGAAACGCGCCAAAGAAACTCTGTGGCGCGAAGATACCGAAGCCGGGACTGAACAGCGTGACTTGGGTCTTGGTCCAAACCGGCTGAATCTCGCCGCCGAACTTAATGGTGTGATTTCCGCGGATGTAGGTAACGTTCTCCGCGGCCTGCAAATGCTGTTCGGTATAGGAGCGCACGCTGCCCACGAATCCGCCGGAGGACATAAGGTCCGGGATCCCGAGAGCCGGCTCGAATCCGAGTCCCTTCGGCTCCAGATTGAAAATGCGTCTGCCGTACTGCAGCAATGTCTCAGTCGTCAGATCATGGCTGACGACGCGGATCAGATTCCCATAAATCGTTTGGTCGCGAACCGGATTGTCGCGATACGAGGAAGGTAGACCTTCTCCGGGAGCCGCGCCGCGCGCGTTCTTCTTGCGGCTGTCATTGAAAAGATAGGTGATATTGAGGAAAGCCTTGTCTCCAAGAACATTGTTCGTCTTGGCGATGAACTTGTCGTAATTGTCGATCGTAAGAATTGATCCCAGATTCTCGGGCTGCAGTCCGAGGATCTGTTTTACCTGGTTAATGCTGGGAGTGCCTGGACCCAGACAACCGGGCGAGTCAAGGCAATGCAGGATGAAAGAAGAGTAGAGGGGAGACTCCGCGCGCCGCTGGCCTTCGTAGCCCAGGAAATAGAAGTTCTTGTTCTTGCGCAGGGGCCCGCCCAAAGTTCCGCCGAACTGGTTAAACCGCAGAGTATTGAATCCGGGCGCCGATAGAAGATTATCGGAATTCAGCTTGTTGTTGCGGAAGAACTCGTACACCGAACCGTGCATGTTGTTGCTTCCCGACTTGGTAATCGTGTTCACCACGGAACCCAAGTTGCGGCCGTTGTCGCCCGTGTAGGGGCTGTCTATCACGCGGAACTCCTGCACCCAGTCTTGCGAGGGGCTCACGCGCTGGACCCCGGAGATGCTGGTGGTGTAGTCGGCGCCGTCGAGGGCGAAGAAGGTGGTGTGACTCTCCCGGACTCCGCTGAAACTCAACTTCAGCACCGTCTCTGTAAACGGAGATTGCGCGCCGACCGCCGTGCTTCTGCCCACGTTGACCGAAGGCGTCAGCAGAACAAAGTCGATGAAGTCGCGGCCCGAGACCGGAAGATCAGCGATCCTCGACCTATCGATGACCTGGCTGACTTCGGATTTCTCCGTATCAATGCCTGGAGCGGTGTCTTGAACAGTTACCTCTTCCTTGACGGTGATACCTAGGGTAACGGTGAGCGACGCGATCTGTCCGACTGCGAGCGTCACCGGAAGTTTCCGCGGATTAAAGCCCTTCGCTTCGGCCGTCAACTCGTAGCTGCCCGGGGCCACGCCGGGGATGACGGACAAACCGTTGGAGGCCGTGATGTCAGATCGCTTGGCTCCGGTTTCGCTGCTTTGCAGCGTAATAGTCGCGCCTGGAATTACAGCGCCGGATTGGTCGTTTACCGTAACCTTCAGGGTAGCCAGTTGTTGAGCGAGAATGCCTGTGGACAAGAGAACTGCAAAACAGAGTGCCGCTGTGACCTTGCCAAACAAATTCCGGATCATCTTCCCCCCAGGTTTAGCCGACTGATTCCACGTTTCGGTTGTGAAGCGCAACATACTTTGTGCGGGCTATACGTGCGTCTACAACCCTCTAACATCGTCTAACAGCAGGATTACTCAGTTGTGATTTCCTGCCATTCTGGATGCCGCGGCATCCAAGTCTTCCCGCGCCACACCATGCCGTTCCGCAATGGCATCCAGTTTGTCGCGGCGCGTTTCCTCAACCGCTTCTACAATCTGCGCGGCCACGTTTTCCCGCCCAGGATTCATGTACCGTAAACGAACGATATCGGGACGCGCGTAGTGTCCAACGGTGTCGACGAGTGCCTTCCACACCTTGATCATGTCGGCTTGGCAATCGGCATAGATGATGGTGTCTCCCAGGGTGGGCGGCACCAGCGGGATGCCGAGCGGGGCCACAATCTGGCTGCCGCCTTGCGCGTAGCTGATATGGAGTTTGTCAGCCAGGGGAAAGTCAGGCGGGATGTCCTGTTGCGTGAAGTAGCCACAGGCCGAGAGGACAAAAGTCCCAGCCTCCAGCGCGTGGGCGCGAGTGGAAGTATGTCCCCAGAAGAACCTTCCTTCCGTGTCGGGTTCTTCGAGCCTGGGCCCGGCATGAATCGAGAATGCTCCCGGAAATACGGCCACATGGAAGTCCTCGCCTTGCTCGATCATGCGAGCCCGGATGAGGGTCATGAGGTGCTCACCGCAGATCAAGCCGCCGATCCGGCCAATATCCGTTTCGTAACTTACCAAGTCGCTGCCGTCCCCATTGCCCCACACGGCGCGCTCCACAAAGGTGGGCACAGTCTTGCGGTGCCGTCCCAGGATTCTCCCCGAGCGATCAATGAAGAGGAGAGTGTTGTAAATGGTGTGGACACCGGCACGGTTGTCCAACTCGTTGCAGCCTATCGGCACGTGAGCATTGGCTTTGGCTGCTGCCTGACACAGACTTTCGGTGTCCTCACTGGGAATGATCAGCGCGTTGTCATAAAAGCGCACCCGCACGGGGAGCCATTTCGCCAGCTCCGAGCCCCAACCTTCGTCCCAGTACGGATAACCTGCGAGCCAGGTTTCTCCGAAGACGATCAGTTCGGCTCCATGCGCGGCAGCTTCTGCGATTTTCGAGCAAGCCTTCTCAATGCATTTCTCGCGGTCCAGAAAGACTGGGGCCGTCTGCACCACCGCTACCTTTACGCTGCTCCGGCCACCCAGAACCTTCTGTTGAGGCTTCATCGTTCTTCCTCACTTGCTCTTGCAGAACTGCTAGTCGGCCGGCATCTCCTCTGGGACCCGGGGTTTCGGCTCTTCCAATGTCGGCTTACGGAAAGTACCTCGGTCCAGCAGGGTCTCCATAACATGGCGCCGAATTTCATCATGGTCGGCGTGCCGACCCGGATGTTTCTCCATCCCCAAATTTTTCGGATAGATCGCCTGTTCGTAGATGCAGCGGAACTGTTCCGTTCGCAGATCCCGCAGCCAGTTGCCCCACAACGACCGCGTTCGATACTGGCGCAAGGCCTCGACGTCAATGATGCCCCCTGCATATGACGGGCCGGCGCCATACTTGTGCTCAGAAACGATCCGGCCTTGATAATCGATGATCATCGACTGCCCGCCGAATGTGTCGAGTGCGTCGGTAGAATCCGGCATTAAGTAGTAGTTGGCGGGGTTCGGAGCCACTACATAGCACGTGTTGTCGAGTGCCCGGGCCCGATTCTGGATCTCCCACAGGCCGTTGGCGACGTAGGGTTCCGGGTAGGCCGGGCGATAGATGATCTCGGCGCCGTTCACGGCAAGACCGCGCGCCGTTTCCGGGAATGACCCCTCCATGCAGATCACGCAACCGATGCGTCCAATGGCCGTGTCTGCCACCGGGAAAAACGCATCGAGACCTGTGCCGTACAACTCGACCCACTTGTCCCAGACGTCGTGCGGCACGGTCGAATGCTCCCGCGCAAAAACCTGGAGCTTGTAGTGGATGTGGATCACTTCGCCGTGCGGATCAAGGATGAAAGCGGCGTTGAAGAACTTCTTGGGGAACTTTGGGTGCTTCACCTTGGCTTGAGCAATGATGAAAGCGTCGTGCTGTCGAGCCTGCCGGCCCAGGGTTTCGGTCTCGGGCCCGGGGACGTCGAGTGCCATCTCGTCCACATACTTTTCGTGGTCCCAGTCAAAAACCTCATCTGTAAAGCCCTGCAGGCAACCCTCCGGGATTGTAATGAGGCGCACGGGAAGATCAATGGCACTGAGCCAGACGGCAGCATTGATGAGTTCAGAGATGTGACGGATGTTGGCCATTACGTCCGCGCGCTTCGAACAGCCGCGAATCGTCGGTTGTAGCGCTAACGCCATGTATTGTTCGATCATTGAATCCCCCCTCAAACAACGAGCTTTGACATGGCCGGTGGAAGCCCACGCCTTGTGGATCTGCGGCGCTTGGCGCGCACACCAAATGTGTTGTCCGAATGCTCGGGCTGCTCAAGGCTTTTCCACTCAGGACGAGCTGTGCGCGGTGAAAAAGCGGCTGGCCGCAAATCTTGCTCTCAACCTTTCAAGTTGTCAAGTGTTGAAATGTAGGGCACGGCTCCACGTCGCATGGGGAAAGCCCGGTTTGCGAACTCTTAAGGATGCGCTTCAGGGGCTCCCTTTTCTGCAGCTTCTCCGCTGGACGCGGAACTAAGAGACGGGAATCTGCCTGGCGGTTGCATTCGGCAATACTACAAACTGATTTAGTCTCAGGACTGAGGCTTCTGTTCAGGAAACGCGAGCTGCCGCCAGAGGTCGCGGTAGTCGTAGTCCGTTTGCAGCGCCAAGTTCAGGCGATTGTAGGAGGCAAAGTCGCTCACGAGGTGGCACAACTGGACAATCCCCTTATCGGTCAAGCCAGCGTTTCTTAGCCCAGAGATGTCGTGGTCGGTAATTCCGGCAGCATCCGCGTTAATCTTGAGGGCGAACTCCACGATTGTCCGGAGACGCTTATCGGGAATGGCTGTGACACCGTGAACGACAAACTTCTTAACCCCCTCCTCGTTGGCCTTGAGACCGTAGTTCAGAATCGTACAGAAGGCAGCGGTGCAATAGGGACACCCATTAGCTTTGGATACCGCAATTCCTACATGCTGAATTTCGTCGATGCGTAATTCCCCCGCCTGCCAGAGGACCTTGGTGGCGCCAAGTTTGGCTTTGAAAAACTCGGGAAAATTCATCTCGACGTAAAAATGGTTGGGGACGGAGCCCTCCATCTGCGTTACCCGTTCAAAGATCTCACGCACCACGGGATCATCGACCTGATCCGGCTTAGCGATTTTGACACGTGCCATGCCGTCGCCTCCCTAGCTACGAGTCAAGCCGCATTGGCCAACTGCTTGATCAGCCGGTCCGCTTCCCCTGCATCAAACCACCAGGGCGCGTAGTCAGGCGGGTTGTTGAAACTGTTTGTAATCTTGCTGGCAAGCCGTGGAATCTGGCTGGCCGCACCCATGAGTTGCAGCACCTGGGGAGGTGGAGGTGTCAGTAAGGAGTTGGTCCACCGCACCACCCACTGCGCGTAGTCCCAGAAAGCGTCAAAAGTCTGCTGCATCCAAGGGGCATCAAAAGGCTCGTTGCCACGCTCCAGGATGCGCCGCAGATAAATCGCGGCCGCTTTGCTCGCCGTGTTCGAACCTTGCCCGGTGATGGGGTCGTTCGTGGCCACGACGTCAGCCATCCCGAGGACGAGGGCCCCGGAGGGCAATTTGCAAATCGGCTTGCGTACTGTGGGCGCAAACCGGCCCACCAGGATACCGTTGTCATCGGTCAACGAAAGGTTGTGACAGCGCTCCGCTTCCCAGGGCAGAAATTTCTGCAATATCTCCTTGCTTCGCTGCAGGTGTTGTTCCGGATTCTGTACATCGTTCCAGCAATCCATAGGGCCACCCGGAACACCTTCAAACACCATGATCTCGCACGGACCAGTCGTCGTGAGAGCCGGGAACACGAAGTATTCACCGACCCCGGGAATAAGATTGAACGCCACCGCCGTAAACGGTTGGCGGGGAGTCATGCCCTTGACATATGTTAAAGCCAGGGCCCGCATCGGCTTGTCAAAGGGAGATCTCTCCGCATCCCTTTCGAAGAGGCGGTTGATTTCTCCTTTTCCGGCCGCCACCAGCACAAGGTCGTGATTCCTGGTGTAGCCGTCCAGGTCTTGGGGGCCAGCGTCCTGAATCACCAGGTTCCCGCCTCGCTTGACAAATTCCTTCATCCAGCCGGCAAACTTGACGCGCTGATCCACCGACTGACCGTAGTGATCAAGGCGCGCTTCCCAGAAGAGAGCGCGGTTCCCATCCGGCGCGGGGATGGAGAAGGTAATGCCCTCTGTATTCGGACACTCCTTCTCCCAGAAGTTGATCCCCAAGTCCCGCTCGTTCTGGAGCGAGTCGTGGAACATGAACTGACTGGAGGTGACGCGCCCCTGGAAGATCTGCTCGGGTGTGCGGTTCGATATTACGGTCACCTCATACCGGTTCTGCAGCAGGCCCAAAGCCAACTGCAAGCCCGACTGGCCGCCACCGACTATGGCGATGCTTCTCATCAAGATGTTCTCCTGGGGCTGATCCCCGGCTGGGCACCCAAATATAACCGACCTGTCAAGCTTTCCTCAAACCCTAAAGGAGCGGAGTTTGTCGGCGGAATGGCCCGCCTCGCTTGTCCTGCATGGGTTCTCATGGTAGCTTTCTGGTGCTCAAAATCTCCTGCAAACTCGGAGACCCGCATGGAGGGATTAAAAGGAAAAGTTGCCATCGTTACGGGTGGCGCGACCTTGATCGGCGCTGCGGTGGTGAAGGCCTTCCACCGCGAGGGTACCCAGGTCTGCATCGCCGATGTTAATGCGAGGGACGGTCAAGCGGTAGCGGATGCGCTGGGCAAAGGGGCACTTTTCGCCCAGACAGATCTCGCAGACGACGTGCAAATTGCTGCCTGTGTCGAGCGCGTCGCGGCAACCTTCGGAGGCATTGATTTCCTGGTCAACCTGGCCTGTGTCTACATCGATGACGCGCTTGCCGCCACCCGTCAGAACTGGCTGGATAGTTACAACATCAATGTAGTAGGCGGAGTGATGATGTTAAAGGCTGTGCGGCCGCACATGGCGCGCCGCGGCGGCGGCGCAGTCGTCAATTTTGGCAGTATCAGCGCCAAGGTGGCACAGACCGGCCGCTGGCTGTATCCCGTCACCAAGGCCGCGATACTGCAGCTGACCCGCAACGAAGCAATGGATCTCGCTGGCGACAAGATTCGTGTCAATTCCATTTCGCCGGGTTGGACGTGGTGTCGCCTGATGGATGAATTGACCCACGGTGACAAAGCCAAAACCAACAAAGTCGGCGGGCCCTTCCACTTGCTCGGACGCGTCGGCGAGCCCGACGAGGTAGCACAGGCGGTACTGTTCTTGTGTTCCAGCCATGCTTCCTTTGTCACAGGAACCGATCTTGCAGTCGACGGCGGCTATTCGGCGATGGGGCCGGAGATGGCCGCACCGGCCATCCCCAAGCTCATGGAGTGAGGCAGACCCTGATGTCTTTGGGCCATCCCGGTCACGCCTGCAACAGAATCCATCCTTCATGAAGCGCATCGCGATCATTGGCGCTGGTCAATCGGGTCTGCAACTCGGCTTGGGTCTGCTGGCTGCGGGCTACGAGGTCACCCTCTACTCGGACCGGTCCGCGAAGGATATCCGCGACGGAAGGGTCATGTCGAGCCAGTGCATGTTCGATTCGGCACTGCAGCTGGAGCGGAATCTAGGGCTGAACTACTGGGAAGAAGAATGTCCCAAGGTAGAGGGGATGAGTTTCACCGTGCCTGATGGGTTCGGCGGCAAGATCATGGACTGGTCGGCACGGCTCGATGACTACGCTCAGTCGGTGGACCAGAGACTCAAGATCCCGCGCTGGCTAGATGAGTTTGTGAAGCGAGGCGGAGAGTTGCGAATCCGATCTGCCGACCTCGAGGAACTTGAGAAGTGTGCCCGCACGCATGATCTCGTGATCGTCGCCAGTGGGAAAGGCGCTCTTGGCGAACTCTTCGAAACCGATCCCAGCCGTTCTCCATTTGATCAACCACAACGTGCTCTCGCGCTCACGTATGTACGGAAGATGCGTCCGCGCGAACGCTTCTCTGCTGTCTGCTTCAACCTGATACCCAACGTCGGCGAATATTTTGTTTTCCCCGCGCTCACCACCACCGGCCCCTGCGAGATCATGGTCTTCGAAGGCCTTATCGGTGGCCCCATGGATGGCTGGGCCAAAGCAACAACACCTGAGCAACATCTGGCCGAAAGCATCAGGATTCTGAACACCTTCTTGCCTTGGGAAGCGGAGCGGTGTCGAGATATCGAACTGACGGATGAGGATGGCGTTCTTGCGGGGAGGGTGTTGCCTACTGTGCGCCAACCCTTAGCGCAGCTACCGTCCGGACGGTACGTCCTGGGCATGGCGGACGCAGTCGTCCTGAACGACCCCATCACCGGACAAGGAGCGAACAACGCGGCCCGGTGCGCCGAGATTTTTCTGCAAAGCATCGTAGAACGAGGGAGTCAGGCGGCGGAACCGCTGTGGATGCAGAAAACCTTCGACCGCTACTGGGCGGGGTATGGCCGGTGGGTTACCGAATGGACGAACCTGCTGTTGAAACCAGTTCCGCACGTGCTTCGGTTGCTGGATTGTGCGGGCAAAATGACCAGTGTCGCCGCCGCCTTTGTGAATGGCTTCGATGATCCGCGAACGCTATTCCCGTGGTTCATAGATCGAGACGAAGCAGAACGGTTCGTAAAGAACGAGGCGCAAACCGTCGCCGAGCGTTTTGATCGGCGCGACTACCGCCGGGCGCTGGGGCAGTTTGCCACCGGCGTCACCGTCATCACAACGCGTGCTTCCGACGGTCGCAAGGTGGGTGTGACCGTCAACTCATTTTCATCTGTATCTCTGGACCCGCCGCTGATCCTGTGGAGCCTGGCACGCCAGGCTCCGAGCGTCGCCGACTTCACGAACGCGACGCACTTTGCTGTGAATGTGCTGGAAGTCCGCCAGCACCATCTTTCGCGGCAGTTTTCGACGCCCATGCCGGACAAATTTGCCGGCGTCGAGTTTGTCGAGGGACTGGGGGGAGTCCCGCTTCTTCTGGGCGCCATTGCCCACTTTGTTTGTCGTACGGTTCGCCAGTATGACGGCGGTGATCACGTTGTTCTTGTCGGCGAAGTCGAGGAATACAAATGCCACGAGGGCGAGCCACTCGTGTTCCACTCGGGGCGGTACCGGATCGCAACTCGTCACCCGGATATTCCGGAGTGAGTTTGTCGCATAACGTAGCCTAGGAGCACGCACTACAATTTCAGGGACCTGAGGAACCAGAATGAACCCATTCACAACGTGCAACCAACAATACATTGGCGGCGCATGGCGGGACGGATCGAGCCAGAGGGTTTTGACGGATCACAATCCTTACAACGGAAAAGCCATCGCCGATTTCAAACTCGCGAGCCTGGCGGATATTGATGACGCTTACCGTTCCGCCGCCGCGGCGCAAAAAATCTGGGCTGCGGTCAATCCGTTCGAGAAGCGCACCATCATGGAGAAGGCAATCATCTACGTGGAACAGCACGAGGCCGAGATCACGGACATCATCGTCGAAGAACTGGGTGGGACACGGCTCAAAGCCTTCTTTGAGATCGGGCTGGTAAAAAACATCATCAAGGAAGCCTCCACCTATCCGTTGCGGATGACCGGCGAGATTCTTCCTTCCACAGTCGACGGAAAGGAAAACCGTCTCTATCGGATTCCGGTCGGGGTCGTGGGGGTGATTAGTCCCTTCAATTTTCCGTTCTTCTTGAGTATGCGCTCCGTGGCGCCGGCGCTGGGTGCAGGCAATGGAGTCGTCCTTAAGCCGCATGACGACACCGCGATTACGGGGGGCACACTCGTCGCGAAGGTCTTCGAAGAAACAGGGATGCCTAAAGGATTGCTCAACGTGATCGTCGCGGATATCAAGGAAATCGGCGATGCCTTCGTCGAGCACCCCATTCCGCGCATCATTTCGTTCACCGGATCCGAAGCTGTGGGCCGGCATATCGGCGGCGTGGCGGGTCGTTGCTTAAAGAAGGTGATCCTGGAACTGGGCGGCAACAGCGCGCTGATCGTGATGGCAGATGCTGATCTGAATTACGCGCTTAATGCTGCGGTGTTCAGCCGCTTTACCCATCAGGGGCAGATCTGTATGTCGGCAAACCGGATTCTGGTGCATCGGAGCCTTTACCCGCAATTCATCGAGAACTACGTGGCTCGCGTCTCCAAGCTTCAAGTCGGCGATCCGCGCGATCCGAAAACCGATATCGGGCCGCTGATCAATCCGGCGCAGGCAGCGACCCTGGAAACGCAAATTCAGCGCGGGATTGAAGAGGGTGCCCGACCGGTCCTGCGCGGGAAGCGAGAGGGAAACCTGGTTTCGCCCACAATTCTGGCCGACGTAAGCGCCAAGATGTGGATTGCGCAAAACGAGATGTTTGGCCCGGCCGTTTGTGTAATGCCGTTTGACACACCGGAAGAAGCGATTCGGATCGCAAACGATAGCCCGTTCGGATTGAGTGGAGCCATTCACACCAGAGATGTTGAGAGTGGCGCCGAGATGGCGAAGCAGATTGACTCCGGGATGGTCCACATAAACGACGGAACCATCAACGACGAGCCGATCATAGCCTTCGGCGGGGAAAAAGCTTCCGGCGTCGGGCGCCTCAACGGCCGATGGGCTCTCGAGGAGTTCACCACGCTGAAATGGGTATCGGTGCAGCACCAGCCGCGGCACTACCCGTTCGAGGTCGCTTAGAATCTGGGGGCTTGAGTGGAAGAGACGTAGAAAACTCGAACGTCGCGGTGCTCGTAAGTCTGCGCCACGAGTTTCCATCGGAGCGGGCTGCACACGTCCACAGGCCGAGTTCCGGTTTTACGGCCACAATTCGTAGAGACCACGTCCCCTACTTCGCACAACCAGATCGGAATCCACGTCTACCAGAGGTCTCGCCGCAGTTGGTTCCGATCAACCATCGCGGATTCAGTCGGTGTTCCCCGTACTCCCGTTTCCGAGGACGGATTCCACGCCCTGAGTTGCCAGCACGATGTCTTCACTCGACGACAAGCCGCTGACTCCGACCGCACCGACCACTTCTCCATCGCGCCAGATCGGAATGCCGCCGCCCCAGCCGACAAATCTGGGATCGCCGTAGTAGGCGATGTCGAAGCCCTTCTCGGGATGCTTAACTTTGTCTCCGATTTCCTTGGTGGGTTTGCGTTCGCGGGCCGCGGTCCAGGCCTTGTTGGCGGCGACGCGGATCGATGCCAGAGGAGCACCATCCATGCGGGCAAATGCCATGAGCTCACCATGCGAGTCGGCGACGGCAATGACCGCCGCTTTTTGCATCTGAAGGGCTCGCTCGACAATGCGATCGACGATCTGCTTGGCCTCGGAGTACTCAATGTGCTGAACAGGTTTCATAAAAGGGAAGTTTGTAGCCGAAAAACGGCAGGCCACAGGAAGGTAACAACCCGCCAGCTCGAAGGCGACAAGGACACAGTCGGAAGCTTGGACGCGCCGAGGAAACTTAGAAACCCCGGACCAGGTATGAACCCGGCCCGGAGTGAGGCTTGCGACTCAGAAATTCAGCTTGAGCCCGAATTGCACGAGCCTGGGATTATTGACTGTGTTGGTCACCTGACCGAAGGTCGAACTGGTCAAAGATCCTTGCGGCGGGCCAAACTGAGGATGGTTGAACAGGTTAAAGAACTCCGCCCGGAACTCGAGGTTCATGCTCTCGTAGATTGTCGTCTTCTTGAATATGGCGAAGTCGAAGTTGACGACTCCCTGTTGCCGGAGCGAAGCATCCACGCGCGGCTCGTTGCCAAACACCCATTCGTTGTTGAAGCCGTTCGCCGCAGTGGCACTGACGCCACCCGGCTGGACGAAACAGGTTGTATTGAACCAGTCCTTGACCCGGGAAAACGCGCTTCCGGAGACCGATTTATTGCATCCGGCGACATAGTCGGGCCGGAGCGAACCGATACCAAACCCCGCACTCGTAAGCGCGTTGCCGCCGCCCCAGCTAATTTTCACGGGAAAGCCACGCTGTAGAGTAGTCACGCCGTCCAAGCCCCATCCGGAAACGGCTCGGTCAGCGATTCCACCCAAGCCTGAAGCGAACTTTTTGCCGTGGCCGAACGGGAGGTCCAAGACATAGCTGACAACCAGACGTTGTGAAACGTCTTGCGAGGAGAGAGAGCGTTCCTTCTTCAAGTTGTTCCAATCCTGGATTCCACCAACGCCGCCGGAAGTTCCACCTTCTAGCCACGAGGTGAGCGTATCGGTGTTGGACATGAGCTTGGCGTTGGTGTAGGCGACCAGCATGGTGCCGCCGCTCTGGAAGCGCCGGGTGAGGGTCGCCTGCAGGGCGTTGTAGCTGCTGCCGCAACACCCGAAACCGTTATAGTTCAGGCCCGAGAACTGCGGAAACGGACGGGAGAGCTGGCCTTGCAGCAGAACTCCGGGTCCAAGAGAGCCGGGAAGATTCTGGCTGAAGGGATAGGGGCCGGCAACTTTCTGATCGATGGTCACGGCCGCGTTGGGGTTGCAACCCTTGACCGTACAAGGGTTGTATTGGCTGGCCGCTTGCGCGATCAGACTGTCGGAGATCTGGTTGACGTTGGTGTTGAACTGTTCCAGATGTACGCCGTGCGACCCGGCATAGGCGAGGTCAAGAAAGAATCCAGCGGGCAACTCGCGCTGGATGTCGAAATTGTACTGCTCAAGGTATCCGTACTTTTGCTGGTTATAGGCGGTAGCGGAGAAGTTGTTCTGAGTCAGAATGTACTGGGACACATTCGGTAGCGGGTTGCGGCCGGGCACGGGCGTGAGATTGTTCACCCCCAAAGCCGATTGGCCAAACGGGCCCGCTCCGAGACAAGTAAGCACGCCATTGGCAGTCAAAGAGCAAGAGTTGGCATTCGGGTCGGTGGGAATGGGACCCAGTCGAGCGGCAGGAGTGGTTCCGTGGTCGTTACTGGAGAAGAAATTCGAGGTGGCGCTGCTGACGGGGTCGACGTAGGGGTTGGTCCCGAACGATACATAGTTGGGGATGAAGAATATGCCGTACCCGCCCCGAATGACAGTCTTCTGGTTGAGGGCGTAGGCGAACCCGAATCTGGGCAAAATCTCTTTCTTCGAAAGCGGCAAGTTGTTTCGGGTGTTATTCACGCCTGTTTTGACCAGAAATAGGTCGCCGGGACAGGCACTTCCCGCCGTTCCGCTGCAACCAGTCACAGAAGTATTTGTGACAGCCGGGTTGAAGTACGTCATCTTGTCATGGCGCTCCGACCACGGCCCTTGCAGTTCGTAACGCAAACCCAAGTTCAAGGTCAGCTTGCTGGTGACGTGCCAGGTGTCCCCGAAATAGAGAGCCCGGTACGTCTGCTTGCCTGAAACCGGGCCCGAGATGACGAGCGAGCCGCTGGTCTGGTTGCCAAACGCCGCGCCTTGTCCATTGCCGTAACCGAGCAGGAAATCGGCAAAATCTTCACCGTTGCCGGCGCTGTTGCCCACGACATTGCCCGCCCCTACCGTACCGGGTGTAGCTGAGGTCCACGATCCGCCAAAGGAGATCAGGCCACCGCCGGTGTTGGTTTGCAGGTAATTGTCGTAGCCTTCTTCAAGCTGTCCACCCCAAACAAAAGTATTTCGTCCCCGGATCATGGTAACTTGCGGCGAAATGTTGAACTGGGTATTGAGGTCGTTAATGGCGCTCTGTCCCTGACTGCAACCGACCACGGAATCATTCTGGCCAAAGCAGGGAGTCAGCGGGGTCCGCTCGAGGTTGGGCACGAGGGCGTTGTAGGCCGACGGCCAGAACTCCTGACTCATATCGAAGTTGGCAGTGATGGGGCCGCGCAGGTAGTGGAAGCGGCTGATACTGGCGTTGATGTTGGCGATAGTGTGGGAGCTGATCGCGTAGTTGTAGCCAATCGCCAGACTCTTGCTGCGCGTGTTCTCCGCGCACCGGTCCTTGCACAGGCCGGTTGCAAAGGGATCCTGCGCCAGACTCAACAGCTTCCAATAAGCGAAGCGGCCAAAGACCGTTTGCTTACTGGTGATGGTCTGGTCGGCCCGCGCAACATACGCATTCGTGTCGCCGCCCGTGCTGGAATCCTGCAGGAAGTTGAGGACGGTAACGCCGGCGGCGGATGTAGGTTTGGCGATCAGTTTGTTCAGGAGGAAAGCAGAGGTTGGGTTAATAGCAGCGGAGATGTTGTTGTTCGCGAACGGGACGCGATTACCCACGGTGACAACGCCACCTGCGTTACTGTAACTAGTGAACTGTATGGGATTATAGAGCTGGTGGACCAGGGCGCCGGTCTTGGGGTTCGTGTCAGCACAGACCTTTGTGGCCGACCCGTTGGGGTCGGTAGCCGTAAAACCCGAGAGGCAAAGGTCGGAAAAGTCTCCGCCCCGTTCGGCGAGAGTGGGAACCGTGGTGTTGAATGGGGTGCCCGTGCGGAGTCGAAATCCCTCATAACTGCCGAAAACGAATGTCCTGTTCTTGACGACCGCTCCGCCGATGGTGCCACCAAACTGGTTCTGTACGAAAGGCGGCGGATTGTTTTTCTTGCCATTGGCGAGTTCCGAATTTTTGTTAAAGAACTCGTTGGCGTTGAAAATCTTGTTGCGCAGGTACTCATAGGCAGAGCCGTGCCAGGTATTGGATCCCGACTTGGTGCTCAGGTTGATGACGCCGCCTGCGAATTTGCCCCACTCCGGGCCGAGATTGTTGTATTGAACCTTGAACTCCGAGATCGAGTCCTGTGTTGGCACTAATAGGGGTAAGTTGATGTAGCCGATGTTGAGAGGTTGGCCATCCAGATATTCCGCACCTTCGTTAGCGAAGGCGCCGCCAATCTGGTAATTCGCGAAGTCGAACGGGTTCTTCCCAACCACCGTACCGGTGGTGTTGCCTTGCGGAACGACCGAAGGAGTAATTGTCGTGAGGTTGTAGATGTTGCGGCCGTTGAGCGGCAGTTCATTGGCCTCACGCGTGTCGACGACGGTGCCGAGCGAGGACGTCTCCGGCTGGAGCAGGGGCGTTTCCGCCGTCACCTCAACGGTTTCGCTGGCCTGACCGACCTGCATCACGGCGTCGATGCGGGTGCTCTGTTGCACGTCGACGGGGATGGGGGAACGAATGAAGTGCTTGAATCCTTGTTTCTCGATGTCAATCTTGTACTGGCCCTGGAAAAGATTCACGAACGTGAAGTGACCGTCGTCGCCGCTGGCCTGCGTGCGCTTCTCGGCAGTGCCGAGGTTGGTCAAGGTCACATTGGCAGCCGGAATCGTGGCACCCGAAGGATCGGTGACTGTACCGGAAATGGAACCGTAGGTAGACTGCCCTTGCGCGCTGAGAGAAAACAGCAGAACCAGAGCAAATGCCAAAACGAGCACACGGAGTCGCAGAGAAAACATTATCGTACCCCCCACATGGCGTTCGCAAAATGGTACGCAAAGGTTTATCACATGGGC
>Ga0075014_100000041_pt1 | contig 49596 bp, 49 predicted proteins | sample AleBraG_ABR_2014_FD_71472 | JGI IMG/M metagenome (GOLD analysis project Ga0075014, IMG submission 71472) | Freshwater sediment microbial communities in response to fracking from Pennsylvania, USA - Alex Branch Run_MetaG_ABR_2014 | ecosystem: Environmental > Aquatic > Freshwater > Creek >... | reverse complement strand
ATTTCCATCAATTTCTGGGGGATGGGGAAGGGCTTCCTCGGGGTACGTGGGGAGGAAACAGCAATTCGAGGAGCCGGGACACTTAGCCCGTCGACTGGTCTGCGAGCCCCACAGCGTACAACACTAGGCCGCATCGGCACCTGCATCGACAATGCCGGCAGAATCCGCTTCGATCTCCCTGGCAGGGCCGTTGAAGGACCATTGCAGTTTGCGCCCTTCGGTGCGATCCGACAGCTTGATGATTTCGCGGACGGAGAAAGCGATCCCCGCCAGCAATAAGGCGAGCGAACCAACGACGAAGAGCCCGACCAGGATTTCCAGAACTCCGGCGGCATCGGGTTGCGGCGCGGATGGGCTGCTACCGCCGCCTCCGATGCCACCCAGGAATGCGGCACCCAGTGCCGGCCGCACCGAAGCCGTCTGCGGCGCAAGTTCGTCCGTAGGCGTGGGCGGATAAAGCGTGAGATACAGATACACGTCGGCCGCTTCTTCTTCGCTCAGGTAATAGAACACTGGCATGCGGCCGCGGCATTGCAGGGCAGGCCTGCCGGCGACGATCGGTCTGCCGCTGGTGACCTTCCTGACGAACTCCGCCTGGTTCAGCCGCGTGGTCAACGTGTTCAGGGGCGGGATCGCGCCTTCCGAAATCTGCTCGGGATCGGGATTGGCACCCGACGCACTATGACAGGTATGGCAGGTAGATTTCACGACGAGCTCGCCGATACGCGCGGACGATTCTTGCACCGACCTCTGTTCCGCTTCCGCTCCGGGGACCGCGGCGAGTTGCTTCAGGTAAGCGATGATGGCCGCCACTTCTGTATCGCTCAGCTGCGGAAAAGCCGGCATGTCCTTACCGCCATGATGGAGACGATCCAGCAGTGCATCCTGCGATTGCTTCGCCATCGCCGCAGCTTCGGCGCGGCTCATCATCATCCCAGTCTGCTTCATCCGCTCCAGAACAAGCGCCAGCGAAGCGGCGCGCACTGGATTGATTACGGAATTGATTTCCGGCGGAGCCCCGGTGCCCGCTTCACCATGGCAACCGCGGCAATTCACGCGATAGAGATCGGTGCCACGTAGAGCAACCGAGGGCTTGGGAAAGAACGGGGACACTCCGCTCGTAGCAGCCGCACCATCTTCGGACGGGCCCAGTTGCCCAGTCTTGCCCATGCTGGTGTCGTCGAAACTGCGGTACAGGTGATTCAGCCAGCTCTCCCCTTGCGTCGGCGTGACCGCAGGATCCTTCGTAGTGCCGAGCAGCGACGTCGCGAAGGCGAGAACCGCGAGCAACGCCTTGGTGCCCCTGAGAGTATCCATTCCGCACTTCTCCTTCCGCCGCACCTGTCATCTGCGTTGGCGCGCAGCGCGGCTGTTTAACGAGCGATAAACTTCAAACTGGCCGTGTGCGCGCGTTCACCGCGGACACACTTATCCCTGGGCCTCCGCAAGCCATTTCGCTGGCGGAGGTCGCGGGGGAGCTCCTGCTATCGGTTCGTCCTACCTAAATGCCAGACCCCACGGCGCAAAACACACCGCTACTTTCGGGACCCGAAGTCCGTCGTGCAAGACCAATTTAGTGTCTGGGGGTCTGGGAGGCCGTGGGGGAAGTTAGGCCTATCTGCAGTGACATTACAAAAGTTTGCACTTAGGGTCAAGTAAACATATTGTCAGCAGGATGTAACTGCGCGAGTGGCACTTTCGTGGAGCATGCGCTGCCGTTCCATTTCTCAAACAATACGCTGCTACTACGCGTGGAAGGAAAAACGACCAGAGATGGCAGGGTACCGCGCGGGACGCGCGTCCCTCAGGCGAGATTCAAAACCTTCTTCAGACTGCCCTTTTCCTTCTGAATCTTTTCCTGCAGCAGAGTGAAGGCATAGATGAGCTGCTCGGGACGAGGCGGGCAGCCGGGCACGTAGATATCCACCGGTATGACCTGGTTTACACCCTGCACCAGGGCGTAATTCTGAAACACGCCGCCGGAAGTCGCGCAGGCACCCATTGAGATGACCCACTTGGGTTCGGGCATTTGCTCCCAAAGCTGGCGGATCACTGGCGCCATTTTGTTGGAGACACGGCCGGCAATGATCATGAGGTCGGATTGGCGAGGGGAAGGACGAAACACTTCCGCGCCGAAACGCGCGATATCGAAGCGCGATGCGCCCATGGCCATCATTTCGATGGCACAGCAGGCCAGACCGAAGGTCATGGGCCAGACGGAGCTCTTGCGCATCCAGTTCAAGACCGAATCCACGGTGGTGAGGACGATGCCATCGGGCTGCGCGTCGCCGAAGGTCAGTTCTTTGACCGTCTTCTTGCCGTCTTCGACGACGACGTAATTGCCGAAGCTCAGTTCCTGGGGCATAAAGGTATTCTATCAAACCCTTTTCACCGCCGAGCGCGCAGAGACCGCCGAGGAAAGGGGGGGGATTTCAGGTCTTGGATTTCGGATTTTACAAGCGGCCTTCGTGACGACAACTGAAAATCTGAAATCTACAATCTGGGAAATCAATAAGCTCGGCGTTCTCGGCGACCTCAGCGGTAAGAAGCCTTCACGGGTTCAGCACAATCTTCCCAAACATCTGGCTCTTCTCCATGTACTCGTGGGCGGCGCGGGCCTCGCTCAGTGGGAAGGCGCGGTCTACGACCGGCTTGAGGCGTCCGGCGAAAACGTGGCCGAGAACTTCGTGCAGTTCGCCGAGCGTGCCCATGTAAGAACCCAAGAACGATAGCTGACGGGCAAACAGGAAGCGGATGTCGAACCTGGCGTCGAATCCGGTGGTGGCGCCGCAGGTCACCAGCGTGCCGCCGGCCTTGAGTGATTTCATGCTCTCTTCCCAGGTAGCCGCGCCTACATGCTCGAAGACGACATCGGCGCCGGTGCCGCCTGTGATTTTGCGCACTTCGGCAGAAATCTTCTGCTGGTAGTGGTTGATGGCGTGATCGGCGCCGAGATCGAGCCCCTTCTGCATTTTGCGTTCATCGCCGGCCGTGGTGATGACGCGACAATGCAACAGGCGCGCGATCTGGATGGCCGCGATGCCGACGCCGGAACTTGCCCCGAGAATCAACACGGTCTGCCCGGGGCGCAGGCGGGCGCGTCCGATCAGCATGTGCCACGCGGTCAGAAAGACGAGTGGCACGCTGGCCGCTTCGTTGAAGCCGAAGTGGTCGGGAATGGGGATCACATTCACGGCCGGGACGGCGATCAGTTCGCAGTTGCCGCCATCCACGCCGTTGCCGAGCACGGTGAACTGGCGGCACTCGTTTTGGCGTCCGCTGGCGCAGGTGGCGCAACGGTTGCAGAACGACATGGGCGCGAGCAAGACGCGCTGGCCGGGCTTGAAACCGGTGACGTACTCACCCGCTTCGACGACTTCCCCAGCGATGTCGCTGCCCAGGATATGGGGCAGGTTGACTCCGGGCAGGCCCTTCCGCACCCAGAGGTCGAGATGGTTCATGGCGCAGGCTTTGACTCGCACGAGGACTTGGTCCTTGCGAGGAGTGGCGTCAGGGATATCTTCGTAGCGGAGAACTTCCGGACCACCGAACTGATGAAGGCGGACTGCTTTCATGAGCGGGCTCCGATCAACATGCTACAAGAAAGCGCCTCGATGGAGAACGCGTATAAGCGCCGATGTCAGTGACGGCGCGGACCTCGACCCCGCGGACGGATTCCCTAAAGGGGACGTCCAGCGGTTGTTAGTGAAATGGCAATGCTACCCCAACAGCCCTTCTGAGATGACCGCAACTCCAAGGCTTTCGTTGACTTGCCCATTTCACAGACATTAAGATTCTCCGCCAGTGATCGGGCGTACCATATCGCACTACCGCATCGTCGAGAAGCTCGGCGGCGGCGGCATGGGCGTGGTCTATAAAGCTGAGGACACGGAACTTGGCCGCTTTGTCGCATTGAAGTTTCTGCCCGCGGACGTAGCCCAAGACCCACAAAGCTTGGAACGCTTTCGGCGGGAAGCACGCGCGGCCTCGGCCCTGAACCATCCCAACATTTGCACCATTCACGAGATTAGTGAGCACGAGGGCAAGCGCTTCATCGCCATGGAGTTTCTGGATGGCGTCACCCTCAAGCACAGAATCGGATCCCTCCCTCTGGATAGCGACACGCTACTACACTTGGCCATCGAAATTGCCGATGCGCTCGATGCTGCGCACGCCGAAGGTATCGTCCACCGCGACATCAAACCCGCAAATATCTTTGTCACCAAGCGCGGACATGCCAAGGTTCTCGACTTCGGGCTGGCGAAAGTAACGCCCGTTGGCAGCAGATTGGTAGAAGCGGCCGGAGCAACGGCGCAAGAGACGGCGCTGAGCGAGGATCACCTAACCAGCCCCGGTTCTATGCTTGGCACCGTCGCCTATATGTCGCCCGAGCAAGTGCGCGCCAAAGAACTCGATTGCCGTACGGACCTGTTCTCCTTCGGCGCGGTCCTATACGAGATGGCAACCGGGACGTTGCCGTTCCGGGGCGAAAGCACGGGAGTCATTTTCGAGTCTATTCTGAACCGGCCACCCGTCGCTCCGGTGCGGCTGAACCCCGACCTTTCCGCCGAACTGGAACGGATCGTCAACAAGTGTCTGGAAAAGGACCGCGACCTTCGCTATCAGCACGCTTCTGACCTGCGGAGCGATCTACAGCGTTTGAAGCGCGATTCCGCGTCCTCCAGCCACGCCGTGCCGGCCGAACAGTCCGCCACGCCGCGCGTCTTCACTGCCCGCAAAACGGCTCTGCTTGCCGGACTCCTTCTTCTCGCTGCGTTCACCGGATACGGCGCTCTTCACTGGAACCGCTTGCGCTCCGCCGTGCCTTCTGCGGCCGTCGCCGTCAAGCCTTCGGTCGCGGTCCTTCCACTCCAGAATCTCAGCGGCGATTCGGCCAACGACTATTTCAGCGACGGGATGTCCGAGGAAATCAGCACCAAGCTCTCCCGCATTCAGGCTTTGACTGTGGCGCCCTACACCTCGACTGCCCACCTAAAAGTGGAGCAAAAGCCGCCTCATGAAATTGCTCGCGATCTGCAAGTGCGTTACCTGCTCGATGGCAGCGTCCGCAAGGCCGGAGATCAGGTCAAAGTGAGTGTTCGCTTGTTCGACGCGTCCGTCGGAGCCCAGGTCTGGGCCGACGACTTCGTGGGCAACATGAAAGACGTCTTCACACTGCAGGATCAAACCGCGATCAGGATCGCCGACGCTCTCAATCTCCACCTCAGCCCGCAAGAGCAACAGGATGTGCAGCGCCATTACACGCAAAACCCACAGGCCTACGAGGCGTTCCTGGCAGGCCGGGCCTTGCTGATCTTCGAAGACCAGCCTGAAAGACTCGCCGCGGCCCGAGAACATTTCGAGAGGGCCCTGCAATTCGACCCCAACTACGCTCCCGCCCTTGCGGGAGTCTCGCATGTCGAAGGCTTCACCTACCGAGATATCGACTCCGCACCCGTCCACCTGGAACAAGCGGAACGGTTTGCTGCACGTGCTTTAGCCATCGATGCCCAGCTTCCCGAAGCCCATGTGGCCATGGGACGCGTTTACGCTATGAAATACGATTACGCCCGGGCAGCCCAGGAGTTTCGTGTGGCCATTCGCCTGGAGCCTCAGAACGTTCTCGGTTGGGACCTGCTGTCCTGGGCTCTGGCTTACCGGCAACCGCCCGATCCGGCAGAAGCAGAGAGGGCCGCGCGTGAGGCAATTCGCATCGAACCGTCACGATTCATGTGCGAGTACCATCTCGGCCGCGCTCTCATGCTCCAGGGTCGCTACCAGGAAGCCGAAGCAGCTTTCCGACAGGCAAAAGAACTTAGTCCTGCATCCATGATCCCGGATTTTGGGTTGGGTCAGATGTACTTACTGCAAGGAAACTCGGAACGCGCAGTTGCCCTTCTTAAGAAACAGAGCAGGAAATCGGGCAATAATCTTTTTTGGCTAGCCTGCGCCTACTCCGCTCACGGTGAAAAAGACAATGCTCTGGCCGCGATGCGAGAAGCGCTGCAACATGGCTATCGCGATTTTTGCCTCCATCGATGCCAGTTCTGCACTCGCCCCCCTCCGCTCCGATCCCCGCTTCCAGCGTCTTTTCCGCTCATATAGCAAATGATTGTTCCCTCCTTGCGTTGCTCGCAAGCGGCCGTCCCGGAATGGCTCAACACCGCATACGAGGACCACGATGCCTTGCTGTTCAATCTCCAGACCGGCTTCACGCTCGATTCCGTGCGCGCGTTCCCGGCTCCGTTGGCACGTGCGTTTGACTTGTCCCTGTTAACCCCTGAATAATCCCCTTGATGGACATTTACGAAGAGATCGTAGAGTTGCGCCGGGAGGGGCGAAGGGGGGCGGTCGCCACCATCGTCAACGTGCGCGGGTCGATTCCTTCGTTCCGCACCGCCAAGATGCTGGTGCGCGACGATGGCTCGATCACCGGGACCATCGGCGGGGGTTGCGTCGAAGCGGAAGTCTGGCAGGCGGCGCGCGAAGTGATGGAGCAGGAGAAGGCGCGCACTCTAACCTTCGATCTGAACCACGACCCCAAGTACGATACGGGACTGGTTTGTGGGGGCACGCTCGAAGTTTTCGTGGAGCCGATCTTACCTCCAGCGATACTTTATCTTTTCGGCGCAGGTCACATTGCCCTAAGCGTTTGCAAGGTCGCGCAAATGGCAGGCTTCGAAGTCACCGTCGTCGACGACCGCGAGACCTACGCCAGCCGCGAACGCTTCGCAGAAGCACACGAAGTGATCGCAGAAGATTTCGACAAAGTCATGGCACGTCTGGCACCCAGCGAGTCCTCCTACATTGTCATCGTCACGCGCGGGCATCGCGACGACATGCGCGTCCTGCGCTGGGCCCTGCAGACGCAGGCGCGCTACATCGGCATGATCGGCTCTAAGCGCAAGATAATTGCGATCCATAAAGAATTGCAGAGAGAAGGCTTGCCGGCGCACTTATTCGAACGAGTGCACGCGCCGGTGGGTCTCGATATCGGTGCTATCACGCCGGAAGAGATCGCCGTGGCCATCACGGCAGAACTGATCGCGGTGCGGCGCCACGCTGAGGGCAAGCTGCCGAACATGAGTTGGTTCCGAAGCGACGCCGGGTCGAGCCGCGACGCGGATATGCGGGACGGCGTACTCAACGTTCTGGACGAAGCGGGCCCTCCTTCGGACCACTGACTTCCCCGCTCCCTTTCTGCTATCTTGCGGGTATGGCACACGCACCCAGCTTGTGCGCGGTAATCCTGGCAGCGGGGGCTTCCACCCGAATGGGCCGGGACAAGGCTTTATTGTCGTGGCCGCCTTTGACCTCGTCCGGCATGCCGGGAGCGACATTTCTCTCCGCCGCGATTCGCACGCTTTCGCCGCATGCCGATATGGTGCTGGTAGTGGCAGGAGCGAACGCCGAGGCGCTGGCACCGAGCGTGTATGCCGAGGGCGCAATGCTCGTCGAGAACCCGGATTGGGAGCAGGGGCAGTTCAGTTCGTTGCGCGCTGGTTTGCAGGAGGTTCTGGGCCGCGGACGCGACGCTGCGATTGTCACGCTCGTCGACCGGCCGCCGGTCGAGCCTGCAACCTTGCAGGCGCTTCTCATAGCATTTGAGCGTGCGCTCGGGGAGCGGCTCTGGGCGGTGGTTCCGGAACACGCCGGCAAACATGGTCATCCCATCCTGGTGGCACGGGAGATGATGGAAGCATTTCTCAAGGCTCCGCAGACGTCGAACGCGCGCGATGTGGAACACGCCCATCAGGACCGCATTCGCTACCTACCGGTGAATGATCCGCGCACCGTCACGAACGTAGACACGCCCGAGGACTATGCGGCACTGACGCGAACCCCACCAGCGATCGTTTCCTGATTTCAGAAAGGAACCCAGAGCATGCCCAAGAGCTCGACCTCTGCCGCGAAAGGCGACCAATTTATTGAGTCCGTTGCGCGGCTGCAGCCGCGACTGGCCGCTTTTGACTGCGACGGAACGCTCTGGAGCGGAGATGCCGGCGAAGGTTTTTTCAGCTGGGAGTTTCAGCAAGGCTTGGTGGATGGCAAAACTACGACTTGGGCCAAGGCGCGCTATGCCGACTACAAGGCGGGCCTGGTCGACGAGGACACAATGTGCGGCGAGATGGTGACGCTGCACCAGGGACTGAAAGACGCACTGCTAGCCGACGCGGCGCAGCGCTTTTTCGACGAGCACATGGCGACGCAGATTTTCCCGGTCATGCAGGAACTGGTGGACCGGCTGCGGCAACAGGGCTGCGAGGTATGGGCCGTCTCCTCGAGCAACCAGTGGGTCGTTCGCGCGGGAGCTCGGCATTTCGGCATTCCGCCGCAGAAGACTCTATCGGCTGAAGTGCTGGTGAGCGGTGGCGTAATCAGCGATCGCCTGGTGCGCGTGCCGAGCGGACCGGGCAAGCCCGAAGCCATTCGCTCGGTAGTGAAACGAACACCGGATGCAACCTTCGGCAATTCGCGCTGGGATGTGGACATGCTGGCCATGGCGCGCCACGCTTTCGCGATTAATCCCAATCCCGACCTGGAAGATTTGGCGAGAACACGGGGCTGGACGGTATTTTTCCCGAAGGATGTCAAGGTGTGAGAGCGGCCAGACGCTAAGTCTTGTCTACGGACTCAGGCGCGCTGGGGAGCGTCAACGTCTCTCGGTAAATGGCCGCCGCTAGATCACTGCTGCCGTTTGCCTGATTCTCCACCAGCGCCGCGATCTGCGACGCAGGATCGGCCGTGGGCCGGCCCATTAAGAATCCCTGAACCTCATTGCCGCCGTATTTCTCGATGAGTTCGAGCTGTTCTTCCTTCTCAACCCCTTCGACGATGACTCGCATCCCGATGTTCTGCGCCAGTGCGACCAGGGAATGAATCATCGCCGTACTCTCATGACGATGGCCTAAGTCCTTAACGAAGGAGCGGTCGATCTTGAGGGCATCGAAGGGCAATGCCGGCAAGTAGCTCAAACAAGAGTATCCGGTGCCGAAGTCGTCGATGGCCAGGCTGACGCCGAGAGCGCGCAGGCGCTTCATGGTTTCGGCCGAGCGACGGACTCCTGTCAGCATGACCGATTCGGTGAGCTCCAGTTGCAAGAGCTCCGGCTTCAGGCCGGTGAGCTCGAGAATCGCGGTCACATCTTCGACAAAGCGCTCGCGGCCGAACTGCACGCTGGATACATTGACCGCCACTTGGACCGGGTAAGGGGCGGCGTCCTGCCACTTGACGGCTTCCATGCAGGCGCACTCCAGAATGTAAGCGCCGAGCGGAACGATGAGACCGTTGTCCTCGGCGACGTGGATGAACTGATCGGGAGGCACCACGCCGAGCGTGGGGTGCGACCAGCGCGCTAGGGCTTCAAAACGCACCAGGCGCTTGGTGACGACGTCAAACTCCGGCTGGTAGTGCACTGAAATTTCGCCGCGTTGGATGGCGCCGCGGAGTTCCGTGTCAAGATTGAGACGCTCACGCACGTTGGAACCGAGCTCGGTCGTGAAATAGCAGGCCTGGTTCTTGCCGTTGCGCTTGGCCGAATACATGGCGCTGTCGGCTTGCTGCAGAAGATCGCTCGCGTCCTGCGCGGTATCGGGATAGATACTGATGCCGATGCTGGCACCGATGCGGAGTTCGTGGCCGTGGATGACGATGGGCAAGGCGAGCGTCTCCAGCAGATGGCCGGCCACAACGGCAGCATCCTCTTGCCTCTTCGGCCCCGCCAGAATCACGGTGAACTCGTCGCCACCGAGACGGGCAAGCGTGTCAGAACGGCGCATGGTCGAGGCAAAACGCCGCGCCACGTCCACCAGCAACGAGTCGCCGATGGAGTGGCCGAGCGTGTCATTGACCAGCTTAAAGCCGTCGAGATCGATGTAGAGGAGCGCGACCATGCGCTTTTCGCGCACCGCCAACGCCATGGTCTGCGCCAGGCGATCGGCAAACAGGCGGCGGTTGGGCAGGCCGGTAAGCGCATCGTTGGAAGCCTGGAAGCGCAGTTTGGCTTCGAAATTTTTCTTCTGCGCTTCGCGGCGCTCCAGTTCCGCGATCATCGTGTTGAACCCTTCCCCCAGCCGAGCGACCTCATCCGTTCCCGAGACCGCGACTCGGGTGCGAAAGTTCTCCTCGGAAGTAATGCCGTGCATAGCTTGGACAAGTTCGGACAAGGACCGGCTGATTTCGCACTGCAAGAGCGAAGCGGAAAACCCGCCAACGGTCATCGCCACCAGGACGAGCAAACAGCCGACGAGCAGAATCTGCTTACGGCGATGGTTCACGTCTTGCAGGTCCGAGTTCAGATACAGAGTTCCGAGCGTCTCCCCCTGGTGGACCACCGGGCGCGTCGTGCTGGCATAGCCTTCCCCCAGGGGTTTGATCTGGGTTCGCTCGACCGCGCAGTTCCGGTTCGCCGGTTGCCGCTGGTATTGGGCAAACAGACGTCCCGAGTTGTCATACAGACAAGCTGAAAGGATGGGGGGGTCGGCACGGAGGGCTTGCAACACTTCCTTGGCTGCCGCCGGATCGTTAAGACGCAAGGCTGGTGTCGAGCTCCCACCTTCCACGTCGGCTAGGGTAGCCAGACGAGCGCGCAACGCCGCCTGTGAGCTCACGCTATCGTACGCCAGAAACGTGACCATCAAAGTTCCGGAAGAAAGGCTGCTCGCGAGCAGGGCCATCATGACTATCTTGTGAGCCAAGCCCGTGCTGCCGAAGAGTCGCATATCAGTCCCTTGAGCCTGCCGAGGAGCGCAACCGCGCCGTCAAGCAAGCATGCTGGAGATCGTCTCTGGCGCCGACACCAGATGGAAATAACATACCTGTGGAGTTATCGGCATTTTGCGGGGAGAGATTCAGTGGCCGGGTAGGGACGTGGTACGTCCCTACGTGACTTGGACGTGATGCCGGTTTGGCGCTGCCGCCTGTCCAGGACCTCGCGATTGCGCTTAGCGCAGGGCAGGATCCAGCAGCGCCGTCTGCAGCGCATCCATGGCAAGATGGCTCGCGTGTTGTGATTCGGCGGGCAGACCACCCAACGCCTCAACCAGGTCTTCCCGCCGTAAGCGGCTCAAATCGGCCCGGGTCTTCCCTGTCATCTGCTCCGTCAGCCAGGAGGCACAGGCCATCGCGGCCACGCAACCTTTGGCGCGAAAGCGGACTTCCGCAAATCGTCCTTCGCGCACCCGCGCTGTCAGACGCAAAATGTCGCCACAGGCAGGGTTCTCCCACTCGACGACGATATCGGGATCCTCAATCTCGCCCGCGTGGCGCGGATGCTCAAAGTAGTCGAGAATTTGCGGCGAAAACATCCGTTTATTTCTTCTCCGGCAACAGCAGATCTTCCGAAGCCACAACTTGCCACAACCCTTTGCGGCGGACGAAAACATCGGTGAACGCCCACTTGCCGTGAGAACCGTCCCGCCGTTGGAAGCCTTCCGTACCCTGCGCCACGGCGACTGCGGCAAAGAAACGGGTCTTCATGTCTTCCGGTTTCTCGCAGGCGGCATAGACCGATGGCCCGCCCTGCGCGTCGTGGATGGAGTCCTGCTTGGTGTAATGGTGGCCGTCAATCTCGGTGCCAAGAAAGTCGTCGGCTAGAATCTTATCCAGCGCATCAGCGTCGTTCTGGACAATAGCTTCGCACCATGCCTCTTCGAGATGTTCGATCGTGGCTGCACTCGCGTTCGTGGATGATTTGGACTGTGCGCTGCAAGACAAGACAGTGCTCAAAAGACAAGGGAGAAGTGCACATCGCAGAGAGCTGGCTCGTAGCATGATGTATCCTTCGGCGGTAATCTCTCCCCACCGATTTCGCTCGCATCACCAATATAATGTTTGGCGGCGGTAGGGACGAGTATCTAATCCAGCGAAGGGTTGTGTTCTATGGTCGAGACGGCGCACCGGAAGAGCGCGACGCAGTTGAAGATTCAGGAAGTGCGGGGCCAACTAGACCGCCTGGCGGGTTCCCAGACGTCAGCCGAAACCTTGATGAGGGCGATTGTCACGCTGCTCAATGAGCGCATGCTGAAGTACAACTGGGTGGGTTTCTATCTGATGGAGCGCGGAGCAGCCCCGCCCGGCATGCTCGTACTCGGACCCTACGCAGGCGCAATGACGCCGCACACGCGCATTCCCTTGAATGAAGGCATCTGCGGCGCGGCAGCGTCGTCAGGCAAGACGGTGGTGGTGGACGACGTGAAGAAGGACGCGCGCTACCTGGCCTGTTCGTTGGAAACGAAGTCGGAGATCGTAGTGCCTGTGTTCGCGCACGGCGAGGTGGTTGGCGAACTTGATATCGACAGCCACTTCCTGGCGGCCTTCACTGCTGAAGATCGGGCACTGGTGGAGGACTGCGCCCGCCTGGTCGGGCGGTTTCTCGAGACTCATCCGGCCTGAGCACAGAAACGCGCAAGGTCCGAGCTTTCGTTGGTACCGTGTTCCGACGTCGCTTATTAATTCTCGCCAGCATGGATCGCTGGCGACAGGAGATCCGTGTTCCTCCCATGAGACACGTGGTGGCAGGCCTGATTTTGCGGGATGGCAAGCTGCTCATTTGCCAGCGCACGCGCCACCAGGCGCTGGCGCTGAAATGGGAGTTCCCTGGAGGCAAGATCGAGGAAGGCGAGCAGGCCCGGGCGGCTCTGCGACGTGAATTGGAAGAGGAACTCGGAATTGACGCCACGGTGGGCAATGAGGTCGCGCGCCTGGTTCACGAGTATCGCTCCGGAGGGGCGGTCGAATTGCGTTTTTTCCTCATTCCCGACTACCACGGCGAAGTGGAAAACCTGATTTTCGAGGACATCCAGTGGGTAGAACCGGGCCGACTGCCGGAATATGATTTTCTTGAAGCGGACCTGCCCTTGGTCCGCGACTTGGCCGACGGCAAACTTTTGTAATCGTCGAATCCTAGCCCCCGCCCCGTAGGTTGTTCCAAAGCAGCACGGCGGTGAGCGCAATCATCACCACCGTTGTCGTCCACACGATGATGTTGAAGGTGCGTGAATTCGTGTACTCGCCCATAAGCTCGCGCTTGTTGATGAGCAGCGCCATGAAGATAAGCACGAACGGCAAGACAATTCCATTTACCACCTGGGAAAGGATTGTGATCTTGATCAACGGCAGCCCCGGTGTCAGGATGACGCCCGCCCCCGCAATGATCAGCAGCGTGTAGAGCCAGTAGAAGAACGGAGCCTCGCCGAACTTCTTGTCCACCCCGGACTCAAAGCCCAATCCCTCGCAAACCGTGTACGCCGTGGAAAGCGGCAGAATCGACGCGGCAAACAGCGAAGCATTGAACAATCCCAGGGCAAACAGGATGTAGGCAAACTCGTGGGCCAGAGGTCGGAGGGCCGCCGCCGCATCCTCTGGCGCGCGAATGTCGCGGAAGCCGTGCACATAGAGCGTCGCCGCGCAGGCAACAATGATGAACCAGGCCACCACGTCGGTGAAGATGCAGCCGATAATGACGTCCCACTGAGATGCTTTGTATTGGCGCTTGGTGACGCCTTTCTCCACCACCGAGGCCTGCAGATAGAACTGCATCCAGGGTGCGATGGTTGTTCCTACTGTTCCCACCAGCAGGTAGAGATATCCGGACTGTTTGAACTCGGCCCATGCCGGCGGCTTGACTGTCGCAACCAGGGCGTCGGTCCAGGCTGGATGGGCCAGCACTCCAGCTACGATGTAGGTGATGTAAACAAACGACGCCACCAGGAAGACCTTCTCCACCATCTTGTACTGGCCCTTGACCACAATGAGCCAGACAATAACCGCACTGATCGGCACACTTACGTATTTCGAGACGCCAAACAACTCCAGGCTGCCGGCAATACCAGCAAACTCGGCGATGACATTGCCGAAATTCGTAATCACGAGCCCGACCATCACAAAAAAGGTGGCGCGCAGGCCATACTCTTCGCGGATCAGATCGCTCAAGCCTTTGCCTGTAACGGCACCCATGCGCGCGACCATTTCCTGCACGACGATCAGGGCGAGCGTAATCGGAATCATCGTCCAAAGCAGCATGTACCCAAACTGGGCGCCGCCCTGGGAGTAGGTGAGGATGCCGCCCGCGTCGTTATCGACGTTGGCGGTGATGAATCCCGGGCCGATGACGGCGAGGAAGAGCAGAATCCGGGTCTTCGAGCGCCTCAGCCACCGCATGATTGCCTTCTGCCGTCATAGAGTTCGCAACCAGAACGATCAGAATAAACGCACTTTCGAGAATTCGGCTACGAAAAAATCAGAGTTTGCTGCGCAGCACGCTGATCACGTCATCGGAAGTGATGGCGCCGACCAGTTGTTTCTGCTCATCGACGACGGGTAGCATCAGCAGGTTGTATTTGTCAAAGAGTTCGGCCACTTCCGCGTCGGGAGTATCAGCGTGGCAGGAAATCAGCGGCTCCGCTACCAGAGAAAGCATGGGCTCGTCCGGCTTGGCCAGAACGATTTTCGACAGCGGAACCGTGCCCACCAGAGTCCCGTGGGAATCGGTTAGAAAAATAGTGCTGATCGTCTCAACCCCGCCCTCGTGGGAGCGCAGGCTCTCAATGGCATCGTGAACCGTCGCGCTGAACGGCAGGGCCACATAGTCTGTGGTCATGCGGCCGGCGGCAGAATCTTCCTGGAATTCGAGGAGCTCGACCATGTCCTGCCGATCGGTCGGCTCCATCTCCTGCAGAATCTCTTCGGTACGCTCTTCCGGTAGCTCGCCCAGCAGGTCTGCCGCGGCGTCGGGGTTCATCTCCTCGACGATCTCCGCCACGCGGTCGGAGTCCAGCGACTCGACAATCGACTTCTGCAACTTTGGCTCGACTTCTTCCAGCGCCTCGGCGGCAACCCCTTCGTCGAGCGTCTCGAACACGGCCTCGCGCTCGGCCGGAGCCAGGTCTTCGACGATGTCGGCGATGTCAGCCGGATGCAACTGAGCCAGACGCTCGTGGGAAATCTTGAGCCTCACCCTTCGCGCCGGATCGGTTTCGATCAGGTCCACGAATTCCCACGGGATGATGCGCGGGGGAATACGACGCAAGAGTCCGTGCAACGCTGGGCTCGGCACCAGGCCTTTCAGCAGGCGTCTGATCGCGCCCCGGGCGCCGACGTCCACACCGCTGACTTTGAGCGTGGGTTGGGAGGTGGCTTCGTCGCGGAACAGGTCCACGTCGTTGACCCGCACGACCTTGCGCCCGTGCACGTCAATGACCTGCTGATCGAGCAGATCGCGCTCCAAAAAGAGCAGCCCCTCGGTCCCATTGAGCGGCGTCCAGTCGTCGCTCCGGCTTGTAGTGCGCAGCCCACCGTTAATTCCCGCAACCGTGTTGAAAGGAACCAGACGATCACCGCCCTTGGTTTTGACCACGAAAGCCGCAATGCGAGACTGGTCTTCCTGTGGAGCGATGGCCAGTTCGCGCACACGTCCGCCGAGCGCACCGCTGGCGTCAAGCACGCGGGAACCGATCAATTCCGAAAGCACAAACCCGGCCATCAGGCTGAGAATACAAAAGTCTCGGCCTGGAGTCAGCAAGTTTGGGTGGGAGATGAAGATTTTTTGTCCCGGCCTGCAAACATTCGATCTCCTCATAGTCCGCAAGTTCGGCCTGACTCGCCGATTCGGCAACTACCGGCTGCGAGGCGCCAGCAAGCGCGACGCGCGCCACGGCACACAGCCTTGGCGATTGGCTAAGTCGCCCAGGTCGCCAGTTCCGTTGACTTTTCCCTTCCTCGCAGGCACACTAGCGGCTTCCCCCGCCGGGCGCGGCAGGTGCGCTGCTCGGACTCGGGTTGGGCGTTACCCAAAACCGGCACACAGGAACCAGCACAACCGTCATGACGGCAAAGCAAGTCTCCTATACGCTGGATTCGACCCTGGAGACGGTGAACAACGCGGAAAAACAGGCCACCCACTTCGCCACGCTGGCAGGTTTCGGCGAGGATGAAGCGATGAGCATCGGCATGGCGGTGCGCGAAGCAACGGTCAACGCCGTGCTCCACGGCAATGCATACGATCCGGCCAAGAAGGTGACGCTGACGCTCAAAAGCAACAGCGAGAACCTGATCGTCGTTCTCCGCGATCAGGGCAAGGGACTGAATGTCGCTTCCATCCCGGACCCCTTGGCGCCGGAGAACCTGCTGAAACAGTCCGGCAGAGGAATCTTTCTTATGCGCTCGTTAATGGATGAGGTGGAGATCAGCCCCTCCAAGACGGGCACCGAAGTCAAACTTATCAAGCATATCCCGGCGCAGACCGGGGATCGCTAAGGAGGCTCCCTGTGAGCATGAAGGTCAGTACGCGTCAGGTGGATGGAGTGGCGGTGGTCGATTGCAGCGGCCGCATTACCCTGGGGGAAGGCAGCGTGACCCTGCGGGATACGGTGCGTGATCTGCTCTCCAAAGGCAACAAGAAGATTCTTCTCAACCTAGCGGATGTGAACTACATCGACAGCTCGGGCATCGGCGAACTGGTCAGCGGCTTCACCACCGTGCGCAACCAGGGCGGCGAGCTCAAGCTGCTGAAGCTGACTAAGAAAGTCCACGACCTGTTGCAGATCACCAAGCTCTATACCGTCTTCGACGTGAAGGAAGACGAAGCCAGCGCTATCAAGGCGTTCAAATAGCTCTACCGATACGGCCAGGGCGGAGGAACCGGAGCAGTCCGGCGGTCTCCGCCTATCTACTTCCGACCCCTTCCTTTCTCTTCTGTTCCTCGTAAAATTGAGTGCGGCAGACACTCACCCAGGGAGTTCTATGCGCATTTCACGGCTGGACCGCTCACAGGTCGACAACACCACCGGTGAGATCTACGACACCTATCTGAAAGAGCGCGGCAACGTTCCCAACATGTTTCGCACGGTGGCGCACCGCCCGGAAATCTTCCGCACCATGATTGCGCACTTTCGGGCGGTGATGAACACCGGCACGGTACCTGCCAAACTGAAGGAACTGGTGATCGTGCGCACGTCGCAGATCAACCGCTGCGAGTATTGACTCCGGTCGCACACCGCCTTGGCAAGGCGGCATGGCTGGAGCGAAGACCAGATTCAGAATCTGGCCGACTTTGAGAAGCGTTCAGATTTCACCGCGGCGGAGAAGGCGGCGTTGCGGTTCGCAGAAACGATGACCTCGCATCCGCAGGAGTTAGGGGATGCCCAATGGACCGAGTTACGCAACTACTTCGATGAAGGAGAAGTTATCGAACTGGCCGCCGCCATTGGCTTATTCAACTACTTCAACCGCTTCAACGACGCGTTGAAGATGGAGCCGACGAAGTAGGGAAGGTCGTCTCCGGCGGGTGCGCGCTGTAGACGTAAACGTCAAACCGGCGGAGGAAGACAGAAATGAAGCGGGCCGTGGCCGCTGAGGTACGGGAACCGCATAAGTGGCATAGACTTGCGCTGTCCCGCCCTTCCCTGCTCCTGCTGTTCCTGACAGCATTTGCCGCCGCGAACGACGCGACAGGGTGCATCCCTTTTGAACAGGCAGCCAAACACGTGGGACAGAAACACTGCGTTACTGGACGCGTGCTGCATGTAGAAGAAACGCCAGGCGCGACCTTTCTGGATTTTTGTTCGGATTACCGCGTGTGCCCGTTTACGGTCGTTGCCTTCCGCGGCGACCTGCACCGCATCGGTGACCTGCACCACCTCGACGGACAGCTCGTGCAAATCGAAGGTAGGATCGAAGAGTACGAGGGACGCGCGGAGATTCAACTGGAGAACGCGCGACAACTACTCGGCGCCGCCGCGAAATTGCCTCCCCTGCCCAAGGGGTACGACGTTACCCAGCGCGGGCACGCGAGCGCAGGAAGTTACACGCTGCCGCACTCCAAGCGCCGCCTCTCCCGCAAGCGACAGCCGGACATTTCTGCCGAGGACCCGACGCTGCCGGAGTAAGCTTTCGCCCTCACACCAGCCCCTTGCGCAGCTCCTCCAGCGGATACAGCGTCCCTCGCCACATCACGCCGCCTTGCCGTAGCGTGTGTACCGTGGAGCGCACCAGCGTATACACAAATAACAGCGTGCTGACCGGATGAAGAAAGAAGTAGTAAGCCGGCACGCCCGAAAGTCCAGACATTCCGTAATAGATCAGGAACATGGAAACCAACGCCACCAGATACGGCACGCGGCTCCAGCCCGCTGCCAGACAGACGCCCAGAAACGGCATCAGGTTTAGGAAGGCCAACCCGATCACGGACGCGATCGTGCGCCACCATTGGTAAGAAAGCACGGCAAAGAAATTCTTCGTCAGGTTGCGCACTATGCCCAAAGCCCCTTTGGCCCAGCGGATCGAAATCAGGTTTTCGCAAAAGACGTTGCGTTGCGCGAACCCGGCGTTCTTCACCACTTTCCCCAGCTTCATGTCGTCGAGCACTTCCATGCGCAGCGCTTGGTAGGTTCCGATCGCGTCATAAACTCGGCGCCGCACCATATTGAATGCGCCCACACCCATGTGGTCGCTCGCCTCCGGGTCGGCCACCCTCCAGGGACGGTGCCCGAACACGAACAGCGCCTGAAAAAACGCGATCATCATGCGCTCGCCCGCTGTTTCCATGATCATGGTGGGAAAGACGATGACGTGATCGGCCGGCTCCGATTCCGCGTAGGCAATCGCGCGGCGCAGCGCATCAGGACGAAACAGCACATCCGCATCCGTAAACAGCAGCCAATCGCCTGTGGCCTCGCGGGCCGCTGTCCACATCGCATGTGGCTTCCCCAGCCAGCCCTTCGGAAGTTCCGTCACATGCAGGATGCGAAGCCGCCCGGCCGCCTCCGGACTGGCCGCGACCCCATCCATCCGGTCGCCGGTTTGGTCCGTCGACCGATCGTTGACGGCAATCACTTCATAGTTGGAATAGTCGAGTGCAAGAAGCCTGCTGAGCGTCTCAGCAATGCTCTCTTCCTCGTTGCAAGCGGGAACAATGATCGACACCCGCGGCACTCTGCCGTCGTCCTGCGGTGGGAGATCCCACTCCGGCTTGGCAAGATTAGGAATCTTCGGCATGCCCAGCGCGGCATCCACGATCCGCGAACCCCACGCCCCGCCCAGAATGCTGCCCGCAACCCAGTGCAACGCACTGATCATTGCTGGTTTGATGCACCGGCGTTGGACGCACGGGCGTCCTCGCCCGCGCTCACGCCGTTCCCGGAGTCCGCGCTCACCCGCAGTCGCGGAGCGTAGCGCATGCCCAGCAGACAGATAGCAGCCGAAATGGCAATGGCGAGGGGCGTCGTCATGAGTCCCGTGGTTAATGAGGATCGATCAGCAATCTTGCCCACGATCCAAGGCGAAGAGGCATCTCCCAGGAGGTGAATGATGAAAATATTCGCTGCAATGGCAGTCGCCCGAATGTGAGCCCCGACGGAGTTGATCAGCGCGGCGTTGAGTGGAGCCGTGTTGAACAGGAGCAGGAATCCTCCCAGGGCGATGGCAGAAATCATGACCGCCCTAGGCCCACGCAAAGCTACGATCATCACAGGGACCCCAAGCGCCAGGCTGATCCCGGACACAATGTAGTACGCGGAATGCAGGCGCCGCAGCAGCATGTCACCACACCACCCGCCAAGCAGCGCAGCGAAGATTCCATCCCCCGCCATGACCAGGCCGAAGACCAGGTTGGCGCGCTGGAGACTCATGCCGCGCTCCTGCGAAAGAAACGTCGGCATCCAGACGGCCAGCGCGCCCTGCGCAAACACCATCGCCGCCATGCCCAAAGTCGCTGTCCAGAAAGCAGGGTTCTTGGCCAAGCCAGTCAGCGTCGCGCGATCCGGAGTCTCCTTCAACGAGTCCTGCCGCCCTCGTTCCGGCTCGCGCAAAAACAGAATGCTCAAAGCCAGCAGGAGCCCCGGCGCCGCGGCAACATAAAACGGCGTGCGCCATCCATACATTGGCCCGAGTTGTCCGCCGAGAATGTAGCCCAGCGCGGTACCAACAGGAATGGCCAGATAAAAGAACCCGAGAACTCGTCCGCGCTTCTCTTCCGGAAACAGATCCACAACGAACGTCGGCGCGATGGTCACAAAGCTCGCTTCTCCCACCCCGATGATCGTGTGTCGAATCAGGAGGGTCGTGAAGTTCGTCGTCACAGCCGTCAGAAGAGTGGCCGCGCTCCAGATGATCGCTCCGATCACAATGATGTTCTTGCGTGAATAGCGATCCGCCAGCGGGCCCATGAACGGTGCCGCCAGCATGTAGGCAAAGAAGAAGGCGCTCGTAACGAAGCCGAAGTCTGACTTGCTGCGATGAAGTTCCGCCTGTATGAGCGGCTGCACCGCGAACAAGATGGACCGGTCCACGTAGTTCAGCAAATTCAGCGCCGTCAACAGAATCAGCGCCGTCCATGGATGGAGTTTGTTGTTATTCATGAATCGGGCGAGTGACTATAACACGCCGCGCCTGCGGCCCTACTTGCTCTTCCCCGCCCGTGGCCGCGGCCATCGCGCAATCACGGCTGTGCCAATCCCGCCCCGCGGCCGGAACTCGCCTTTCACTTCCGCCCACACCGGCTTGGCGCAGCGAACGACGTCTTCGAGCACCTGGTTCACCACGTTCTCCTGAAAAATGCCGAGATTGCGGTAGGCAAACAAATATTCCTTGAAACTCTTCAGCTCCACGCACTGCTGATCTGGCATGTAGCGCAGCGTAAGCGTGCCGAAATCCGGCAGCCCCGTCTTCGGGCACACCGATGTGAACTCCGGATTATCAATCACGATCTCATAGCCCGGAAACTGGTTCGGCCACGTCTCAATATCTGGAAACTTCGCGTCGAGCCCCGCTTCAGCATGCTCTCGCGTATATCGCGCAGTCTTCGGCATCCGACAATTCTAAACGCTCAGGACGCCCTCAGGCGTTAACCCGCCGACATCCTGCATCTAACGAGAAGCCACCGCAACGGCAAAGCTATATTCGATTTGCCTGCCGGATGGTAATTTAATGCTTGCAATTCGGACCCTATGGCCTTGAATAACAAGAACGGAAACCACGAAACCCGCGGCCGCTGGCTGCCTGCAGCCGGAGTTGTCGCGCTTGTTCTCATCATCCTGTTAGTCATCTACTTCTCCCGCTCGCGCAATCTGGCTGTCCGTGCCGTCACGGTCGAGCGCGGCACCATCTCCAGCCAGATCTCAACCAACGGCAAAGTAGAACCACTGCACAACTTTGAAGCCCATGCCCCCGGACCGACCACGATTCGCCACATCTACGTGCACGAGGGGCAGAAAGTCAAAAGGGGACAGCTGCTCCTTCAACTCGATGACGCCGACGCGCGCACCCAGGCAGCTCGCGCGGCCGCGCAACTGCGCGCTTCCGAAGCCGGTCTTAACGCCGTCAACAGCGGCGGGACTCGGGAAGAGGTTCTCGCCGCGGAAGCAGAGCTGGTCAAGGCTCGCACCGACCAGGAAGCCGCGTCGCGAAATCTCGAAGCGCTGAAGCGCCTGCAAACACAGGGCGCCGCCTCCGCCGGCGAGGTCCACGATGCCGAGAATCAGCTGCAGCGCGCCAATGCGCAGCTGCACCTGCTCGACGAGAAGAAGACAAATCGCTATTCCAGTTCCGAAATAGCCCGCGTGCAAGCGGACAACAATGAAGCAGCAGCCAGCCTGCACGCGGCCATGGATCTTCTGAGCAAGACCAACGTCCGCTCCCCACTGGATGGCATTGTCTACTCCCTCCCCGCCCGCGAGAACGCCTTCGTGAGCCAGGGCGACGTCCTGATCGAGGTCGCCGATCTTTCGAAGGTCCTCGTGCGCACCTTCGTGGACGAACCCGACATTGGCCGCCTGACACCGGGCCAGCGCATCGACCTCACCTGGGATGCCCTTCCCGGCCGCAAATGGAGCGGTACGGTTACCGTCGTACCGACATCCGTCCAGCACCGGGAGACACGCAACGTTGGCGAGCTGACCTGCATCGTAGACAACACGGATATGAAACTGCTGCCCAACGTCAACGTCGGGGTCTCCATCATTACCGCTGAACACAGCAACGCCCTGATTCTCCCGCGTGAAGCGGTGCGTCAGGACGTGGCCAAACCCTACGTCTATGAGATCGTCGACGGCACGTTGAAGCGCTACGAAATCGAAACCTCGGTCTCGAACCTCACGCAAATTGAAGTAACCGGTCTGCGCGAACACGCCGCCGTGGCCCTGAACTCTCCGAGCGGCAAACCGCTTTCCGACGGATTGGCCGTCAGGGTGGTTCCGTGATGTCGCTTCCAAGGCTGGGCATCACTGTTCTGCTCTTCGCGACTCTTGTCGCCACTGCTGCCACGCAGAGTTCTCCGCAGAAAATGCTGGCGACTGGGCGCGTGGATGAGGCGATCAGCGCTCTGCAGCAACGCCTGTCCGCCTCGTCTACGGATGCTGAGCCGAACCACTGGCTCGGCCGTGCCTACTATTCCCTCCAGGACTGGGACCGCGCCATTCAGTACGGCGAAAAAGCAGTCGAGCTGTCCCCGAACCAGAGCAACTACCAGATGTGGCTCGCCCGCGCCTATGGCGAGAAGGCCGAATCCGCCAGCTTTCTGAGCGCCGCCGGATGGGCCAAGAAAGCGCGGGTCGCGTGGGAACGTGCTGTCGAACTCGATCCGTCGAATGTCGAAGCGCGCACCGACCTTGCCGAGTTTTACTTCGAGGCTCCCGGCATCGTGGGCGGCGGCAAGGACAAAGCCCGCGCCCAGGCCGACGCATTGCTGAAGGTAGCCCCTTCCAAGGCGCACTGGGTCTACGCCCGCATGGCCGAAAAAAACAAAGACTCCGCTGTCGCCGAAAGCGAATACAAGGCTGCTCAGGCAGCTAGCAAGGACGAAGCCGAGGGCTGGATGTACCTGGCTTCGTTTTACCGCAACGCAGGACGCCTGGCCGACATGGAGAGCGCGATTCAGAAAGCAGCCGCGGCTCCGTCCAAGGATTGCGATCCCTGGATGGATGCAGCCCACACTCTCTTCCGAACCGGGCGCAATTTCCCGCTGGCCATGGAGTTGGCCAAGCGTTGCCTGGCTCCAGACAAGGGTTCCGAGGATAGCCCGGCCTTCAAAGCGCATACTCTTCTCGGGCAGTTCTACGAAAAACAGGGAGACAAGAACGCAGCCGCCGACGAATACCGCACCGCCCTGGCCCTGGCCAAGAACTTCAAACCGGCGCAGGACGGCCTGAGACGGACCTCCCGCTAGGCGTCTTCCGTGCGGCTTGCCACGGCCTTTCCCGCCGCTTTCCCTTTCGCAAACGTTACAATCGCTCTGTCACGCAATTCGGATTTTCGTTCGCCAAGGTGCTCTGATGACATCGTTCCGAACTCGCTGTGTGCAGTGCCTCGCGCTCGCCATCGGCCTATCCGCCGCAACCTCCCTCTGGGCTGAACCCGTCACCCTGAAACGCGCCGTGGATTTGGCGCTTGGCCACAGTGCCACGACTGCCATGGCCGCAGCCGACGAGCACAGAGCCGACGCCGCCTACCGCGAGGCACGCGATTCGTACGTGCCGCTGTTCGTTCTTGGATCCGGTCTGGGCAAATCGTGGGGATTTCCCTTGAGCCTGGAAGGCGCCGCCCCGTCAGTAATCAACCTGACCACGCAGTCGACGCTCTTCAATCCTTCCCTGCAACAATTCATGCGCGCCGCGCGCACCGAGACCACCGCCGCCAGCTTGCAGACCAAAGACCGCCGCGAACAAGTCGTGCAGGATACCGTATTGAGTTACCTCGAACTCACCCGCTGGCAGCAGCAAATCGAGCAACTTCGCCAGGAGGAAGCCGACTCGTTGCGCCTGGAGCAAGCCGTCGAAGCCCGCATTAAAGAAGGCGTCGACAGCGAGGCCGAGCGTACCAAAGCAAAGCTCGTCACCGCTCGCGCTAAATTGCGCATCGCTGAAGCCCAGGGCTCCGCCGACGTGTTGCGCCTGAAACTCGCGAACCTAACAGGACTCCCAGCTTCGACGATCGAAACCGTAGCGGACTCTATCCCATCGCTTCCCAACGTGGAGTCGGAAGACGACGCTGCCGCCCGAGCCGCAGCCAGCAATCCATCCGTGAAAAGCGCCGAAGAGCATGCCCTCGCGCAGGAGCTTCGCGCCCGCGGCGAGCACCGCGCCCTTTGGCCGTCTATCGACTTCGCCGGACAGTACGCGCTGCTCGCCAAGTACAACAACTACGACCAGTTCTTCAAAACCTTCCAGCGGCACAATGGAACCGTCGGCGTCGTCATGCGTCTTCCCTTCCTGAATTTCTCCCAAAAAGCGCGCGCCGAAGGTGCCGACGCCGAGGCTGTCAAGGCCCGCCAGGAAGCTCGCGCCGCCAAAGAGCAGGTTTCGGCAGAAACCCTTCGCCTGCAACGCTCGGTGCAACAACTGGCCGCTGCCCGTGAAGTCGCGGATCTCGAATATCAGGTAGCGCAGGGCGGATTGACAGCTGCCGAGACGAAGGTCCAGTCCAATACCGGCTCCTTCCACGAACTCGAAGACGCCCGCACCCAAGCCCGCGAGCGCCGCAATGCACTGATGGACGTCGATTTGCAACTGGGCCGCGCCCGCATCAGCTTGTTGCGCGCCACCGGCGAATTGGAAAAGTGGGCGCAGGGCGGGAACTAGACCATGCCGGGGCTGTGTCCCATGCCCGCTTAAGCTGAGTCAGCACATATAGAACTATCCCCCCAACCCCCTCCCGGTACCCTTCCCTGCAGGATTCTGCCCTTGGGTGTAAGCGGATTGCCGCGAGTCCGCTTGCCACGTAGGCTCTCCTTTCCCGTGGGGTGTACTGGTGTGTTCCCGTACAGTTCGATTCCGGGCCCTGGATGCTAAAATAGTTAGATCGACCCTATGCCATTGAAAACACTGTTTCTGAATCCGCCTTCGTTCGAGAACTTCGACGGCGGCGCAGGCTCTCGTTGGCCTGCCACGCGCGAAATCGAGTCCTATTGGTATCCCGTCTGGCTCGCTTACCCGGCCGGCATGCTCGAGGGCTCGCGCCTGCTCGATGCCCCGCCCCATCACATCACGGCGGAAGAGACCATTGAAATTGCCAAGGCCTACGAATTCCTGGTGCTGTTCACCAGCACTCCGGGCTTCCCCGGCGATATTGGCTTGTCGCAGGCCATCAAAGCCGCCAATCCAAATATCAAGATTACCTTTGTCGGCCCGCACGTAACTGTATTGCCGGAGCGTTCCCTAGAGGACTGCCCGGCCATCGACTTCGTGTGCCGCAAAGAATTCGATATGTCGGTCGTCGAGTACGCGCAGGGCAAGCCGCTGGAAGAGATTGCCGGCATCTCGTATAGCAAGAACGGCGGCGTCGTGCACAATCCCGATCGCACGCAGTTGGCGGATCTGGACTCGATGCCGCACGTGACCGACATCTACAAACGCGATCTCGACGTCACGCGCTACAACGTGCCATTCCTGCTGCATCCCTACGTTTCGCTCTACACCACGCGCGGTTGTCCGGCTCAGTGCACGTTCTGCCTGTGGCCACAGACGCTCAGCGGCCACCCCTGGCGCAAGCGCTCCACCGACGATGTGGCTCGCGAAATGACCAAAGCCAAGGAGTACTGGCCGAACGTAAAAGAATTTTTCTTCGACGACGACACCTTCAACATCCAAAAGGCTCGCACCCTCGAGTTGTGCGCCAAGTTGAAGCCCCTCGGCCTGACGTGGTCTTGCACCTCGCGCGTTACTACGGACTACGAGACACTCAAGGCCATGAGGGAAGCCGGCTGCCGCCTGCTGATCGTGGGCTATGAGTCCGGCGACCCGCAGATTCTCAAGAACATCAAGAAAGGCGCCACCGTCGAGCGCGCCCGTGACTTCACCCGCGATTGCCACAAACTTGGCCTCGTCATTCACGGCGATTTCATCATGGGGTTGCCCGGTGAAACGCGCGACACGATCAAGCGCACCATCTCCTTTGCCAAAGAACTGGACGTCGAGACGATTCAGGTCTCCGTCGCGCACGCCTATCCCGGAACCGAACTCTACGACTACGCGGTGAAGAATGGCTTCATGGTCGGCGAGAACAAGATGGTCGACGAGGGCGGCCACCAGCTGGCGCATATCCAGTATCCGGGTCTGCCCGCGGACGAAATCCTCGAAGCCGTGCACCGCTTCTACGACGAGTACTACTTCCGCCCGAAAGCCGTCTTTCGTATCCTGCGCAAAGCAGTCTTCAACGGAGACAACCGACGCCGCCTCTACAAGGAAGCCAAGACTTTCCTCAAGACCCGCTCCATGCGCAACAAGTGGGTTCGTGAGAAGCGCGAAGCCGATGCCGCCGCGCAACCAGCCAGCGCGTAGGACCTCGGAGTGACGTGGCGTAAATATCTAGTGCTGGCCGCGATCGTCGTGTTCAGTTCCATCGGCGACACGCTGCTCTCTCGTGGCATGCGCACCATGCCCGGGCTCGACCAGATCGGCCTGTCGACGATTCCGCGTCTCATCGCCGCCGTCTTCAACCCGTGGGTGATCGTCGGCATCATCTTCCTGTTGATCTTTATGGCCGCCTACCTGACCGCGCTCTCCTGGGCTGACCTGACCTATGTGTTGCCGGCAACCGCTGTCGGCTATTTCATGATGGCCATGCTCGCCCGTTTCTTTCTGCACGAGCAGATGAGCTACTGGCGCTGGGGCGGCGTCGGCCTCATCATGGCGGCCGTCGGAATTGTGGCCAACGGGCCTGAGTTGACACGACACCACAAAGATCACGCCGCAGGCCAGCAGCCTTCCACTCCGCTATCGAAAGTCTCGCAGGAAGTCCGATCGTGAACACCCTGTACGTTTGGCTGGGAATCGCCGTGATCGTGCTGGGATCGGCGGCGGGTGACTGCTTGCTGGCCTACGCTATGAAGCGCATCGGCCACCTCGGCGAACTCCGCCGCGCGCGTGGGACCCTTCACGTTGTCGGCAGAGTTCTGACCTCGCCCGCTTTCCTGCTGGGAATCGTCTGCATGGCCGTCGCCTTCTTCAGCACGCTCTTCGCCCTGCGCTTCGGCGACCTCAGCCTTGTGGGACCGGCTTCCGCCTCGCTCACCGTGATTGCAGATTCAATCTTCGCCAAGCTCTTTCTCCGCGAACACGTCGACCGCCGCCGCTGGGCGGCAGCTATCTTGGTAGTCGGCGGCGTCATTATGCTGGCGCATTAGCTTCGCCATACTGCCGCTAGCCGCGAGGGATCAGCATTCACCCAGCCCCGGCTCGTAACCTGCGCGACTGAGTGCTGACCGCTGACGCTAACTAGTCAAACAGTCGCATCACACCCGTTGCCGGCAGATCGGGAACGAGGAACTCACGCGCCGCGCCAGCGCCCTTGGTGACCGCCTCCGCCGCCAGGTAACCGCTACGCACCGCACCTTCCATGGTCGCGGGCCAGCCCGTAGCTGTCCAATCTCCTGCCAGAAACACTCGCGGCCACGCCGTTGTCTGCACGGGCCGGTAGGCATCGCCGCCCGGCTCCGGCGAAAACGTCGCGTGCACTTCCTTGATAACCGTTGATTTCACCAGCTGCGCCTCTCGTGCCCCAGGAAAGAACTCGCGGCATTCGGCCAGCGCAAGATCCTCGATCTCATTCTTCGACTTCCCCACCAGCGCTTTGGCCGCACTCACGACCAGCTCCACATAACTCCCCGTACTTGAAACGGATACCCCACTCAAGCCGGGTGCCCCACCCAAGCGTTCTTTGCTTGGGTGGGGATTTTCCTGGAGCTTCGACTTATGAAACATCCACTGAATCGTCCGATCCAGCAAGACCGCATGATCCAGCTGCGTAATCTGCCGATCAAACCAGAAATGAATCCCCACAATCGGTGAGGTAGAAAAGCGTCCCAACTGCCCCCGCAGCGCTGCCGTCTCGCTGCCCTCCGGCAGCAGCCGCGCCGTTGCATCAAACGGAGCCGTCAGCACTAGATAGTCCGCCTGCGTCTCCACCCCACCCGCGAGCACCCGCACGCCTGCTCCATCCCACCGCACCCCTTCCACCGTGCTGCGCAGCCGGATATCACCGCCACGCGCCTCAATGTAGTCGCCCGCCGCCCGGTAAAGCTCGCTCAGCGGAATCGCTGGCACGCCCATGCGTCCCGCCTCCGCCGACTTCATGAACGACTCGCGGATCACCAGCGCTGCGTACGAAACCGAAACCCGCTCCAGATCCTCATTCAGCGCGCTGATCAGAATCGCCTTCCAGAACCGCTCCACCGCGGCTCGCGTCGCGTGATGGCTCTCAAGCCATCCAAGAAACGGCTTCCCGTCATCGGCTGGTGCCCGACGCAACAGCGCTATCATCGCTCTCGCAATGCTGACCTTGTCGGCAAATCCCAAACACGCCGCACCCAGAAACGACGGCGTGTTATGCCATGGCGCAGGGAGAAACGACGGCCCGATCCACGATTGTCGCCCCCCCGGCTCCAGAAACACCAGCCGGTCATACCACCGAATCTTGTCCTCGACGCCCGTGCGCCGATATAGGTCCACCAGATTCGTGCAGCACCCCAGCAACACGTGCTGGCAGTTATCCACCACTTCGCCCGTCCCCGGATGCTGATACGACGATGCCCGTCCGCCCAGATACGGCCGCCGCTCAAACAGCGAAACGAAGAAACCAGCCTCCGTCAGCGCGCAGCCCGCCGCAAGCCCCGCCAGTCCGCCGCCCACAACGGCGACGCGTATTTTTTGAGATGTCTGGGAAGCCATCAGAACAGTCGCCGGCGGAGTCCTTTGGCCAGAATCCTCATCTTCTCAAACCGGCTCAGACGCACCTTCGCGGTGAAAACGTCATAATTCATACGGGTAATCTTGTCGAGCAGCGTGCGGTACACCGTCACCAGCGTCCATAGTGCGGGTTGGCTGTCCTCATCGACCAGTGGCAGCAAATCCTCTGCCGCGCAGTAAAACTTCCGCGCCCGCTCCGTCTCCAGCTCCAGCAGTTGTCGCAGCCGTTCCGGATCGGCACCCGTCCGCAAGTCGAGCGCCGTCAGACCGAATTTCTCCAAGTCTTCCGCTGGGATATACACGCGGCCCATCTCCGCATCCTCTTTCACGTCGCGGATAATGTTCGTCAATTGGAACGCAATGCCGCAACGCTCCGCCAAAGCTTCCGCCCGCGCATCCTTGTAGCCAAAAATCCGAATACACGCCAGCCCCACCACCGATGCCACCCGGTAGCAATAGAGATACAGATCATCAAAGCGCTGATAGTGCACGTTGATGGCGGTCGCGTCAAATTTCGGCACCCGGCCGGTCTCGATCGCTTCCTGCAGATCCATGGCCGTCCCATGCGCCAATTGGTCGAGCAACTCCAGCGGAATACTGTAGCGCCGCTGGGCGTCCGCCAGCGCCAGCAGGATGGGGTCATCCGTCGGCCCGCCGGCATACACACGGTGCAACTCCTCAACCCATTGCCCAAGTTTGAAGCGCCGCTCCTGCAGCGGAAGGCTGGGATCGTCCGTGATATCGTCGCAGCGCCGCATGTAGGCGTAGACGGCGCAAATGGCCTCCCGCTTGCGCCGCGGCAACACCAAGAAACCGTAGAAGAAATTCTTTGCCGAGGTGCGTGCAATCCCCGTACACACGGAATAGGCCACGCGTAGCTGGCTCGGCGTGGGCACAAATCCCTGGGCTGGCTGCACCGCGGTGCTCATAGCAGTTTGCTCCACGCAGCGCGCGCCACCAGTTTCAGTTTGCGGCTCTTCGAGAGCGCTGGACGAGCCTTCAACACATCGTAGCTCTGCGCTTCAATAGCGTTCAGAATCTCCATACCTCCGCGAGTGAAAAGCTCAATATCGATCGCCAACTCCTTGCCGACTTTTCCCGCCAAGGGCAGTCCCTGCCGGAACCACTCTCGCGCCCGCTCCACCTCAAATCTCATCAGTTCTATGAAACCCGGCGGTGCGCGACGCTCCGCGATCTCCGCCTCCCGCACCCCAAATCTGCGCAGATCTTCCAGCGGCAAGTAGATGCGCCCCTTCTCAAAGTCCACGCTCACGTCCTGCCAGAAGTTGGCCAACTGCAGCGCGGTACAAGTGTAGTCGGACAACTTCTGCCGTTCTGCATCGCGGTAGCCGCAAAGATACAGCACCAGATGCCCCACAGGATTCGCCGAATACCGGCAATACCCCAGCAAGTCGTCGAACGTTTCGTACCGCAGCACCGTCTGATCCTGCCGGAACGCCTGCAGCAGATCAGAAAACTCATGCTGCGGGATATCGCAGGTCCGTACCGTTTCCGCTAGAGCCACGAATACTGGATGCCTCGGCGCCCCCGAATAGCACGCCGCCAGTTCCTGCTCCCACAGGTCCAGCAGCGCCAGCGAAGCCTGCGTATCGCCCACTTCATCGCCGAGGTCGTCAGAAATCCGGCAGTAAGCGTAGACGTTGAAAAAGTGCTGCCGCAGCTTCTTGGGAAGAAAGCACGACGCCACGGAAAAATTCTCGTAGTGCGACCGCGCCAGGCACCGGCAATACTCGCGCGCTTCCTGCAGGGTGGGAGCCTGTTCGGGAATCGCGTAGGCCAACGGTAGTTGCCGCCAGCCCCGCTCCAGGTGTTCGGCCGTTCCGGCTTGGGTGGAAACTGTCTCCATCGTGGGTCGGCTTCTCCCGCAGCGGCTAGCGTCCCGGAATGATGGCCGTCTTGATCTCGCCCGTGCGATCAATCATGTGCTGCAGCACTTCGTGCAGCCGCGAGAGCGGCGCTTCTCCGGTAATGTATTCGATCGGACGAACCTTCTTCTCGGCAATCAAGCGGTAGGCGCGTCGCACCGTCTCCGGCGTGTGATGGAACGTGGCCTTGAGCGTGATCTCAGAATAGTGCAACCGGTTGGTATCGAGATGTACCCTGGTCCCCGACGCGCAGCCGCCAAAGAAATTCACCGTTCCACCTTTGCGCACCATTTCCGGCGCCCATTCCCAGGCTTCGGGTCGGCCCACGGCTTCAATCACCACATCGGCACCCCGCTTCTCGCGCGTCAGAGAGCGCACCGCATCCACCGGACTCTTGCCCCGGCTGAGCATCAGCACTTCGTCCGCGCCCATGTGCTTGGCCGCGCTCACCTGTTCATCGCGCTTCACCACCGCGATCACGCCGCAGCCAATCGCCTTGGCTACCTGGATGAACATCAGTCCAATCGGGCCCGCCCCGATCACGGTCACGCAGTCGCCGATCTCGACGTTGGTTTCGTGCAGGCCGCGCAGCACACACGCTAGCGGCTCGGTCATCGCCGCTTCGTGATAGCTAACATCGGGCGCAATCGCCAGCATGTTGGTCTCAACAATGCGGCGTGGCACCTTAATGAACTCTGCGTAGGCGCCGTTGTTGAACAACAGATCTTCGCAAAGATTTTCCTGGTGCTTGGAACAGAAAAAGCACTGCTGGCACGGCGCGGAATTCAGCGCCACCACACGCATGCCGCGGGAGAACTTCGTAACCCCGGGCCCTACCTCCTCGATCACGCCCGCCAGTTCGTGCCCAAATAAGGCCGGCGGCACAATCATGCGCGCGTGGTAGCCGCGACGGTAGACCTTCAGGTCGGTGCCGCAGGTCAGCGCCACTTGCACTCTTATGAGCACTTCCCCTTCATCCAGTCGCGGTACCGGGACTTGCTCGATCTTTACATCTTCCTTGCCGTAGAGAACGGCAGCGGTCATCTTTCTGCTCACGCCACACTTCCTTCCCAGCTGCTGCCCGGCTGAATTACTACTTTCATCGAGTCGGGCTGGGGATGCGCCGCTAACTGCAGCGCATCAGTACTTGCATCGAGCGGGAACCGGTGGCTTACCAGCCGTTCCAGTTCCATTTCCTGGCTGAACACGAAGCGAACCGACTCCTCCTGCAGGTCGATCGAAGCGCTATAAGAACCCAGCAGGGCCTTTTCGTCCACACAAACCGCCGCGGGATCGATCGTCGCTTCCCCGCGCGCCGTCTGCGCAAACAGCAATACTCGTCCTCCCGGACGAGTTGCATCCATGGCGGCGCGTATCAGCCCGCTGCCACCCACCGCCAACATCACAGCGTCGGCTCCGCGCCCCTCGGTCATCTGCCGTACATGTTTCGCCACATCCACGTTAGATGCGTCAACTGGCCGGCTGAGTCCGAAGCTTGCTGCTATTGTAAGCCTCTGGGGATAAAGATCGGAAGTTAATACCAAGGCGCCTGCCCGCCGCGCCAGGCCTGCCAGGATGATGCCGATTGGCCCTTGCCCGATCACCAGAACTGTCTCCCCTGGCTTCAGCCCCAGCGTCTTCACCCCTTTCAGGCAGGTGTTCACCGGTTCGATGAAGCAGGCCTGCTCAAACGATATGTGATCCGGAATCTGGACCACACCGCGTTCCACGATCCAATCCATCACCCGAACGTACTCGGCGAAGCCTCCGCCGCTCGGCTCGAATCCCGCAGTGCATCCCACTCGCTTGTACGTTTCACACTGCGCGAACGTCTTGTTCTCACAGTAGTAGCAGCTCCCGCATGGGATGTGATGGAACACGACGATGCGATCGCCCGGCTGAAATCGGCTGACGCCTGGCCCTACTGCCGCCACCGATCCCGACATTTCATGCCCGAAAATACGCGGCGCCGAGTGCGAGCCGGTATGAATTTTCTTCAGATCAGTCCCGCAGATACCGCAGGTATGCACTCGCAGCAGCAACTCGCCCGGACCAATCTCCGGCACCGGTACCGTTTCCACCCTGACGTCGTTAATCCCGCGATACACTGCCGCCTGCATCGTCGCCGGCACTTTGCTCGATACGGCGTAGACCCTCGGTTGTGTCACTACTTCCATTCCCTAGGAGACTCGTTCTTCGTTGCCGCTTCCCTTGTTTCCAGAATCGCTCGCAAAGCGAGCGCCAACGCGGCACTCGCTCGATGACTATCGCGGCCTAGCCGCACCACTCGCGCCCACAGCCACGGTCGGACCGTCACGTATAGCAGAAAACATCCTGCATGAAAACGTCCGTCCGACGTTATTGCTGTCTCCACCGTGGGAACCACGAAATTCAGTTCGTCGGAGACTGCTTTCACTGCCGCAAACTTGAGCCCACGAGGCGAAGCTCCTTGCGCCACCGCCGCCGCTTCCATGTCGACCGCGCAAGCGCTGTAGGCCTTCGCAAGTTCTTGCTTCCCATGCGCGTCCGTCACGTGCATCGCGCTGACGAGAATTCCCTTGCCTCCGTCGCAAGTCCAACTGCTGCCATCGCGACTGTCCACAACCCGCGACGGCACCACCACGTCTCCAACTCTCAACTCGGGCACCAGGGCTCCTACGAAGCCCACCGAGACAACCGTCTCCGGCTGGTACAACTCGATCGCTGCCTGCGTAGCGCGCCGAGCAGCTTCGGCTCCGATTCCTCCGCAGACTGCAACCGCGTCGCTGCGAACGAAAAACGTGAACTTGCGCTTGTCGTAGTCGCGAACCTCCATCGTCCACTCTCGTACCAGCGGTGCGATTTCCCTCTTCAGCGCCGCCACCAGCGCGATTCTAGGCATAGCCGTTGGCGCGATACCAGTCCACCGCTCGCCGCAACGCCCCGTCGACCCCGGTTGCCTTCCAGCCCAATTCGCGTTCGGCCTTGGCTGATCGCACCCACATCTTTTTCCGTCCCATGCGCACCGCGTCAATGGTGGCTCGCGGCTCGCGCCCCAACATCCTTCCCGTCACCATTTCGCTCACCACGCCCGTGGCCAACGCGAAAAAATAGGGCAACCGCACCGTCGGCGAAGGCAAGCCAGTGATCGCCGCCAGCTTGTCGAGAATCTGCTTCAAGCTCAAATTCTCTCCCCCCAGAATGTAACGCTGCCCGCTCCGTCCCTTCTCAAAGGCGGCTCGATGGCCCTGCGCGCACTCCGTCGCATCCACCAGGTTCAGGCCCGTATCGACATAGGCGGGAAACTTCTTCTTCAGAAAATCCACGATGATGCGTCCGCTGGGTGTGGGTTTCAAGTCGCGTTCTCCCACCGGCGTGGTGGGGTTGACCACGACTACGTCCTGGCCGTCGCGCGCAGCTTCGAAGGCTACTTGCTCGGCTTGAAACTTCGAACGCTTGTAGTGCCCGATCATGCATGACAGCGTGACCGGCGTTTCTTCGTCCACTTCCTGCCCATCTTTGCGAAAGCCCATGGTCGCCACGCTCGAAGTATGTACGACGCGCCTTACCCCTTGCTCTCGTGCCATGCGCAGCAGCGCCCGGGTTCCCTCCACGTTGCTTCGATACATCTCGGCTGGATTCGGAATCCATAGCCGATAGTCGGCCGCAACGTGAAATACGCCATCGCACCCGGAAAGCGCCCGCTCCAACCCCGCTGGCTCGCGCAGGTCGCCGGTGACCTGCTCGCCACCGAGACCCTGCAAGTTGCTCAGCACAGAACGGGGCCGCACCAGCAACCGAAGATCTGCGCCCGCCGCGGCCAGTACTCGCGCCACGTGGCTGCCCAGAAATCCCGTTGCACCTGTAATAAACACTCTCAAGGACGAAGCATTGCCCTAGCGCGTCTCCCGCGCCGTTTCGCTCGACATCACCTTGGCATACGTCGTCAGGGCCAGTAACGGGAAATATTGGCGATACATGTGGTACTTCAGATAAAACACTCGCGGGAACCCGGTCCCCGTATGTTCCGCTTCGTCCCATGACCCGTCTTTGTTCTGTAATCGCAACAGATAGGCAACCCCACGGGCCACGCAGTCGCTGCGCGTATCGCCGGCCGCCAGCAGGCCCAGTACCGCCCATGCCGTTTGCGACGGCGTGCTGACCCCAACACCCTTCAGCGTCGGCTCGTCATAAGAGGCGCAACTCTCGCCCCAGCCGCCGTCCCCGTTCTGTACCATGCGCAGCCATTCCGCTGCCTGCTGCACCATCGGATCATGATGATCAAAGCCGATGGCTTCCAGACCGCGCAGCACGAACGCCGTACCGTAGATGTAGTTCACACCCCAGCGCCCAAACCAGGAGCCATCCGTTTCCTGTTCGCGGCGCAGGAATCCGATCGCTCGCGCCACTGCGGGATGGTTCTTGTCGTAGCCGTACGTCGCCATCATTTCCAGAATGCGCCCGGTGATGTCGACGGTCGCCGGATCCAGCATGGCGTTGTGGTCAGCAAACGGCACATACTGAAACACCATGCGGTCATTGTCCTTGTCAAAGGAAGCCCAGCCGCCGCTCTTGCACTGCATCGAGAGCGCCCAGTCAAGCGCCCGCTGCACTGACTCGCGCTGGTAACGGCCGTTGGGATGCTCCACCCGACTCAAGGCGATACAAACCATTGCCGTATCATCCACATCCGGATAAAACTCATTGTTGAACTCGAAGTACCATCCGCCCGGCTGGCCGTGCTTGTTCTTCACCTTCCAGTCGCCCGGATTGCGCACCTGCTTCTGCAAAATCCAGTCCGCGCACTTCACCATACGCTCATCTTTCGCCGGCACTCCGCTTTCACCCAGCGCGAAAAGAGCGTACGCCGTGTCCCATACCGGCGACATACAGGGCTGCATGCGGAACGTGTCTTCCTCCTCAATGCCGAGCTTCTCGAATTCATCCATGGCACGAATGACCTGCGGGTCGTCGAGCGAATACCCCAGACAGCGCATGGCGATGATCGAGTTCATGATGGAGGGAAAGATGCCAGCGACGCCGTCGCTCATCTCGAAACGCTCCACCATCCACTTCTCTGCCTGGCGCAGCGCGATCGAGCGCAGCGGCCGAATGTGGATGCGTTCGAACCAATGCACAAGTCGATCGAGCACGAGGAAGAAGTTGCGCCACGAGACCAACCGCTTCTTGTCCCAGTGCAGATGCATGCGCGATTTATCGCGTCCACCGACAAACAGTTCCGCCACGCCCATTTCGTCCGGAATCTTCTTGAACGGCTTTTTGGCGTAGCAGATGGAAAGCGGCACCAGGATGGCCCGCGACCACGACGAAATCTCGTAGATGTTGAACCAGAACCAGTTGGGGAAGAGCACAATCTCCGGCGGAATTGCCGGCGCGGCATCGTAGTCGTACTGCCCAAAAATGCAGAGATAGATCTTGGTGAACGTATTGACTTCGGTGACACCGCCCATCTCAAGAATCTTGGCGGAGGCCTTCTTGAGCGCTGGATGCTCCGCCGGATAGCCGGCCAACTTCAGGCCAAAATATGATTTCACCGAGACGCTGATATTCGACGGACCGCCCGGATAAATCGGCCAGCCGCCATCCGGGTTCTGGTGTTCGAGAATCCAGCGCGCGGCTTTCTCGAAGCGCTTCTGGCTGCCCGTTCCCAGCAGCGTGTGCAGCAGGATGTAGTCGGCTTCCAGCGTGGTGTCCGCTTCGAGCTCGCCGCACCAATAGCCGTCGGGGTGCTGCCGCGAGAACAGCCATTTGCGCGCCCCATCAATGGCGGCGGCTACACGGCTGCTGAGATCATCAATTTTTCCGAAGCGAAGCTGGGGTAGTGACTGCTGGTTCAATGCAGGGGAGTTATTTTCCATCCTTCAACCTTGTCAACTTGCACCTTACTTGGCGGAAACCACCGCAGGTGCGGCGGCAATCGCCTCCACAATTTCCGGCGGCAGGCCGAAGCGCACGTGCTCCGGCATCACTTCCACTTCCTGCGCCGCGCCGAAACCTTTCTCGGCAAGGAACTTCACCACTTCTTCCACCAGGCACTCTGGAGCGGAAGCGCCCGCCGTAACCGCCACCGTCTTCACGCCTTCCAACCACTCCGGCTCGATGTTCTTGAAGCTGTCGATCAAATAAGCAGTCGTCCCCCAATTACGCGACACTTCGACCAACCGGTTGGAATTCGAGCTGTTGTCGGAGCCGACCACCAGCATGAGCTCGGCGTCCGCGGCAACGTGCTTCACCGCCACTTGGCGATTTTCCGTCGCATAACAGATATCCTGCGCCGCCGGTCCCTTGATGTCGGGGAACTTCTTCTTGAGCGCCGCGATGATGTCTTTGGTTTCGTCCAGGCTCAGCGTGGTCTGCGTCAGGAACGCCACCCGCTTGGGGTCTGGCAGGGTCAGCGAGTCCACCTCTTCCGGCGTCCCCACCACCTGCGTTACCGTCGGCGCCTCGCCCAGCGTCCCGATGACTTCGTCGTGATCGCGATGCCCGATCAGGACCAGCGAATAGCCTTCCTTGGCGAACTTGACCGCCTCCACGTGAACCTTAGTGACCAGGGGGCAGGTAGCGTCAATCACACGAAGGTTGCGCGCCTTACTGTTCTCGCGCACTTCCGGCGAAACTCCATGCGCGCTGTAAATCACGCGCTCGCCCTCCGGCACCTCGTCCACGCTGTCGACGAAAATCGCGCCTTTAGCTTGCAACTCCTCGACCACGAACCGGTTATGGACGATCTCCTTGCGCACGTAAATGGGCGGCCCGAAGGCTTCGAGCGCAATGCGCACGATATCAATCGCCCGGACCACGCCCGCGCAAAATCCCCGCGGCTTCAGCAATAGCAGCGTCTTCTGGTTACTGGACAAGTGTGTCCTGCCTCAACAAGAAATCACCCATTCCCACGGAAAAAAGTGTGCCTTTAGGGTACCGGATTGGATGCGGTTCGGTCAATGTAAGCCATGGAAACACATGGCTTTAGCAGTAACTGGCTGGTTTCCCGCAGCTAATGGCTAACCATTGGCCTTGATCATCTGCTCGGCGTGGCGCATCGACGCTTCCGTCAATTTCGCGCCACTGAGCATGCGGGCGATTTCCTCTGTCTGTTCGACGCCTTCGATGTGGCGAACGGTTGTCTTGGTACGACCGGAAACCACTTTCTTCTCAATCAAATAGTGGTGGTCAGCGAAGGTGGCAATCTGCGGCAAATGGGTGACGCAGAGCACCTGGCTACCTCTAGCCAGACCCTTGAGCTTGCGGCCGACCGCCTCGGCGGCACGGCCTCCGATGCCGCTGTCGACTTCATCGAAGACCATGGTTCGTTGTCCCCGAGAGGCCTTGCGGGTGGAGGCGTTGCCGCTCTCGACGCTTGATCTCAGGGCCAGCATGAGCCGGGACAGTTCGCCACCCGAGGCGGTTTGCTCAAGGCGGCGCAGTGGTTCCCCGGGATTGGCGGAGATCATGTACACAACTTCGTCGAATCCGCTGGAGGTCCAGCCGGCACTTTGCTCGTTACTAGTTAGCTCCACGCGGAAAGCAACCTTCATGGCGAGCTGATTGACCTCGGATTCAACCAGTTTCTCGAGTTTTCGCCCGGATTCGCGCCGTTTCTTGGACAGAGTTCGCGCCGCGTGCAGGTAGCTATCCCCTGCTGCTGCAAGCCTTTGGCGCAAGTCGCGAAGCACTTCGTCCTTATTCTCCATTTCCCCGAGTTTTCGCGCAGTTTCCGCGCCAAAAGCGATCACATTGTGTAGGCCTGGGCCGTATTTTCGCTTCAGGCGATCGAGCAGGGCTAAACGGTCCTCTACTTCAGCCAGACGCTCCGGCGAAGCCTGGATGCCGCCAGCGTAGTCGCGCAGGCTGGCGCCTACGTCTTCAATGCTGATGCGCGCCGACTCGAGAGCCGCGAGGGGCTCCTTGAATTTCGGCTCGTAACGCGCCAACTCTTCCACTTGCTTGTTAGCGGCGCGCAGGCTCGACGAGGTGGAGCCGCTGCCTTCGTAGAGCAGGTCGAAAGCGTTCATAGCGGAGTTGTAGATTTTCTCTGCGTTGGCGAGAACGCGCTTCTCGATCTCGAGTCGCTCGTCTTCTCCGGCGCTCAGGTGGGATTCTTCGATCTCGCGCTTCTGGAAGCTCCAGAGATCGACAAGACGCAGCCGGTCCTGCTCATCGCGTTCGAGCTCGGCGATGCGGTCGCGAATTTCCTTCCAGGCCGCGAAGGCTTGTGCGCTGGACTCACGCTGGGCTCCGGCGAAAGAGTCGAGCAGCGCCAGTCGGGCGGGTGCGCCAAAGGAGAGCAGAGTTTCATTCTGCGCGTGGATGGTTGCGAGACTGGATGCGAGCCGCTTCAGCACGGCCACCGTCGCCGGTTGGTTGTTGACGAACACGCGGCCTTTGCCGCCCGCCGCAATCTCACGGCGCAGGATGAGCGAGTTCCCTTCTTCATCAATTCCGTTTTCGCTGAGAACCGCGCTGACGGATTTCTCGGCTGGTCCTTCAAGTTCGAATACCGCCGAGACGACGGCCTTGTCGGCACCGGAACGGATTATATCGATTGAGGCTTTTTCTCCCAGCAGGAGCGTGAGGGCGTCAATCAGGATGGACTTCCCTGCTCCGGTTTCGCCGGTGAGCAGGTTCAGACCCGGGGCGAACTCCACCGCGACGTTATCAATGACAGCGTAGTTCTCGAGGCGCAGTTCCTGGAGCACCGGGCACCCTGGGCTAAGGGATTGAGCGCAGCATAGCACGAATTCGCACCCTCCCCTGAAGGGGAAGGGTGGGGCACCCGCTTTTTGTGCTACAGGGTGCCGCTCTCCGGAACTCCCGTTTCAGCAACGTCTTGTCCCCACTAACCTTCGTCTGGTCCCTCCGTCTAAAGGGCAGGCTAAGCCAGTCAGGACGCGTCCCAGGGTGGGAGAGGGGGATGATCGTGAAGGTAGGATGGACAGGCTGCCGGGTCGTCCTCCTTTGGCTGCTGGCCCTCGTGCCGGCACTCTGGGCCCGCGACAACCATGCGGCGCCGGCGCCTCCCGAAGCCTTCGCCACCCTGCACATCCCGAAGCTGGAACAAGCCCCCATCATTGACGACTTCGCGGGTATGCAACCTTCCGCCGCGTTTGCGGGCAAAATGCTGAAGATCGATCGTTTCCTGCAACGCGATCCGAAGGACGGCTCGCCGATATCGCAGAAAACCGAAGCCTACCTCGGCTACACCGACAAGAACCTCTACGTGGTGTGCGTATGCTTCGACTCGGAGCCGGGAAAGATTCGCGCCCGCCGGGTGCGCCGGGAGTTGATCAACGACGACGATCAGTTCGGCTTCGTGATCGATACGTTCCACGACAAGCAGCACGCCGTGTTCTTCTACCAGAACCCACTCGGCATCCAGCAGGATGGCATCTGGTCCGACCAGCAACCCGACTACTCCTTCGACATGTTGTGGAAGTCCGAGGCCCGCCTCAACCCGCAGGGCTACATCGTCTTCTTCGAGATACCGTTCAAGTCTCTGCGCTTCCCCCGAACACCGGATCAGACCTGGGGAATCTTCTTCGAGCGCGATATCAAACGCAACAACGAGTACTCCTTCTACCCGCACATCACCAGCAACGCGCAAGGTTTTCTGAGCCAGGAAACGCAGATGGACGGTCTGCGCGAAATCTCGCCCGGGCGCAACCTGCAGTTCATCCCGTATGCCTCGGTGCGCGCCTTTCGCGCGCTCGATGACCGCGACCCCGCCAACGCCCACTTTCACGGCAAACACATCGAGCCGCGCCTGGGTCTCGATGCGAAAGCCGTGATCAAGGACGCGCTCGTGCTCGACGCTACCGTCAACCCCGATTTCGGGCAGGTCGAGTCGGACGAGCCGCAGGTCACGGTGAACCAGCGCTTCGAAGTGTATTTCCCCGAGAAGCGGCCTTTCTTCCTGGAAAACTCCGGCTACTTCGACACGCCCATGCAGCTGGTTTTCACTCGCCGCATCGCCGATCCGGAATACGGCGTGCGCCTGACCGGTAAAGTCGGCCCCTGGGCCATGGGCGCACTCTTCGCCGACGACAAGTCACCCGGCGGCAGCGTGCCGACTTACAACCCGATGACGGAAAGGAAGGCGTACTACACAATCCTGCGCGCCAGCCACGACATTGGGAAGGAATCGTCAGTCGGCTTCATCTATACCGACCGGGAGCTGCACACCGCACCCCAGACGCTCTGCACCGACAACCCGTGCATCGTGGGCTCGAACCGAGTGGGCGGCCTGGACTTCAAATTCAAGCTCAGTCCGAAGTGGAGCCTTCAGGGGCAGGGCGTCTTCTCGCACACCAAGTTCGATGATGGCACGCACAAGGGCGGGTCCGCCTACTACTGGTATCTGGAGCGCAGTTCCCGCAAAGCGGAATTCAATTCCCTCTACCAGGACACGGCCGCCAATTTCGAAACCGACACCGGCTTCTTCCGCCGGCCCGATATCCGCCGCTTCAGCAATTTCGCGCTGTACCGCTTCCGCCCCGAGGGCAAACACCTGATATGGCACGGTCCCAGCATGTTCACCATTAACAACTGGGACCATAGCGGCACGCGCCTGGAGTATTTCGCCAACGTCAACTACCGCTGGATCTTCCAGCGCCAGACCGATTTCGGCTTCTTCACCAACCTGGGCCACGAACGCCTGCGCCCGGTGGACTACAAAGCTACCCTGCTCGCCAACAAAGACTACGCGCACCGCCACAGCGGGTTTTTCTTCGAGACCGCCTATTTCAAGCAAGTGAATATCAACGGCGAGATTGGCTTCGGCACCGACACCAACTTCGACACGCAGATCGGGCCGCCGGTGCTGGCGAATTCGAGCTACGCGACGATTTACGCCACCGTGCGACCGGTGAAGAGCCTGACCATTGACAACACTTACCTGCTCACGCGCCTTGAAGACCTGAAGACCGGTGCCAACATCTTCAACAACCACATTATCCGCTCGAAATGGAACTACCAGTTCACACGCGAGCTTTCACTGCGCGTGATTGGCCAGTACAGCGCCGTGCTCTCAAACTATGGAACGCCCACGCAACCCGGGCTGAGTTCCCTGCCGCCGGCCAAGAACCTGAATGCCGACGTGCTGGTGACGTACTTCCTGCATCCCGGGACGGCAATTTACGTGGGCTACAACAGCAACCTGCAGAACCTGAACCCGGCGCTGGGGCTCGATCCGAACGGCAACCTGCGGCTGACGCGGGACGGGTTCATCAATGATGGGCGGCAGTTTTTTGTGAAGGTGTCGTACTTGTTCCGGTATTAGGGCGGTCACCAAGCGCCGGGCCGTTGCGTCACTTTGTCCATCCAGGCTCTTCCAGGCGGGTCGCGAGCGCATTCTGAACGTTTTCAAGGATGAATCGCCGGTCCGGCTTCCCGAGTAAGCGACCGGCCTTCGGCAAAACAGTTCCAAACAGCACGAGCGCAGGAGGTACTAGCAATCCCACCCAGTTGTCACCTCTCATGTAGTGGCTACCTGTCGCCATATCGACGACTGTTCCCACAAAAATCGGTATCCCGGTCAGGACGGCAAAGCCGAGCCAAACCCTCATGAAGTATCTCGCCCAGCGCGGAGCATCGAAATAGCCTTCGATTCTCGTTCCGCCCGGTTCCGGGGAAAATCGAGCATAGAAGTGTCCCGCGAAGTCGTTCCGGCTATTTCTGCGCTTCTGCACTCTGAACGAGTTCTCGCCAACCTCGCCCAGCAGCGGGCGGTCGCCTCGGTAGCCGGACCACGAGAATAACGTCCAGTGTTCTTCGTCGATTGAACGTCGCAGCACGTCCGCTACAGCTTCCGGAGCTAGCGCCGAATGGAGCACGTAGACGGTTCGACCCATATCGGTTTAAGTCTACCCGACAGGCCATCGCAGTTCCTTATAGCTGAAGGTACGTTCATTCGCCCTCGTGATTCACTCTAGCGCGGTCCGGACGTACCCCTGCGCGAAACCAGCGCCAGCCATGCCGCAAGCACCGCGAACTTCTCGTCCTGCGACCAAGGGGCACCCAACGGCTTGCCCAGAGCCGCGACGCGGGCGATTAGATCGGCCTCTTTAGTCCTCAGAGTCTTGCTCGCAACGGGCAGCAAGTCGCGTTCCGGGATCGTAAACGCAGCAAGACGGCAGCGCCGGCCACCGTGGATCAGGCCTTCGCGAAAAAGTTCGCCATCCGCCGCGTGAATTAGCGCATGCGACGACAGGATCTTGTCGAGGCTCGGTAGCGGTTTGCCCAAGCCGCGTAGCAGCCCGAAACTTGTGAGCCGATAGCCTTGCTTCCGAAGGTCGGCCTGGACGGAGCGGATCGCCTCCTCAGCGAGGCATTTGGCTTCTGACTCCATGCGGGAGACGAACTCGCGGGCTTTCTCGAGCGGCTTGCTCTCGGCCGTGTGATAGGGCTGGCGAAACTCGTAGGTGAACGTTTCCACGAGATGCGGCCGCTGGCGCAGGAGGACCCGCGGGCCGTCTTTTTCCAGCGACACCGCGACGAGGGCGGTCCATCCGGAGTGCGCGCGAAACCCGAGGGCGGCGGGAATCATATTCAAGTCGCCTTACCGATTTCGGTTTAAAGGCGGAGTGTCCACACGATGATGGCGAGCGCAACGTAAAGGCAAGCATTCATCGGCGCGATTACCATCCACATGTTCGACTGTCGTGGGTCCGTGACGGAAAACACCAACAGAACCACCGGAGGGCAAAGTACGAGCGCCTTTAGAGTAGACGTTTCTCGACCCGTGCAAACTTACCACCCTGCCCAGAAGCCTCCCACGGCTAGAGCCAGCGCCCAAATGATTCTCTTTACTGTCACGGCCGCGATGGTACCACGACCCCAACGGTTGAGCGGAAGCCGGGCTGTGCCCGGCATCGGCGGGCGAGGACGCCCGCCCCCACACAAGAATCCCCGGCCTAGTCCGGGCTATCAACCTTGATACTCCGTGGAAATCGTGGCCTTCCGGGACCCCGGCCCACTTCGCCCGGGGTCTATAATTTTCTTAAGCTTTCCGCGCATCTTGACCAAGGAAAGTCGTTCAAATCCTTAAGGGGGCTCGTTTACTCCTCCCATGCCGAGCGCTTCGTTGCTGGCCATTTTCGTTGGTGGCGAGATCATGGAACTGGTCTCGCAGAGCGGCGCCGTCGCCAAGACCGTTCTTCTTCTTCTGCTGGCGTTCAGCCTGCTTTCCTGGGCCATCATCATTTCGAAGTGGAGCCTGCTGCGAAGGGCGCGGCTGCAGAGTTCGCGCTTCATGCGCGCGTTTCGCAAGGCCCAGCACCTGGCCGATATCGCCGCCGTGGCCGAGCAGTTCCGGCCGAGCCCGCTGGTCAACATTATGCAAGGCGGGTTCGACGAGTTCCGGCGGCAGACAGGCAACGCGGGTGGACCAGTGCGGAATCCCACCAGTATCCAGCGCGCTATGCAGATTGCGGCTTCGGAAGAGATGACCCGCTTCGAGCGGAACTTGCCTTGGCTTGCCACCACCGCGGCGTCAACACCGTTCATCGGACTCTTCGGCACGGTGTGGGGCATCATTGACGCTTTTCACGGGCTAGGCAACGCGGGAGCGGCAACTTTGCGGGCGGTCGCGCCGGGCATTTCTGAAGCGCTGATCACCACGGCGGCCGGGCTCGCAACGGCCATTCCCGCCGTCATCGCCTACAACTTGCTGACGCAGGGGATTCGAGAGTTTGCCGCGCGCGGGGATGACTTTGCCCTCGAATTTCTGAACACCGTCGAGCACGAGGCGCCGCAGGAGGTGCGGCGGTAATGGCGTTCACGGCACCCAACGGCCGCACCCAGACCTCGCTCGCGGATATCAACATCACGCCGCTGGTCGACGTCGTGCTGGTGCTCCTCATTATTTTCATGGTGACCGCGCCGGTGCTGCAGTCCGGGATCGAAGTGAGCGTACCCAAAACGCGCACGGTCAAGGAGATTACGGAAGAGCGGCTGGTGATCTCGATTGACAAGCAGCAGCGCGTGTTTCTGGGCAGCGAGGCCATCAACATCAACGACATAGGCGCCACGCTGCGCAAGCGGGTGCGCGATCCGCGGAATTATTCGGTATTTGTGCGAGCGGACGAGAACGTTCCGTTTGGCGCGTTCGCTACGGTGATGGACGCGGTGAAGCAGTCGGGCATCGCCAACGTGAGCATTGTGACGCAGCCGATTCAGGCCCATGGCAGCCACTGACATCTATCTCGAACACGCGCCGTGGAAGCGGCCCCTCCTGTGGTCGCTGGGGCTGCACGGCGGGCTGTGCGCTTTCATCGTTTTCTATACCGCGGTGTTTGCCCACGGGCGCGGTGAGATCTGGGGCAGCGGGGGCGGCGGGGACGCAATGAGCGCGATGATCGTGTCGAGCATTCCGCTCCCGGCAAACGAGCAGCAGACTCAAAACGTGCTGGCCAACGAATCGAAGGGGCTGACGCAGTCGCAACCCAAGGTGGAAGAAAAAGAGCCGGAAGCGATTGCCATCCCGGACAAGGAAACGAAGCAGACCCACGCCAAAAAGCCGTCGATCGAAAAGAACAAGCCGCAGCCCGAGCCGGAGACGAATCAGATTCCGTATGGCGAAGGCGGCCCGGTGCATGGTCCGTATGCGGCCTTCAACGCTGGCGGCGCGCAGGGCGGGTTCAGCTTCTCCGGCGGCTCCGGCGATTTCGGCAGCCGTTTCTCCTGGTACGTGCAGGTAGTGCAGCGCAAGGTCTCGGAAAACTGGATGAAGTACGAAGTCGACCCGAATGTGCGCGACGGGCGGCGGGTGTACATTACGTTCGAGGTTGCGCGCAACGGGGCTCCGAAGAATGTGCAGATCGAGCAGTCAAGCGGGATTCCCTCGCTGGACTATTCGGCAGTGCGGGCGATCCAGCGGATTGATACGTTTGGTCCGCTGCCGTCGGATTATGCGGGGAGTTCGGTAGGGGTGGAGTTCTGGTTTGATTACAAACACTAGCTATTAGCTCTTAGCCGTTGGCTTTTAGCTTGTTTCATAGACGGAATGATAATGGGAACACATGACAATCGTATTTGGGTTTGGCACAAGGCGCTCGCATTCTTGTCTGGTGCCGCGTTGCTTTTGGGAGCGACTTCCCTTTTCGCGCAGCAGGACTGGATTCGCACGGGCACGGGTCTCGGCGTGGAGAAAGTTCGACTGGCGGTGCCGGATTTCAAGGCGTCGTCTTCAGATGGCCGCAATGGCGATTTGCTCAAGGCCTTCAACGACACGCTGTGGAATGACCTCGACAACGCGGGCATATTCGACATGGTGTCGAAGAGCTTCTATCCTTTGCGGCAGCCAAGCTCGCCAAACGAGGTTAGCTTCGGGGACTGGAATATCCCGCCGCCGAATGCTTCGATGCTTGCCTTTGGCGGGCTGGGCGCCTCCGGTGATAACGTCACGGTGCAGGGATGGCTGTTCGATCTGAAGAACACCTCGTCGCCGCAGGTGCTCGCCAAGCAGTACCAGGACAAGGCGACGACCGACAATGCCCGCATCATTGCGCACAAGTTTGCGGATGAGATTATTTTCCGGCTGGGCGGTGGCATTCAGGGCATTGCGGAGAGCAAGATTGTTTTCATCAGCACGCGCTCCGGACACAAGGAAGTCTGGTCGATGGATTACGACGGCGCGAACCAGCAACAACTGACCAAGTTAGGCTCGATCTCACTGTCGCCACGCATTTCGCCGGACGGCAGTCGCGTCGCCTTCAGTTCCATCGTCGGTAGCAGCTGGCAAATTCTCCTGTACTCGCTCGACCTGGGACGTACAGTTGCTTTCCCGCGGTTTGGCGGCACGAATGTTTCGCCGGCATGGGCGCCGGATGGCACGCGCATCGCATTTTCATCCTCGCAGAGCGGCGATCCCGAACTCTACGTTGCCGACAATGCCGGGCACAACCTGAAGCGGGTCACGACGTCTCCGGGCCCGGATGTTTCTCCGGTATGGAACCCGAAGACCGGGGCACAGCTCGCTTTTGTCAGCGGACGAAGCGGGCTGCCGCAAATCTACACCATGGAAGCAGACGGTACGAACGTGCAGAAGCTGACGGACCAGGGATACGCCGTCTCGCCCTCGTGGTCGCCGAACGGACAGTTCCTAGTGTTTTCCTGGATGCGCAAGTACGGCCCGGGCGCGCCGGGCGCACAGGATATTTATATAATGGACATTGTGAGCCGGCAGTGGGTGCAGTTGACACACGATGGCGGCCGCAATGATTTCCCTTCGTGGTCGCCTGACGGGCGGCATATCGTGTTTCAATCCTCGCGTTCCGGCAGCGAACAGATCTGGAGCATGCTGGCGGACGGCAGCAACGTAAGACAGCTGACAACCAGCGGCGGCAACAGCCAGCCCAATTGGAGTTGGAAATAGGCACTGATCTTATGAAACTTCGTCTCCGGCGCAGCGGGACACAACTGATTCCCGGCAACCGTCCGCAGGCTGGTCTGCGCAGCCTGCTTTGCCCTCCTGGAGGAACCTCGTGAAACAGAGCAGCATTCGCTGGATCCTTTTGATGTTGGCCCTGGGTGCCGTTCTATTCCTCGGCGCCTGCGGAAAAAAACCCGTCCCACCACCACCACCGCCGCCACCACCGCCGCCGGCGCTACCGACGGCTTCGTTGTCGGCGAATCCAAACTCGATTGAACGTGGGCAATCCACCACCCTGACGTGGGAAACCACCAACGCCACCGACACCTCGATCGACGGCATTGGCCCGGTGAACGCGAGTGGCTCACGGCAAGTCTCGCCTAGCGACTCGACTACGTACCGGCTGGTGGCCAAGGGCGCGGGTGGAACGCAGGAAGCGACCGCGCGTGTCACAGTCACTGTGCCGCCACCGCCGCCTCCTCCGCCACCACCGAGCCTGACCGAAGAGCAGATGTTCGCGCAGAGTGTGCATGACATCTACTTCGACTACGACAAGTACGATATTCGCGCTGACCAGCAGAGCTCGCTGCAGGCCGCAGCCAGCTTCCTGGCGCAGCACCCGAACATCCGTTTTGCGATTGAGGGTCATTGCGACGAGCGCGGATCCACCGAATACAACCTGGCGTTGGGCGACAACCGTGCCTCAAGCGTCAAGCAAGCCCTGGTTGGCGCCGGCGTTGCCGGCGACCGCATCCGCACTATCAGCTACGGCAAGGAGAAGCCATTCTGCGGCGAGCACACGGAAGACTGCTGGCAGCAGAACCGGCGTGGTCACTTTGTCTACCAGAAGTAGCTACTTCGGGGCGGGCCCGGCGCCCGCCCCATCACTTCCATTGCGCCGCTCGTCTGCAACGAAGATTCTTGATCTTGAAGGACATCCCATGAAGAAGGCATTTCTCGGCTCCGTGCTCCTTTCCCTGTTCGTCTGCCTCGCGAGCGCACCCAGCTTCGCGGTCAGCAAGGAGATTTTGCAGCTGCAGACGCAGGTAGAAGTCCTAACGCAACAGATTCAGGGCATGCAGCGCTCTTTCGAAGAGCGCATGGGCGTGATGAAGAACCTGGTCGAGCAGAGCACCGACGCCACCAACAAAGCCACGTCTTCCCTGTCCACGTCACTGGCGGACTTGCAGGCTCTGATCAAGAAGCAGCAGGCCGACACCGGCTCGCACTCCGACCAGTTGTCCGGCCAGATTCAGGCGCTGAATGACAGCATTGACGAACTCAAGGTGCGGCTCGGCAAGTTGAGCAAGCAACTGGAAGACCTGCAGGCTTCCCAGCAGACGCTGGCCGCCCAGGCATCGCAGGTGGTGCAACAGCAGAATGCGCCGCCACCGGACGTCCTCTACAACAATGCGCTGCGCGACTACAACGCCGGCAAGAACGACCTCGCTTCGCAGGAATTCCTCGACTATCTGAAGTTCTATCCGAATACTGATCTCGCCGGAAACGCTTACTTCTACATGGCGGAGATTGAAGCCCGCGCCGGAAACTACGAACAAGCTGTGAAGGACTACGACAAGGTTCTAGAGAGTTTCCCCGGCGGGAACAAAGGTGCCGCGGCCCATCTGAAGAAAGGCCAGGCACTGGTACAGCTGGGCAAGAAGGACGAAGGGATCGCCGAGTTCCAGGCATTGTTGCAGCGCTTTCCACGCTCGCCCGAAGCGGCAATGGCCAAGGAACAATTAGAAAAGCTCGGCGTCGCGACGAGGCCTACCCGCCGTTCGAAGTAGCATCGACCTGATCTTCGCCCAGGTTGAGATCGCGCAGGCAGTAGCGAATTTCGGTCGAGACGGCGATGATGCGCATCCCTTCCTGCACTTCCATGCGGCAGGAGAGCCCCTGGTGTACCTGCGTCCCGGGGCCCCGATCCCACGTGATGCGGCAAAAGTCACAATCGTTGTTCCAGCAGAAGCGTCCATACGAGATGCTCTGCGGCGCGAGGTATTGCAGGCAGCGCAAGAGCGTGTTGTTGTCGGGGACCTCGACAGGCTTCCCCAGCAACTCAATCTTGACCAGGCGGGTGTACGGCTGCAGATAGGATGGTTGCTCGGGCATGTTCAAAGATCACTGCATTCCACAGCCGTCCCGCAGTAGGATACGCCCAGAGGTGAGCAGATTGCGCTACTCCCTCTCTCCGTACGGAGCAACCTATGGAAACTCGATCCCGGATCCTCGACGGCGACCGCTTCAAGGGCGCGCTGGAGCAGGACAGCCGCGACCAGGCCGGCAACACGTCCATGGCGGGCCAGCTGCCGCATCGCGACCAGGATCCATTCATCAAATGCTTTGATAGCGACTTCCCTGAGCCGGGGGAGAATCCCGAACACAGCTGCGAGCCGGAGTCTGAGAACGAGCATCTGCAGGATTTGGCGACGGTGAAGTAGCGCTTCGAAACATTCATCGTGATGCAAACAAGCCCTCTGCCAGGAGGGCTCTGTGTTTTGCGGGATGTTAGAACTCCCCCTGGGGCTAGGCCGAGGTCAATAAGTGCAATCGCCTTCCATGAGAAGGCCGGTCGGAGTCAAGTGGATCCTTTTGTTTTTGCGTTGGACAAGCTTTTTCTCCTTGCCGAGTCGCCACTGTCGCCACCCTTCCATCCGCACTCTTCGAT
>Ga0075014_100000039_pt1 | contig 50217 bp, 44 predicted proteins | sample AleBraG_ABR_2014_FD_71472 | JGI IMG/M metagenome (GOLD analysis project Ga0075014, IMG submission 71472) | Freshwater sediment microbial communities in response to fracking from Pennsylvania, USA - Alex Branch Run_MetaG_ABR_2014 | ecosystem: Environmental > Aquatic > Freshwater > Creek >... | reverse complement strand
GCATCTTCTTCTCCTTAGCGTGAATAGCGCGCCAGTTGGGTGAGCTGAATGAGGTTGCCGCAGGTGTCCTTCAGCATCGCAATGGTCGAGCCGGTCACGTCGGTGGGCGGCATTGTGAACACGGCGCCGCGGGCCTTGATCCGCTCGTAGTCGCCCTTGACATCGTCGGTGTAGAACATGATCGCGGGCTGGCCCTGTTGAAAAATCGCCTGCTGATACGCTTTGGCCGCGGGGTTGTTGTTCAGCGCCAGCTGCAGCTCAGTGCCGTCCGGCTCCTCGGGCGAGGCCACGGTCAGCCAGCGATATGGGCCCTGACTGAAATCGGTCTTCTTGGCAAAGCCCAGTACCTCCGTATAGAAGCGCAGGGCCTGTCCTGGTCGTCCACGTATACGCTGGTAACTTTGATTTTCATTTCGTTTTTCCTTTGTCACGTTCGCGGTTTGGGCCGCGACGTCTTCTCCCTTGCCTTCCTTTTCGTTGGTGCGGGCTGATGCATGCGGTCGAGGTGGCGTTCGAGAGCATCTACATGAGCGGACCAGAAGCGGCGGAACTGGGCCAGCCAGGCATCCAGCTCCTGAAGTGGTTCAGGGTTCAGCCGGTAGAGACGGCGCTGTGCGTCCACCGTGGACTCCACGAAACCGGCCTCACGCAGCACGCGCAGGTGCTTGGACACGGTCGGCTGCGGCATACGAAGCTGACGCTCGATCTCTCCCACCGACTGTTGTGACGAGACCAGGAGGCTCAGGATCGCGCGGCGGTTCGGCTCGGCAATGATTTCGAAGACAGATTCCACGCTCTGTGTATACTCAGCAAAGCATATACGTGTCAAGGTATATAAAGGCAGGGGCCAGGCTTCACCGGAATCCCCAATTTCGCAGGGCAGGCATATATGCCCCTGTCGATGAGTCTCCCAAGAAGACCGCGTCAAGGCCAAGAGGGGCGGGCCATTCAGGCTAGCGGCGGCTTGACTCGACCATCGTGCCGGAGTACGATGCTTCCACTTTGCCTCCCGGCGACTGGCTGATGTGGGCCGGTTCCGCTCCCCCCAAAGGTGGCATTTCGACAGCGGCAACCTCGAGCCGTCGTTCGTCTCAACATCTAGATCAAGAATGGAGTTCAGCCATGAAGGCTATCGAACAGGCGTGTTCGCGCATGATGAGACTTGGGTTCGCCCTGTTGACGGGGTGCGCTCTAGTGATGGCACCGAGCAGTGTGCTGGCACAGAAAAGCGCGGGTCAGTCCGCGGCGTTGCTGGCGCACACTCCCAGCGTCCTGCAGGTTGGGACTTACCACGGGAAGGCAGGACAGTTTTCGTCCATTCAGGCGGCCGTCAATGCGGCTTTGCCGGGAGACTGGATTCTGATTGCACCGGGCACGTACCACGAAAAGGGGTCCGATCAGGCGGGCGTGCTGATCACCACGCCGGGTCTCCATTTGCGGGGCCTGAACCGGAACGGCGTGGTTGTGGACGGAACGAATGCGGGTTACGGCACGTGCAGCCCCGATCCGGCAGCGCAAGACTTCGGTGTCGGCGGGGGCGGGCGCAACGGGATCGAAATCTTTCAAGTTGACGGTGTCTCGGTTGAGAACCTAACGGCCTGCAATTTCTTAGCCGATCCTTCCGGCAGCAACGGCAACCAGATCTGGTGGAACGGTGGCGACGGCAGCGGTCAGATCGGGATGGGGCCCTACTCCGGCGCATACCTGACAGCCAGTTCGACCTTTTTCCAGGCGGGCACACCGAACACAGCCCAGTACGGGATCTTCGTCAGCAACGCCAAGGGGCCGGGTGTGATTCAGCACTCCTACGCCAGCAATATGGGGGACTCAGCCTTTTACGTGGGGGCGTGCCCGGATTGCAATGCGGATCTGCGCTTTGTCCACGCGCAGAACAGCCCGCAGGGTTTCTCGGGTTCGAACGCAGGAGGCCACTTGGTGCTGGAATTCTCGGAGTGGGACCACAACCAGTCGGGTATTGTCTCCAGTGCGTTGGCCAACGACGACCCTCCGTCTCCGCAAGATGGAGCATGCCCGAACGCGCCGGGCAAGTCCTGCACACTCATTCAATTCAATTACGTGCACGACAACAACAACCCGAACACGCCGGCAGCGGGGTTGGCGGCGACCGTGGCGGTGGGGACGGGGATTGATCTCACCGGGGGTCGCAACAACACCGTGCAGTACAACCTGGTGACAAACAACGGCAGCTGGGGAGTGCTGTTGAACGACTATCCGGATTATTCGCCCAATACCGTGGGGCCGATGTACTGCCAGGGTGGGGAGTTGAACTACACGCCTCCTGTGCCTTACGACGCACTGTATGCGCCGCTGCTTCCGATCCCTTGTTATTTCCCGTCGTTCGGCAACTGGGTGAAGGGGAATGTGTTCCAGGGGAATGGCTTTCTTGGCAACGAAACGAACGGCGACCTGGCTAACGCAACGCTGGCTTACCCGAACAACAACTGCTTCCAGGGGAATATCAATTTGGGGGGACGGGTAACCAGTTCTCCCGCCAACCTGCAGAGTCCGTCGGTGGCGGGCGTTTGCGGAAAACCGTGGAACCCCGACACGGCGCAGGAAGTGGCTTTGACCGAGGAACTGGGCTGCGCTTCTCTCGGGCTTTGTACCATGTTGCCGTTTCCGCTGAATCCGGCGCCAGTGTACCCGGTCCAGACGGGGGTGCAGTTGATGCCCATTCCCAAAGAGGCGGGTATGGCCAACGCCTGCGCGGGGGTGCCGCGGAATAGCTGGTGCGAATAGTGAGCTGATGGGTTGAGGGCCGTGAGCGGTCAACCGAGCCGGTTTCCGGATCTGGGTTTTGTCTTTCGCACGTGCGATCCGACCAGCGCCTGGGATCCTTGCAATTGGTGGCAGAAGTCAGGCGCGCTGGCATGGGGAACTAGAAGGCGCCCGGGTCTCGAAAGGCGCGAGACCCGGCGCACCCCGCCGTGACACGGTCGCTAAGTGTGTTGGTTGTAATTTCTGGGTCCAGTCATCACCAGGCCAATGCCGGGTTGTGGGCTGAGGAAATAACAAAACCTGGTTTCGTGTTCGTTGCGACTAATCAGGTCCAAATAGACCACATGACCAATGAATGTGAGTCTCTGATTCCTCTTGTTCATCGTTTCCCACATATCATCGGTCATTTCGAAGCCAAGGGAGTAATCCTCGACCCTGAAGGATTCTTTGGGGATAACGTACTTGGTGTACGTCAGTTCCGTCTGTTGGTACTGCGGGTCAGGCGGGAACGCTTCGTCATCGCGATTCATCGGGACTTGAGTAACGCTATATCTGGTGACCTCCGCTGGCGTGCGTCCCCAATTCCTGGCTCGGAAATAGAGATGCCCTTTTCTTGGAAGTTCCCCAGTAGCCTCAGCATTCACGATGATCCAAGCTCGTTCAGCGTTGATGGCGGTCTGGACGCCCCGCAGGGCAGCATCGGCAGCATCCCGAGAGACCTTAAGTTGATCAGCAAATTGTCTATCCCGAGCTTCCGCTTCTTTGATGGCGCGGTCCGCTTGCTGCTTAATCTCTTTAAGAGTTTTGTGCGAAATGTAAACATACACTCCAGTCAGCCCAACGTAGATGAAGGTGAGAATAGACATTACCCACTCGCCGTGCGTGAGCCAAGGATGCGTTTCCTGCCTGGTTTCGTGCTGTTGAGTACTGGTTTTTTGGGTTCCCTCGCGTGTGGATATTTGTACGGCGGGCGCAGACTCGCCGTCTGCATGGGACTGAGAAGCACTATTTTTGGCAGTTACGGCTTGGGAGTGCCCTTGTCCGTTTACTAGGGTAGCGGAAAAGAACATCAGGGAGATTAAAAGGAGTGAGCGCATGATGACCTCATGAAACAGCCTGAGTACAAGGGAAGGCCCGGATGGTTAACGGGAAATTTGGAGAAGCGATGGTAACGCTTTTCAAGGCCCCGAAGCCAAAGAAAAAGGAGCAGGAAGGAGGCTGGTATGGCCAAGCCGTGCGCGGGGGTGCCGCGGAATAGCTGGTGTGAATGATGAACTGATGGGCTGAGGAGGTGCGTCAGCGGTCAGCCGCCGGAGTGGTTGCTTTGGCGATCGTGGCAGCGGGTTGGCTGGCATTCTCGGGCTTGCACTTGTGCGCGTTGAACTGCTCTTGAATGGCGGACTGAGCGTTGCCCATGCTGGGGTTTCCTGAGAACTGGGCCTTGCAGGACTCACAGATTCCAAGAACGGGTACGTTGCGGACGCGTTTCACGATCCTAAGAGTGCGCTTGGGCATGGAGACAGTTTCCCACGAGTCTGAGTCTGGCGCTACTCCGGCGCAGACGACCTGCCCGGCGCCAGACCTCCAAGGCTCAGACTCCGGTTGCGGCGCCCATTTCCAGTAACAGATCCCGCATGCGAAGGCGAGCGCGGGAGAGGCGCGTTTTGACGCTGGCGATCGTGATGCCGAGCAGCTTGGCGGATTCTTCGGTGCTGAGTTGCTCGACGTCGCGCAACATGAGGACGCTGCGATATTTTTCGGGGAGGGCGGCCATGGCGCGCAGCAAGGCGTCGCGCAGTTCGGTGCGCTCGAGGGACTCGGAAGGGATTTCGCGCCAGTCGGCGAAATCGCGGGGGATGTAGTCGCCATCGTTGGATTGCAGGCCTTCATCCATGGACTCGTAGAGGTGGCGGCGGTCTTTGCGCAGGCGCATGCGCGACTCGTTGAGCGCGATCTGGATGAGCCAGGTGCTGAACTTGCATTCGCCGCGGAAGCTGCGGAGATATTTCAGGGCCTTGAGCAAGGCTTCCTGGGCGACTTCCTCGGCGTCGGCTTCGTTGCCGAGCACGCCTAGGGCGGCAAGAAAGACACCGCGCTGGTAGGGTTGGACGAGCTCGAAAAAGGCTTCGGTGTCGCCGGCGAGGACGCGATCGCGGAGTTGGGCTTCGGGACTGGGATCGGGCTGGACGACGGTCCAGGCGGGCTGTTGGGTGGTCTTCCAAGGGGAAACAAGATTCAAGGTCATGGTCGCCATCGGTGTTGCTCCTGCGCGAACGGAATTTGCGTTTTCTTGCCCCACGCGGACCATATGACGCGGGAGTTGGGGGATCGGCAAGCTAACTGGGGCGCATATCGACCTCTCCGGCTATGTAAGAGAAAACAAAATGTTTACTTGAATGTCTCTCCTGGGTTTGTGCTACGCTGGCGGACAATTTACTGGTCATGAATGCAGCTTTTCCAGAGCGGCGGCTGTACCGGTTCGGGGTGTACCAGCTTGACCCGGGAGCGCAGGAGCTTTACAAGCACGGGATTCGGATCAAACTGCAGGAGCAGCCGTTCCGGGTGCTGCTCATGCTGGTGGAGCGGCCGGGAGAAGTGGTGACGCGGGAAGAACTGAAGAAGACGCTGTGGGAACAGGACACTTACGTTGACTTCGACCATAGCCTGAACATCACGCTGAACAAGCTGCGGACAGCGCTGGGGGATTCGGCGTCGAACCCGCGTTTTGTGGAGACGGTACCGAAGCTGGGGTACCGGTTTCTGGCTCCGGTGCAGGAGCAGAACCCGGCGACGGTGCGGCCGGCGGAGGTGGCGCGGAGGCTGGAAAGCGACCTGTTAGAACCGGGTGCGTTCCGGTGGAAGAACAACGTGGTTTGGGTGGCGGCCTTTGTGGCAGCGGCGCTGGTGGCGGCGGGGGCGTATGGGTGGTCGCGGTGGTACGGGAAGCCGGCGGCTCCGGGACGAGTGCTGCTGGCGGTGATGCCGTTTGAAAACCAGACCGGAGAAGCGGGGAACGAGTACTTCGTCATGGGGTTGCAGGATGAGATGATCGCGCAGCTGGGGCGGTTGAATCCGGGGCACCTGGGGGTGATTGCCCGCACCTCGGTGGCGCGGTATGCGGGGAGTCGGATGCCGGTGCACCAGATTGCCGAGGAACTGCATGTGAACTACGTGCTTAACGGGAGTGTGCGAAAGGTGGGGGATCACTTTCGGGTTGCGGCGGAGTTGATCAACGCGCAGGACGAAACGCGATTGTGGGGCGAGGCGTACGAACCGGGTCTGGGAGCGATGGCGGGGCTGGAGGAGGATTTGACGCGGGAAGTGAGCCGGGCATTGGCGATCGAGGTGATGCCGGAGGCGATCCAGCAATTGCATCAGAGTTCGACGACGTCGGGTGAGGCATATCGGGCGTATCTGCAGGGACGGTTCTTGTGGTACCAGGAGACGCGGGCCTCGTTGCAGGAGGCTTTGACCAGCTATCAGCATGCGGTGGAGATGGACGGGAATTTTGCTGCGGCGTACGTCGGGATGGCCGATGCCTACAACGTGCTGGGGGGATATGGATTTGTAGCGCCGGGGGACGCGTTTCCGCGGGGCAAGGTGGCGGCGCAGAAGGCGCTGCAGTTGGCGCCGGGGCTGTCGGATGCGTATGCGTCGTTGGGGTTTGCGGCTTTTTATTACGACTGGGATTGGAAAGAAGCCGACGCGCTGTTCCGGAAAGCGATTGCACTGAATCCGAACAACCAGGTGGCGCATACGTTCTATACGGCGTTTCTGCATGCCACGGGAAGGCTGGATGAAGCGGAGGCGCAGAATCGCATTGCGATCGAACTGGATCCGATGTCGGCGTGGGTGTACGACGACAAGGGCTGGCTGCTGTTATCGCGGCGGCGGCCGGAAGAGGCCGTCGTTCAGTTCCGCAAAGGTGTCGCCATGGACCGGTCTTACCCGGCGGCACACCTTAGTCTGGCGGTGGCTCTTTCGCGCATGGGGAAATTCCAGGAAGCGCTGGACGAAGTGCGGCAGGCAGACGCGTTGCACGGAGATCCCACGCGCGTGATGGAAGTGCTGGGGTCGGTGCAGGCGGTCTCGGGAGATCGCACGGGAGCTGAGGCGACGCTCGAGAAGTTGAAGTCGGGAAATTTTGCGGGTAGGGTTTCGCCGTATTCGGTGGCGCTCATCTACAACGCGCTCGGACGCAAGGACGAGGCGCTGGACTGGTTGGAGAAGGGCGTGCACGAGCGGGATACGTGGTGCGTGTGGATCAAGGTGCTGGTGGAGTGGCAGAACCTGAAGGATGAGTCGCGGTTTCAGAAATTGCTGGCGGAGATGCGGCTGTAGATCCGTGGCCGGGGGCAGTCGTCCTTACGGAGGCTGCCTCGTAGCTGGGTGGCGCCCCTGACGGGGCTCGAGGTAGGGCGCGCCGCTTCCCAGCGCTAACGCGCTGGGCTAATGAAGTATAGCCCTTCGGGCTGGGGTCCTCGGTGACCGGCGAGTCGGGGGCTTGCCGTCCCCTGGAACCGTGGAGTGTGGAGGGGTACGGCGGGTCAGGCTTTGACGACTGGCTCAGGGAAGTAGGGAAGCGGTTGGCCGGCGACGATGGCGCGGGGGTTGTCGTCGGTGAGAGCCTTGGCAGTTTCTTCATCGCGGAGTTCAGCGAGGGCGACGCGGCCTTCAGAGAGTATAGGCTTGCGGCGCGAGAGGTCGTGGCCGTCGCTGGCGAGGACGTGGACGGCGTTGCGGTCGAGCAGCGTCTCGGCGGCTTGCCGCGAGTTTTCGCCCCAGGAACCGAGGAGCGCGGAGGCGGTGACCTGGACGGCGCAGCCCATCTCAGCCCAACGCAGGACGCGGCGCAGGTTCTGCTGCAAGATGGGGTTGCGCTCGGGATGGGTGATGATGGGGGTGATGCCCAGTTCGCCCAGGTGGAGCAAGGTGTCGTCAACCTGGGGCGGGACGCTGTAGTTGCTGAACTCGACGAGCAGGTAATGTGTGTTCTGAATCAGGAACTCCTGCGGATTGCGTTCGAGGGCTTGCAGGTTGTCGTAAGAGAACTGGAAGTCGCAGCCGAGGGTGAGGGTGGGGCCGGCGCCGGCGCGGTGGCGGAATTCGTCGAGAAGAAGTTGCATGCGTTCCCGGTCATAGGGCCAGCGCTCGTGGGCGTGCGGGGTGGCGACGATGTGCTCGATGCCGTCGGCGTGGGCCATGCGGAACATGGCGAGGGCGATGTCCCAGGACTTGGCGCCGTCGTCGACCTCGGGGAGGATGTGGCAGTGGATGTCGATCACGGGTGTGGCGCTACTCTTCTGGATTTAAACAGATTGGTGGGGGAAGGGCAAAGGTGGAGAGAACAGTTCCGGTGCTGCGGGAGAACCCTGTTGAACCACAGAGGGCACAGAGGTGCACGGGAGGAGACCTCGGGCTTCGTACTTCGGGCGCGAGTTGCGAGCGGAGCTTTACTATTTGCCTCAGCGACAAAACTGTTGTATCTGCGGGGGCGGAGGCGAGGGTATGTCGTCAAACTGGCCCTGCCAGCCGACGCAACCGTGGGCGACGGCGCTGCGATTGGCGCGGGCCTGCTTCTCGCGGGCTGCGGCTTGAGCCCGCTCAGTCTGGTTGGATCCCAATTCTGCTTCAAGCGCCTGAAGTTCATTGGTTGCGGCTTGTGTGCCGGCTTCTGAACTGAGCAGCAGCCACTGGTAGGCTTCGGATTTGTCGACGTCCGCGCCTCTTCCTTGTTTCAAAATCATGCCGAGGCGGTATTGGGCTTGCGGCAGTCCCTGTTCGGCAGCCTTGCGGAACCACTGGGGAGCTTTCTTGTAGTCGCGTTCGTCATAGACGCGCGCCAGCAGATACTGCGCGTAGGCGTCGCCCTGTTCGGCGGCCTTATGAAAGAGCCCCTCTGCTTCCTTCGTGTCGCGCAGGACGCCGGAGCCAGTGAAGTACAGTCGTCCCAAGAACCACTGTCCCAGGGAGTCGCTCTGGTCAGCGGCTTTGCGGTACCAGTCTGCGGCCTGGCGCGGATCCTGTTCGGTCAGTGATCCAGTTTCAGCGTAGTAGCCCATGACGACCTGGGCGGGCGCGTAGCCCAATTCTGCGGAACGGCGAAAATCGTCGAGGGTGCGTTGAATGCTCGGGGGAACCCTTGATCCCATGAGCGAATTCATGGCGCGATTGAAGAGATCACGGGGAGATGCGGCCTGCGGTGCGGGTTCTTGGCCCAATGCAAAGGTGATGCACACGAGAAGACAAGCGGAGAGGAAGAAGGCTCGTTTCGGGAACATAACATCAAGGATACAGCGGGGACGGCTAGCACTTCCGGGTACGAAAGTACCGGTCCAGCTATGGTGTGCTGGGCCTCGTGCCGCGCTTAGGGGGTGCCGAGTAATACGTGTTCGGCGGCGAAGATGCGCTCGAAGGCGGCGCGAATGGGAGCATCGACCACGAGCGGCAGGCCGGGTGGGCGGGGATCACCGACTTCGATGCCGCAGAGGCGGAGGCCGGCTTTGATGCTGCCGACGGTGTTGCTGGACTGGCGAAGGATCTCGAACGAGAGGCGGATGACGTTCGCGTTTAAGGTTCGGGCGCGCGTGAGGTCGCTGTTGGCGATGGCATCAATGAGGGCGCGACTGGCGGCGGGGACGAAGTTGGTGATGGCGGTGATCCACGCGGTGCAGCCGAGGGCGAGGCTTTCGAGGGCGATGTCGGGAGAGCCGCAGATGACCTGCATGCGGCCCGCGGTGAGCGCAAGGATGTCGGAGACGCGGCGGGAATCGCTGGTGCTTTCTTTGATGTAGCGGATGTTGGGGATTGTACTCAGTCCGGCGACGAGGGGTGGCGTGAGGTCGTAGCCGGCGACGGATGGATAGTTGAAGAGCACGATGGGCAGATGGGCGGCGGCGGAGAAGGCTTCGAAGAAGCGGAGCACGTGCGCGTCGGCCCGGCGGCCGTAGAGTTCGGGCATGATGGCGGCGACCATGACAGCGTCGGCTCCGAGTTCGGCGGCCAGACGGCCAAGGCGAATGGCGTCGGCGGTGGTGGTGGAGAAGATGGCGGGGATGATCGGGGTCTGGCTGCGATAGCGGTCGAGGATGGTGGACCAGACCGTGCGGGTTTCTTCGGCGGAGAGCAGGTTGCCTTCTCCGGTCAGGGCGGTCAACATCAGGCCGTTCGCGCCGCGGGCGAGAACGTAGTCGGCGACGGCGAGGAGGGCGCCGGTGTCGACGGTGCCTCGGTGGTCGAAGGGCGTGACTAGCGGGACGATCAATCCGTGAAGCACGGGCATGGTGTTGATTCGTTCGTGAGCGAGAGACGATTGTACCCGGTTGGTGTTTTCGGGATGGCGGGGGTGTTTCTCGCCGGCGTCCTACCGAGACGTACGAGAATCCCCACCCAAGCGGAGCTTGGCGGGGGCACCCGCGGCAGCGCATGACGTGGACTCGTGACGCTGCGGCAGGTTACATAGGTCCTTTCGCTTCGCTCAGGATGACAGACGCGGAGAATTCGAAAAACGACTATCGATAGCGTTCGCGCAGGAAGTCTGTGATCGCCCCATAAGCGCGACGCAACGTGGCTTCCTCCGGCAGGAAGACGATGCGGAAATGCTTGGTGCCGGGGCGCTGGCCGAAGCCGGTGCCGTGGACGGTGAGGACCTGTTTGGTGAGTAGCAGCTCTTTGCAGAACGTGTCGTCGCCGTCGGGGATGTCGAGGCGGGGGTAGGCGTAGAAGGCGCCGCGCGGGTTCACGCAGCTGATGCGGGGTTCGGAGTGGCACCACTGCTGGGTGATGTCGCGGCGGGCGCGCATGCGGCGGCGGACGTCGATGAGGTGATCCTGCGGGCCGTCGAGAGCGGCGCGGATGGCGTATTGCATGGGCGTGTTGGCGCAGAGGCGCGAGCGCAGAAGTTTGCCGATGCCTTCGACAAAGGGCTTGGTGGCAGTGGCGTCGCCGCTGACGATGCCCCAGCCGACGCGCCATCCGGGAGCGAGATAGTTTTTCGAAAGGCCGCCGAAGGTGACGCAGGGGACATCGGGCGCGACGGAGGCGAAGGCGACGTGTTGTTCGTCGTCGAGAATGAGTTTGTCGTAGATTTCGTCGGCGAAGACGACCAGGTTGTGCTGGCGGGCTAGTTCGGCGATGGACTCGAGCATAGCGCGGGAATAGAGAGCGCCGGTCGGGTTGTTGGGATTGATGAGGACGATGCCGCGGGTTTGCGGCGTGATCTTCTTGCGGATGTCGTCGAGGTCGGGCTGCCAGTTGTCGTCTTCGTTCAGGTCGTAGAGGTTGAGAGGGATTTCGAGCTTGGCCAGGACGGCGGAGTAGAGCGGATAGTCAGGGCGCGGGGTGAGAACCGTTTCGCCGCTGTTCACGAGCGCGGTGAGGCAGAGGTCGACGGCTTCGCTCACGCCTTGCGTGACGAAGATGCTCTGCACGTTACGAATGCCTTTGCGTTCGGCTTCGCGCTGGATGGCTTCGAGCGCTTCGCCCACGCCTTGTGAGGGGCCGTAGCCGTTCTTGCCGTCACGCATGGCTTTGTGGACGGCCTCGATCATGTGAGGTGGCGTTGCGAAATCGAAGCTGAGAGGATCGCCGATGTTGAGAGGCAGGATTTTCTTGCCTTCGCGGGCGAGCTCCTCAGCCATGACGGCCATGTCGCGGATGGCGTAGCGGACATTCTCGAGCCGCTGGGCGGCGGTGATTTCGCGGGTTTGTGTCGTGCTCATGGGAACCTTGGCAAGAAATCGGTTCGTTGTCCTACTTCTTTATTGGCTTCCTGGGCGACGCCGGGGGCACGGGCGTCGTGGCAGCGGGCGGCAGGGGCGCGAGGGCGGTCTTCACGGAGTCAGGAATTTTGTCGGCGTTGGCGAGCAGCAGGCTGACTTGCCACATCTGCGTTTCGGTCAGGGTTGATTTGTAGCCGGGCATGCCGGTGAGGCGAATTCCGTTGGCGACTTTCCAGTAGCTCTCGCCGGGCTCGTCGTCGGTCACGCCTTTGCCGTGAAAGAGCTGCGGCGGGGGCGGGTACATGCCTTTGGCGATGGAAGCCTTTTCCTCGCCGGGCAGGCCGTGGCAGACGGCGCAATCGTTCTTGTAGATCTGCGCGCCGGCGAGGTAGTTCGCTTCATTGGCCGGAATGGGGACGCTCTTCGGCATCTCGCGCTCGATGCGGGCGCCGAGGGCCTTGCGCACCATCATTTTTTCGAAGGGCAGGTCGGGGTCGGTGGTGGCAACCGGGGGATGCCCGGCGGTCATGTAGAAGTACGCTGCGGCCGGAACCAGAAGGATGCCGAGCACGAGGCCAACGATGAAGGATTTCAAACGATGTCTCCCGAGGTGGTGAGTTGTGTCATCAGAGTTTCTAATTATGGCCTAAGGCGGGCCGTTTCCCAAGCTTTCGCGCGATGTGGGCGGCATGATGCGCGGGAAAGACTGACCGAGAAACCCCACCCAAGCAAAAGGCGCTTGGGTGGGGCACCCTGGAGTCTTGAGTCTTCAAATCTGCTATCTCAAATCAAAAATCTGAAGTGAAATCAGTCGACGCGATCGATCTGCGCTTTCTGCAGGCGATCCGAGTAGTCCACGTAGACCGACTTCCACTCAGTGTAGAAGTCGATGGCGCCGATCCCGCCTTCGCGGTGGCCGTTGCCGGTGGCTTTCACGCCGCCGAAGGGGAGGTGCACTTCGGCGCCGATGGTGGGAGCGTTGATGTAGGTGATGCCGGCATTCAGGTCGCGAATGGCGGCGAAGGCGCGGTTCACGTCGCGGGTGTAGAGCGCAGACGAGAGGCCGTAGTCGGTGTCGTTGGCGATCTCAATCGCGTGTTCGAGATTGTCGCAGGGGATCAGGCTGACGACGGGGCCGAAGACTTCTTCCTGGGCGATGCGCATTTTGGGATGGACATCGCCAAAGACGGTGGGCTCGAGGAAGTAGCCGTACTGGTACTCACCACGGTCGAGGCGATTGCCGCCGCTGAGGAGCTTTGCACCTTCGCCCTTAGCGATCTCGATGTATTCCAGGTCTGTCTTCAGCTGGTTGGCGTTGACGGCGGGACCCATGTCGATGCTCTCGTCGAGGCCGTTGCCGACTCTGAGTTTCTGGGCGCGCTCTACGAAGCGCTCCACAAAGTCCTGGTAAATGCCTTTTTGCAGAATGATGCGGCTGGTGGCGGTGCAGCGCTGGCCGGTGGTACCGAACGCGCCCCAGAGGCCGCCTTCGATGGCGAGGTCGAGGTTGGCGTCGTCGAGGACGATCATGGGATTCTTGCCGCCAAGTTCGAGGGAGCAGTGCTTGAAGCTGCGGGCGGCAATCTCACCCACGATTTTGCCGACGGCGGTGGAACCGGTGAGAGAAACTGCTTTCACATCCTTGTGATCCGCCAGCGGTGTGCCGACTTCGCCGCCGGTGCCGGCGACGATGTTGATGACGCCTTTGGGGACGCCAGCGTCAGAGAGGGCACGAACGAAGTTGTAAACCGAGAGCGGCGTATCCTGCGCGGGCTTGATGACGCAGGTGTTGCCGCAGACGATGGCGGGGAATATCTTCCAGGAGGGAATGGCCATGGGGAAGTTCCAGGGCGTGATCATGCCGCAGACGCCGATGGGCTGGCGGATGGCCATGGCGAATTTGTTGGGCAGCTCGGAGGGAACGGTGGGGCCGAACATGCGGCGGCCTTCGCCGGCCATGAAGTAGCCGGTGTCGATGGCCTCCTGGGTGTCGCCGCGGGTTTCTTTGATGACCTTGCCCATTTCGCGGGTCATGTCGCGCGAGCAGTCTTCTTTGCGCTCGATGAGGATTTCTGAGGCGCGGTAGATGAGTTCGGCACGGCGCGGGGCGGGGACCAGGCGCCAGCGTTCAAAGGCGCGCTTGGCGGCGTCTACGGCGGCGTCGACATCGGTACTGTTCGATTTCTGGAAAATTCCCACGACATCGCGGGAGTCGGCAGGATTGCGGTTTTCGAAAGTCTGGCCGGAGGCGGATTCGACCCACTCGCCGTCGATGAAATTCTTATAGACCTTGGTGCGGGTCTGGCCGCTGAGGATGGCGGGGGATGACAGAGTATTTCCCATGAAGGCCCCTCCTGGAAGAGTACGGAACAGTTCATCCTACAGGCGGGGAAGAGGGCGGGCAAGGCGGGCGCGTCAGGCGCTGGGGAAGGGGTAGAGTTCGAGGCGGGTGATGTGAGCGATTCTGGAAAAATCGCGGTCGAGAGTGAAGACACTGGCGTGATGGCGGCAACCAAGGTATCAATGGCGGAAGAGGTCAACCCAGGGCCAGGTTTCTCAGCCAGAATCAGATTCGGTTCTTCCCCGAATGCTCAAGAACACCCTTCCAGATTCCGCATCCGTAATAGCGAAGGATTCCTTTGCGGCTCTCGGAACGAACGAGCAAATCCAGGGCTTTGTCTACGATCTCGCGCTTGGTCTTGAGGCGCGTGAGCTTTCGCGCCTTGCGAATCAAGACCTCATCGATATCGATATTCGTCTTTGTCATCCGTGATTACTATGCACTATTTGTCGAGAGCTTTGTGCAATTGTGAGCGGCTTTGCGACTTGGCGGCAACTCATCCATGAGGAAAGTCGGATCGATTGTTACTCCAATGGCCGCTGTTTTACTTCATGTTGATAGTCTTCCCACGCCGATGGTGCAATTTCAGAGAAATCCCTGCATCCCGAAAGGATGCTAGTCACGCAGTGAAGATCCACGTCGAAAGCGCGGCTCGCAGCAGTGCTTGACGTGTGCGCCAGTCGGGCCACCAGAATATCCAGCGGTCCGCCTGTAACATTTACAACTCCAACGGAGTAGTCCCTGGTGCCATAGGGCTGAGCAGTCGTTTCGACCCGATACTCCCATGGGATCGGGTAGCCAGCTTCAGACCTCCTGGCGCTCCGCAGTCCGCCAATACCTGTCCTTGTGTTCTGCAGTTTCCCGTCGACAATACTAAAACTTGCACCGGCAGCCCCACGGTCTGATTCCTATGTACGCGAGGGTATAGAGTAATGGCATCTCGTATCGATAGCTGAGAGTGTGTCTTAGCAGCCCAGGTCTTATCCAGATCTCAAAACTGCAATCTCTAGGTGTGCAGGTGGGGGCGGTCGGGATCAGCCGGAAATTCATCTTCCCCTGTGAGTCTGGAGAAGGAAAACTGAGCCCTGGGAAGTGTGAAGGCGGAAACTCCTGCATGGCGGCGCCATCGTGTCGTAACACGAATTCTCGCACCTGCGAAAAATTGGCTGATGCAAAAGGAAATGACTTAAGGTCGGCGAACAGAGATTCGGCTTTTTGGCGTTGACGGATCGAATCGACGTAGAGGCAGAGGCAATAGAACGAAAACGCTGCCAGGAGGGCAAGCGCGACAAGCCGCATCGTGCGAAATCGACGAATGAAATGCATATTTCGCGAGACTCTCGTCAATCACCACCTTACTAGACAACATCGGGCAAGCCCAGGTTCCCATGCGTCGCGGTAGTTGAGCTATTCGGCGACCCCGTTCAGAACGACGAGCGGCCCGCGGCGTCACGGTCAAGCCGAAACCAGAGGCCGGCGAAGCAAGGAAGCTAGTTGGAAGACCAGATTTCATCCCGGCACACGCTCGGACATGCACAATCGAGTGTTGAACCAAACTACGCAACGTGTTTTCCCGCCGAGTGCCTTGTGCTACTCTCAGGGGTAGCCCATATTCTATTGAGTTTGCAGTAGTTAACGTGCCTGAAAAGCGTAGACCGGAAGTCCAGCTGGCGTGGGTGAACGTCACCTACCGCAGCGTGATACTCGCGATTCTTGGACTCCTCTTCGCCATAGGGGTCGCGATGCATTTTGCCTTTCCGCAAACGACCGCCGAAGGTGTGGACGTGTTCAATCGCTACAGCCTGCGTGTGCTTGAACGCATAGCGGGAGCGGCGGACACGGGGCAGGCGGGGCAAGCGGTGGCGCAGCAGGCGCACTTCACCAACCTGGATGGAACGGTGCGGGTGAAGAAGGCGACCAGCAATGTGTGGGTGAATGCGGCGTACAACCTTCCTTTGGAGAAGGGCGACGTGGTGCAGACGGCTTCGGAGGGGATTGCCCGCGTGGTTTTCAGCGACGGCACGAACTACACGCTAAAGCAGGATTGTTTGATCGTAATCGAGGACAACTCTGCCAACGACAAGCAGCAGACGAGCGTGGCAGTGACGGTCGATACCGGAACGGTGGACCTTTCGACCGGAACCTATACGCAAGGGTCGCGTTCGCGCGTGAATGTTGCGGGTGCGACGGCATCGTTGGCGCCGGAAAGCGCGGCGCAGGTGCATAACGATCCAAAGGCGGATCAGCACGAGATCTTGTCCAAGGGCGGGCAGGTGGATGTAGTTCGCAGCGGCGAAATGATGTCCCTGAAGCCGTGGGAGAAGGCGACGTTCCAGGCGGAAGCGCCGCACATGGCGAAGGTGCAGGAAGTGGGCCCGCCGACGCCGATCTCGCCGGCGAATATGGCGCCGATCTTCATCAATTCGGGGATGGAGCGGCCGGTGGAGTTCAGCTGGACGAAGATGGCGAATGCCGAGGGGTATCGGTTGCGGGTTTCGCGGAACCCTTACTTTTCGTCGGTGGTGGAAGACCGGAAGGTGGGGAAGACCGAGGCGGTAATCAGCCTGGGCGAAGGGGCATTTTATTGGACGGTGCAGTCCTATGACAGCGAGGGGCGGGAATCGCTGGAAAGCGAGAAAAATCGCTTTACCGTGATTCCGCGGGACAAGAACGTGCAGGCGGTCATGTTGCTGGAGTTGGAGCCCTTCGTGCAGCATGGGCGGGTGATAGAAGTCATCGGCAAGACGGAAACGGATGCGCGCGTGATGGTGAACGGGCGCGAAGTTCCGATGCTGGCGACGGACGGAAGTTTCCGGTACTTCACGCCGCCCCTGCCGAACGGGGAGAGCGTGATCACGATTACGGCACAGAACTCAAAAGGCGGCGTGAATACGCAGCAGAAGAAAATTGTGATTCAGTAAAGAGAGAGAAGCATGCCATCCAACGGATTTCATGGACAGTCGGGGCTGCATAACCTCCGGTCCTTATTCAGTGTTTTTTCGAGCGACCTGGCGATTGACCTGGGCACGGCCAACACGCTGGTGTATGCGCGCGGGCGCGGGATTGTGGTCAATGAACCTTCCATTGTGGCCATCAACAAGTCGAACGGCGAAGTGGAGGCGGTGGGCAAGGAAGCGAAAGAAATGCTGGGGCGGACGCCGGGGAACATTGTCGCCATTAAGCCCATGAAGGACGGCGTGATCGCCGACTTCAAGGTGACGGAGAAGATGCTGACGTACTTCATCCAGAAGGCGCACAACCGGAAGATGCTGGTGCATCCGCGCATTGTGATTGGAGTGCCGTCGGAGATCACGCAGGTGGAAAAGCGCGCGGTCATGGATTCGGCGTATCGCGCCAAGGCGAGCGAAGTGCACCTGGTGGAACAGGCGATGGTGGCGGCGATCGGTGCGGGTCTGCCGATTACGGAGCCGAGCGGCAACATGGTTGTCGATATTGGCGGCGGCACGACGGATATTGCCGTGATTTCGCTGAGCGGCATTGTGTATTCGCGGTCGGTACGCATGGCGGGCAACCAGATGGACGAAGCCGTCATGAACTATCTGAAGCGGAAATACAACCTGCTGGTGGGCGAGCGCACGGCGGAACAGATCAAGATGGAGATTGGGTCGGCGTATCCGCTGGACAAGCCGCTGACGATGGAGATCAAGGGACGGAACCTGATCGAGGGTGTGCCCAAAACCATTACCGTGGATGATGGCGAGATTCGCGAAGCGCTGAGCGAGTGCGTGGCGACGATCATGAATGCGGTGCGGGTGGCGCTGGAACGGACGCCACCGGAGTTGTCGGCCGACATCAGCGACCGCGGCATTGTGCTGACGGGCGGCGGGGCGCTGCTGAAGAATCTGGACAAGCGGATTCGGGAAGAAACCGGGCTGCCGGTTTCGATCGCTGACGATCCGCTGTGCAGCGTGGTGCTGGGGACGGGCAAGATGCTCAGCGACTTCAAACTGCTGCGGAAGATTTCGATTGAATAGGTCTGAAGTCTCGCGAGCCGCGACAGTTTTGCCGGCACGCGAGACTTTCCTGCCACTGAACCGCAACTCGATTCGAACTTGAGACGAACGTCATGGACAATCTGCTGACGCGGTATCTGAACCTGATCGTCCTGGCGGGTGTGCTGGCGGCGCAAATCATCGGCTTGGGCGTCCAGATCAAGCGGGAAGACGGAATGCACTCGACGCGGCTGATCCGCATCTGGACGGTGTCGTTGATTACGCCGTTCGAGCGGATCATTGTGCGCAGCCAGACGGGAGTGCACAACATCTGGCGCAACTATCTGAACCTGCGCGGGGTGCGGCAGGAGAACCGCTCACTCAAAGAGGAAATTGAGCGGCTGCGGCTGGAGCAGGTCCGCATGACGCAGGATGCGGACCAGGGGCGGCGGTTGCAGCAGCTGCTTGCGTTCCGCGAAAAGTTTGTTTCGGCTACGCTGCCGGCGCAGGTGACGAGTTGGAGCGGGATCGAGCCGTCGCGCGCTGTCTATATAGATAAAGGGGAACGGGACGGGATGACGCGTGACATGGCGGTGATTACGGCGGAAGGCGTGGTGGGGAAGATTCTCGAGGTTTATCCCGGGACGTCGCTGGTGCTGCTGATCAATGACCAGACGAGTGGGGTGGGCGCAATTCTGGAGCAGTCGCGCGTGCAGGGCGTGGTGCGGGGCAGCCCGACGGGCGAGACGATCATGGAGCGGATCATGTCGGACCAGGCGGTACCGCTGGGCGAGCGTGTGCTGACCAGCGGCGGGGACGGGATCTATTCCAAAGGTCTGCCGATCGGAACGGTGGATAAGGTTTTCAAGAAACCGTCGGAGATTTTCTGGACGATCCGGGTACGGCCGGCGGCGGGGTTGAACCGGTTGGAAGAAGTGCTGGTGATCACGAAGAAAGAGGAGACCGAGGTCAGTCCGGCGGAGTCGGCCAAGAGTGTGCGCGCGGTGGACGTACTTTCGTCGCGGCTGCCGGGACTGCCGGAGAAACCGAAGGAAGATACTGCGGCTGCTGCTGCGGGGGCAGCGGTGAGTGGGGCGGCGGGCGATGAGAATCCGAAGAAACCTGCGGCGAAGCCGAATAGCGCGGGCGCGACGGCAGCGGTTCCGGGCGCGGGAGCGAAGCCTGCGGAGCCAGTTGTGACGCCGGCAAAGAAGCCTGTCGAGCCGGCTACGAGGCCGACAGCAAAGCCGGGCGAGGCGCCGCAATAACTTGGCTATTTCCCAGACATCGCCGGAGCAAGTCGAGGTCTACCGCTTTGGACCCATCGGCGCATTCGCCATCGTGGCGGTGGCGTTCTTTCTGCAGACGTTTCTGCCGGTGCGGTGGCACTTTTTCGCCATCTTTGATCTGCCGTTGTTGGTGACGATCTTCTTCGCCCTGGCGCGGCGGAATGCCATTACCGGCTGCCTGACGGGCTGTTTTATCGGGCTGGCGCAGGATACGCTGACCCAATACCCGCTGGGACTGTTTGGCATTGCCAAGAGTGTGGTGGGGTTCGGGGCGTCGTCGCTCGGGGTCAAACTCGACGTGGAGAATGCGGTTGCGCGCTTTCTGGTGACTTTTGGTTTCTGCATTGTTCACCAGTTCCTCTACTTGCTGGTGGCGCGGGGGCTGGTCGGCCTGACGACCGTTTCCTGGAGTTGGGGGCATGAGGCTCTGACGGCCCTGGCGAACGCACTGCTGGCGGTGCCTTTGTTCTTCCTGCTCGACCGCTTCAAGCAGCGTACCTGACATCGGCTCGGGTTAACTCCTCAAAGACTCTTGTCCCTTCGTGCCTGGGTTGATCCCTCATTTCTCTCCGGAAGCGAGTTAGAATGCAGTTAACAGTCCCAAGTGCGCTCGCCTTGGAACAAGGAGAGAAAGCCTGTCGACCGGTGCATGGAGCCGGGGAGAGGCTTGTGACCAGGGATGTTCGGTCGCGAAGAGAAAGTTTCCACCATACGCCTGACAGCAGTGCAGTACGTTCTGCTGCTGATGTTTCTTGTGTTGGGATATGGCTTGTGGCGGCTGCAGGTTTCGGGCAGCGACTACTACTCATCGTTGGCGGAGAAGAACCGCATCCGCAAAGTTCCGATCCTTGCGCCGCGGGGCAAGATTGTCGACCGCGAAGGGCGCATCATCGTCGATAACTATCCGTCGTTCACAGTGCTGATGTCGCGCGATCCTACGCGCGACCCCTTCGCCGACGTGGACCTGATTGCCAAGGGTTTGCACATGACGCCGGAAGAAGTGCGCGACCGCATCCGGCGCTTTGCGGGCATGCCGCAGTATCAGCCTATCTATCTGAAGGAAGACATCACGCCGGATGAGTTGGCGTTCGTGGAATCGCACCGCAACGAGTTGCGAGACCTCGATACGATTATGGAACACCGGCGGCTGTATCCGCGCAAAGGGTTCATGGCGCATTTGATCGGCTACGTGGGCGAAGTCAGCGAAGACATGCTGAAGCAGCCGCAATGGGAGCTGTATGCGCCGGGAGATGTGGTCGGAAAATCGGGCGTGGAACTGCAGTACAACCAGTTGCTGATGGGGCAGAACGGATACCGGCAGGCGGTGGTGAACAGCCGGGGCAAGGAATTGGGGCAGCTGGGAGAAACGGAAGCCGTGCCGGGGCAGACGCTGAAGGTGACGGTGGATATCGACCTGCAGATTGCGGCGGAGGAAGCGCTGGAGGACAAGAACGGGGCGATTGTGGCCATGGATCCGCGTACGGGAGAGATTCTGGCGATGGCGAGCCGGCCCACGTTCGATCCGAATCAGTTTTCGGTGCGGATTTCGCGGACGGACTGGAATGCGCTGGTGAACGATCCGGCCAAGCCGCTGCTGAACAAATCGATTCAGGCGCAGTTGGCGCCGGGATCGACTTTCAAGATCATCATGGCGACGGCCGGGTGGCAGGAGGGAATCGCGCAGACGCTGAATGTGCATTGCAATGGCGGGGCGACCTTCTATGGGCGGCGTTTTGGCTGTTGGGTGAAGAACGGGCATGGCGCGGTGGATCTGCCGAAGGCGATTTACCAATCGTGCGACGTTTTCTTCTATACGTTGGCGGAAAAGCTGGGCATCGACCGCATCGCAAAATACGCGACTGGATTTGGGCTGGGGCAGAAGACGGGCATCGATTTGCCGAACGAAGTCAGCGGCGTCATGCCGTCGGAAGAATGGAAGATCCGCAACTTCAAGCAGAAGTGGTTTGCGGGAGAGACGATCTCGGTGGGGATTGGGCAGGGCGCGGTGGCCATCACGCCGGTGCAGTTGATGCGGGCGATTGCTGCGATTTCGATGGACGGGCGGATGGTGGTGCCGCACGTGATCAATCCGACGGACTTGCCGTCCGCGTACGTGGAGGCGGCGCATTACCTGGAAGCGAAGACGATTCCCATTGACAGCACGGGATGGACGACGATCACGGATGCGATGTCGCGCGTGCTCCTGCCGGAAGGAACGGCGCCGTCGGCGCATGTGCCGGGAATTGACATTGCCGGCAAGACGGGATCGGCGCAGATTGTTTCGCTGGCCTTGCGGGCGAAGCACATGAAAAACGACGACTTCGCGCAGAACGGCTGGTTTGTGGGGTTCACGCCGCGGCGCAACCCGGAAATCATCGTGTGCGTTCTGTTTGAGGGCGGCGAGCACGGTAAACTGGCGGCTCGTTTGGCGACGCAAGTGATCAAGGCGTATGAGGATAAGAAAAGGCGGCAGCCTGCGAACGTTGCCGGCAAGGGGGAGAAGACCGACGTGGGCGCGCTGTGGTCGGTTCCGGTCGGGGGCCACGAAGATGATCTGAAAGGCGGACATTTCTTCGTTCCGGTGACGGGAGCGGGGCGGTTGGCGACGGTGGCACCGGGGCTTGAGGCGGGGCACAGGCCATGAGCCGATTCATTTCCTACCGCGACTTCGACTGGAGCCTGATTTTCTTTGTCTTGGTGATATGTGGATTGGGTGTGATCGAGATCCGCAGCGCTACCATGCACACGAAGTTTGCTGGGGCGCACATCCGGCAGATCTACTGGGTATTGGGTGGGCTGGCGGCGATGTTTGTAGTCAGCCTGATCAACTATCACGCCTTGCTCGACAGCGTGCACTGGATGTACCTGGTGGCGACAGGATCGCTCGTGTCGGTGTTGCTGTTTGGGCAGAAGTATCTGGGGGCGCGGCGATGGATCAAGCTGCCTTTCGGGCATTTCCAACCTTCGGAGTGGGTCAAGCTGATTCTGATTTTGGCGATAGCCAAGTATTTTGCCGAGTCGCGCCATCAGGACTTGACCTGGGGAGACTTTGTGAAAGCGGGTGCGCTCGTCGGCATACCTATGCTGATGGTGCTGGCGCAACCTGACCTGGGCACGGCGCTGACCTATTTTCCGATCGCTGCCATGGGCCTTTTCCTGGGCGGGTTGCGCTGGCGGCAAGCGGTAGTCGTGGTCCTGATTTTGGTGCTACTCATGCCCCTGGCATGGCACAAGCTGAAGCCCTACCAGAAAGAACGGCTGACGAGCTTCCTCTCGCCCGATGCCGACCGGCAGGGTTCGGGCTACCAGGTGATCCAGTCGCTGATTGCGGTCGGGTCGGGCGGCATGTGGGGGAGCGCCACAGCGGGTTCGCAGACTCACTTTGGTTACTTGCCAGTGCCGCAGACGGACTTTATTTTTGCAGCGTGGAGCGAAGAGCGGGGCTTTGTAGGAGCGGTAGCCCTGTTGCTGCTATACTTCATGGTGCTGATGCGTTTGACGCAGAACGCCCAGATGGCTCCGGATCGGCCCGGGTCCTTTATAGTGATGGGCGTGGTGGCCGTGCTGGCCTTCCACATTCTGGTCAATGTCGGCATGGTGGTCGGGTTTATGCCGGTCACCGGGATTCCGTTGCCGCTGATGAGTTATGGCGGTTCTTCGGTCCTGTTCATGTTTCTGGCGCTGGGGATTGTGATGAATGTTCGCATGCGCCGCTTTGTGAATTGAACGTTGGACCCGGAAGTAAGCGTAGTTGCCGCGGGAGCGCGGCCAAAAAGATAACGATCGCCCTCGCGTGAAGAGGGCAGCCACCGGCAGGCGAGGAGAAGAACTCGGAGCCGGACAAGATTCGAAGAAAGCGGCGTCAGGCGGGTAACGGCCCCCTCCCGGGGTGGGAGAGAGCGGTCACAAACCTGGCGCAGAATGCGATTCGGTGAGAACAAGCTTTTCGTTAGCACCCAGGATTGAATCGGGAGGCGGGCCTGCTCGCAGGCATCGCGCCTCAGCTTCACCCTCGTTCGCGCAGAATCTTTTCCGTCTTCCCGTCGTTTCCCAGCGTTTGCTCCGGTGAAGTCTGCTTCCTGAAGGAAGCGGGCACGGAGTATCCATGAACAAAGAGTTATTTGTTACGGCCACACCTCACGAAACCAAAGTCGGTCTCGTAGAGGATGACCAATTAGCTGAGATTTACCTGGAACGCGAAGGGGAATACACTCTTGCCGGTTCCATCTACAAAGGCCGCGTGACGCGGGTTTTGCCGGGCATGCAGTCGGCCTTCGTCGACATTGGCCTGGAGCGCGATGCTTTCCTTTATGTTTCCGATTTCTTCGAACTGGAAGATCAGGGCGATGGTGACAGTGAGGTGATTCCGGTGCGTCCGGTCACTGCGCAGGCTTCGGCTGGAGATGCCGGGCCGGTCGCGGGTGACGAAGTGGAAGGCGAAGAGGCGGAAATTTCCGAGGCGGGGCCAGTTGCTTCGGCGGAAGCAAGTCCTGGCGTCGAAGCAAGAGAAAATGGCGGCAATGGTGGCCGCGAACGGGATCGCGATCGTGGTGGGTGGCGCGGACGCGGGCGGCGTCGTCGTGGGGGACGGCGCGAGTTCGGCGAGTCGCGTGAATCCCTTCCGGCCCGCACCGAGGAGCGGCCGCGAACGCACGAAGCACCACGAACGGAGTCGCGGCAGGACTACGGTCCGCCTCCCGGTTACCAGCCCATCATCCTGCCTGGCGAGTCCATTTCGAAATATCGTGGAGCGCGTTCAGTTCCTGTTGCCGCAGTTCCGCTCGCGAGTGCAGCAACCGAGGAACGCGAAACCGAAAAGCACGAACTTAGTGAGCGGGCTATTGCGGCTGCCTTTCCGAGCGATGAACCATCTTTTCTTGCTCCGCTGACTGCTACTGAACCGACACCCGCGCTCGAGACTGTGGCGGAGCCGGTGGCAGTGGTTGCTCCGGTGGAGGAGCATGTCGAGATTGTGGAAGAGGAGTTCGAGCCGGCGGAAGAGGAGACGCAAGAGATCGCAGCACCGATCGTGGCCGAGCCTTCACCCCTCCCTTCACCCTCACGCGTGCACGAGGCCCCGGCAGCGCTGGCTGAGCCACTTTCCTTTTATTCCGGCGACGAAACGCGCGTGATCGAGGAAGAGGAAATCACCGAGGATGAAGACGAAACCGAACTGGCCGCCTACGCCGATGAGACGAGTGATGAGGTTCCGTTCGAAGACCTGGAAATGGAAACGCACGAGCCGGGTGGTGTAGTGACCGCGGAAGGAGGTACGGCGACCGCGAATGGGGAAGAAGCTCCCATGGACGCGGCGGCTCTGGCGGAAGAATTCCAGATGTCGCAGCAGCAGGAAGCGGAGCTCGAAGCCATCCAGGAAGAAGCCGAGAAGTTGGCCGACGCGGTGGAGCGAGGCGAGCCGGTTGAGGGGCGCGCTGAAGTCCGAGCGCCGGCTGCGACCGCTGCGTTTCTGCAGCGCGCGCAGCGGCAGCCGAGTTTCGACCGCCGCCGTGGACGGCGCGGGCAGCAGGGCGGCGGGCAGCGGCGGTTCCGCCGGCGTGAGTCGGTGCCAACGCCGCAGATCACGGAGTTGCTCAAGGAAGGGCAGGAAGTTCTGATCCAGATCGCCAAGGAACCGATCGGGAAGAAGGGCGCCCGCATCACCAGCCACATTGCACTGCCGGGACGCTTCCTTGTTTACATGCCGACGGTGAATCACACGGGTGTGTCGCGCAAGATCAGCTCGGATGAGGAACGGCAGCGCTTGAAGCGGATCGTTAGCAGCGAGCGCGAGAACGGCCAGGGCGGATTCATTGTCCGCACCGCGGCCGCTGGCGCCGCGGAAGACGAGTTGCGGGCGGATATCCGCTTCCTCAAGAGTCTGTGGCACGAAATTAACCAGCGCGCCAACGATTCGAAAGCTCCGGCGCTGATCTACCACGATCTGAATGTCGTCGAACGCGTGCTTCGCGACCAGGTCACCTCTGATTTCACCCAGGTCTGGGTGGACAGCGAGGCCGAGTACGAGCGTATTTTGCGCTTTGCGCAGCGCTTCCAGCCGGCGCTAATTAAGCGCATCAAGCTCTACACCAAGGAGCAGCCCCTGTTCGAGCAGTTCGGTTTGCAGGAAGAAATGAACAAAGCGCTCAAGTCGAAAGTGTGGCTAAAGAGCGGCGGCTACATTGTCATCAACCAGACGGAAGCGCTGGTGGCGATTGATGTGAACACCGGGAAATACGTGGGCAAGACGGCGCGCCTGGAAGACACGATCGTGAAGACCAACGTGGATGCCATCAAGGAAATCGTGCGCCAGATTCGGTTGCGCGATCTGGGCGGCATCATAGTCATTGACTTCATCGACATGGACGAGCGGCGCAACCGCCAGAAGGTGATGGCTGCGCTGGACGACGAGTTGAGGAACGATCGCGCGCCATCGAAGGTGCTGGCGTTCAACGATTTCGGCCTGGTGGCGATTACGCGCAAGCGGGTGAAGCAGTCGCTGGAACGCACGATTGGCGCGCCTTGTCCGTACTGCACCGCGACCGGCTATGTGAAATCGCCGACGACGGTGTGCAACGAGATCTACGTGGAAATGCGGAAGATGTCGAAGCATCTCAACCACTCTGACGTGATGTTGCGGGTGAATCCGGAAGTGGCGAAGGCGCTCAAGGCACAGAACGGGCGCTGGTTGCAGGAGATGGAAGAGATGACGAAGCACACGATCATCGTCAAGTCGGATGCCAGCTTGCATCAGGAGCAGTTCGACATAAATTAGGTTGGAGTTGAGGTTTTCGGCGGGGACGGGCAGGCTTGCCCGTCCCTTCTTTGTTCCTACAGGAACGGATTCTCCACCCGGACCCCTTCCAACTCCTGCCCATGCTGCAGGTCCTCGGTGTAGAGGACACGGCATTCGGCGATTTGCGCAGCCGTAACGATCAGTGCATCGAACCAACTGAACTGGTAGCGTTGCGAAATGGTCAGTGCCTGTTGATAGAGGGCGAGGGAAGAGTGCACCGCAAGTAGGGGACGGAATACGGTACCCAGGTATTGCTCCGCCTCGGCATGGGAAATGGGTTGCACGAAACGACGCAGAGCGACGTTGAAGAACTCCTGCACAACCTGATAGCTGACGATACCGCGACGCGTAGAAACCGCTTCACGAACCAACTGTAAGGCGCGGTTGCGTTTTCCGGCAGCATCTCCGTTGAAGCAATAGACGAAAATGTTGGTGTCGAGAAAGAACCTGCCGCCGGACTTACCTCTCATTCATTTCGTCTCGGGTAAAGTGACGGCCGGCGCGCACATGTCGGAGCCGGCTCATCAGGGCATCGACTTCCCGGCCTGTGCCCGAACACGCGGCGTACTGCTCCAGCCATTCGCGGAAGGCCAGGTTCAAAGTTTTGTGCTGCGAGCGGGCGACCAGGCGGGCCTGCTCGATCAAGTGCTCTTCGGCGCTTAGAGTAACGTTTTTCATGCGTTTCTAGTGTACACGAAAACAGTGTACAGAAGCAATCCGACCAAGGAAAGCCACGATTTCCAAGCCTCAGTGGAACATCAACCTGTGGATAACTCCTGCCCATGTGCAGCGTCCAACCCTTTAAGCTAAGACATCATCTTTTGTGTGGGGTGGCTCATGAAGCGCAGGGACTTTCTCGCCGGCGCTGCCGGTGCTCTGGGCGCTGCATGGCTTGCGTCGCATGGATTGCGCTTTCAGGCACTGGCGTCGCCAGCGCTGCCGCGCAAATTCAGCGCAGCCGAAACTGTGACCCTGGGCAGGACCGGGATCAAGACCAGTTTGCTGGCGATGGGAACGGGTACGGTCGGGTCGGGACACCATTCGCACCAGACCGCTCTCGGGGTCGGCGGCCTGTCGGACCTGCTGCGCAACGGGTTCGATCACGGGCTGCGTTTTTTTGACTCCGCGGATTCGTATGGCAGCCATCCGCACGTGGCGGAGGCGCTGAAGCATGTGTCGCGGGAGAAGGCTACGGTGCTGACCAAGACTTGGTCGCGGGATGCGGCGTCGGCGCGCGCGGATCTGGACCGCTTTCGGCGGGAGCTGGGCACCGACTACATTGATGTTTGCCTCATGCACTGCCTGACGGAAGGGGACTGGACGGAACGCTATCGCGGCGTGATGGATGCGCTGGAGGAAGCGAAGCAGAAGGGCATTATTCGCGCCCATGGTTGCTCTTGTCACAGCATCGATGCGCTGCGAGCGGCGGCGAAGTCTCCGTGGGTGGAGGTTGACCTGGTGCGGATCAATCAAGTGGGTGCGTACATGGATGCTTCTCCGGACACGGTGGTCAGCGTGTTGCGGGAGATGCGCGCGGCCGGGAAGGGGATCATCGGGATGAAGATTCTGGGGCAGGGCGAGTTGCGCAACCGGCAGGATGAGGCCATCCGTTACGCGCTGTCGCTGGGGCTGCTGGATGCTTTTACGATCGGCGCGGAAAGCAAGGTGGAGCAGGAAGACCTGATCCGGCGGATCGCTGCGGCGTGAGTTACACCGGAGTTAGTTCGAACGTAGTAAGGTTGGGTTCTTCGTAGAAAAAGTCCGGGGGACGACCGCCGGGCACACACAAAGGAGAGTCAATGATTCAGACACTGAGAACCATCGGGCTGCTGGCTTTATTGATGCTGGGCTTGCTGTTCGCCAGCGCCATGCCGGCCGCGGCTCGCGATAACGACGACAAGTGCGAGAAGCGCATTCACCAAGCTGAGGCCAAGCTGAATGACGCGGTGCGGCGTCACGGCGAGGGCAGCAAGCAGGCGCGCCAACGGCGCGAACAGCTGGAAGACGCGCGCCGGCGTTGCGGACATGATCGCGACCACGATCACGATCACGACCACGACCACCACTGAGACGTAGCCCCTTTTGCCGCCACTTTTGACGAAACGCTTTCGAGCCACGCTCGAGCGCGGAGATGCGCGCCTGGGCTGGGTGATCGTGCGCGTTCCGTTCGATGTCAAGAAAATCTGGGGGACGCGCGGGCAGATCCGGGTGAAGGGCGATATCAACGGATTTGCCTTCGGCACGTCCCTGTTTCCTACGGGTAGTGGCGGGCACATCCTGCTGGTGAACAAGCGCATGCAGAAGGGTGGCCGGGCTGTTCTCGGCCAGGCCGCGAAATTCTGCTTGCAGCCCGATACGGCGGAGCGGACGATCCCACTGCCTTCCGAACTCAAGAGCTTTCTCGATGAAGATCGTTCGTTTCGCCGCTGGTACGACCAACTGAATCCTTCGACGCGTCACGAGATCAGCAAGTGGGTGACGCAGGTGAAGAGTGGGGCGTCACGCGAACGGCGGGCGGAGCAGATCGCCGAGCGGTTGCTGGCTGTTATGGAAGCGGAACGCGAGCTGCCGCCGATCCTGCAGGCTGCGTTTGCCCGCGATGAGCGGGCGCGCGAGGGTTGGGAGAAGATGTCGGTCGCGGCGCGCCGGCGGCATTTGTTCGGAATTTTTTACTATCGTGGTCCGGAGGCGCGGGCCCGCCGCATGGAAAAAGCCCTGCAGGAAGCCGTGGCTATCCTCGAGAAGAAATCCAGCCGTGGGCAGTCGGCTTGAGCCGGGCGTGAGAATTGTCCTGCAATAGGGTAGGCTAGGATTTCGCACAAGGGAGGCATCATGAAATCTTTGCTGATGTTGCTCGTCCTGTCGTTTGTCCTGATGGCACCGGTTTCGGCGCAGAACCAGCCGCCTCTGTATCGCCAGACCCACAAGTTCACGCTGGGGGGCGAAGGGGGCTGGGATTACATCACCTATGATCCCGATGGCAACCGCGTGTTTATCGCGCACGGCATGAGCATTCTGGTGGTGGATGCCGACAGCGGCAAACAACTGGGGACGATGCCCGCCAACGGCGCGCACGGAGTGGCGCTGGTGCCGGCAATGCATCGAGGCTTCTATACCAACGGACGGGCGGGGACGGTGACCGCGTTCGATTCGAAGACCCTGCAGCCCACCGGGGACATCAAGGTGGGGGAGAATCCGGATGCCATCATCTACGACTCTTATGCGAACGCCGTGGTCGTGATGCATGGGCGCAGCAAAGACGTGATGGTGATCGATCCGGAGAGCACCAAGGTCACGGCCACGATTCCCCTGGGCGGCAAACTGGAATTCGCGGCGGCGGATCATGATCATGTCTACGTGAACGTGGAGGACACGGGAGAGATCGCCGTGCTCGAGGCTCATGGCTGGAAAGCCACGGCGCGCTGGAAACTGGCGGACTGCGAAGAGCCGTCGGGGCTGGCGATTGATGAATCGGCCGGGCACCTGTTCACCGTGTGCGGCAACAAGAAGATGCTGGTCGTGGATACGAAGAGTGGCGCCATCGTGGCGACCGCTGCAACCGGAGACGGCACCGATGCCGCGGGCTACGATGCGGCGCTAGGGAACGCGTTCGCGTCCAATGGAGAGGGCACGCTGTCGATTGTGCATTGCGCGGATGGCAAGTGCGCGCTGGTCGGGAATGTTTCCACCCAGCGCGGGGCGCGAACCATGGCGCTGGATGGAAAATCCCACCGTGTTTTTCTGGTGACGGCCGACTTGGGGCCGCCCGCTGAGGGACAGCGACGTCCGAGCATTGTTCCCGGAACGTTTACGCTGCTGGTCTACGAGCCGGCTAAGTAGGTTTTTTGCCGACCCGATACGTCTTGAGCGATTTCACAGTTGTCGTAGTGGACTCTGAAAGGGTGCGGCTTCAGCCGCGCCGATAGGAGTTAAAAAAAGAGCGCGGCCCAAGGCTGCCTTCCCTCAGCGGCTAAAGCCGGGGTGGTTGGTGGCCTGTACGGCACGCCTGAAGGCGTGCCCCTTCAAATCGGCTAACGTCTATCGAGAAGCTGCTTAGTTGACGTCGGCGAGCACCGCAGACGTGTACCCGTTGCCGTTGAGGTTGTCCAGTCCGACCACGGTTCGAATCTGGCCGGCAGTGAGGGTGATCGGGCCGCTGTCGATGAAATAGGACGACCCGCCCGCCTGCACGAAGTAGACCTCGTAGGTGCCGGCCGCAACTTCTGTATAGCCCGTCGCGCCCTGATAGGCCACGTTGGGGTACGTTGGGTTGGTGCCTGTAAAGGTGCCGGCGAGCACGATATAGACATCCACGGTGCCGACACTCAAGGCGGTATTGATCGCCCTGATCTTGACGTCGCCCGTAGTCGGGGCGGTGTTGTCGTCCTTCAGTTGCACGACATTCAGCAGTGCATACTGTGAGGATGCGAGGATCGTCGTGTCGGTTGCGGAAGCGAAATTCAGATTCTGACTGGGGGGAGCGCTGCCGGCGTTTGGGTCTTTCACCTGCACGGCGTGAGCGCCCGAGCTGAGGGTCACGTACTTCGAAGCCGTGCCAAAGGTTACGCCGGTGGCGGCGGCGGTGGCGTTGGAATCGAGTAGGAGCTCCAGGCCATTCGAGTCCGGGGAGGCATTCACCAGACGCACGCGGGTGTTGGTGCTGGTGCCGCAACCAAGCGACGAAATGAGAACCAGTAATGCCGCCAAACCTGGAATGACCAGTTTCTTGTAGTTCGTGCTTCTATTCATTTTCTCCTCAGAGGACGAAACGCTTTCGCTTCCACGAAAGCGGGTTAGATGCCGGGGCAAGCGCCATGAGTTGCCGACGAAGTGCTGAAATCATCGCCCAAGCCAACAATCTGGCGACCAAGACGGAAACCTTAGCACAATGCATGAACTCCGCAATGCCTCTTCCATCACTTTGACGAACTTTTACCGCGTTTGACCAACTCTTTACTCCACGAGGAGCGAGAAAGAATTCTTATAAGTCATCGCGTCTATTGGCCATCCCAGAAAGAAACCGTGGAGGTTCATAACGACATGTCCCAGCAGCCATCGAAATGCGATGCGGGTGAGCTTGAAGCATCGAGGACCGTGAAGTCGGCGAAGATCATCTTCGTCGCAGTGCTGGTCTCCACGATCGCATTGGGGATTCGCGGCTACAGCCAGGAAGGTCCGCCGCCGGGCGGGCCGGGAGGCCCCGGAGGACACCGGCAACCGCCATCCGCCGAAGAGCAGACGGCGCGTCTGGCCACGGCACTCACTCTGACCGAAGAGCAGCAGGGCAAAGTGAAAGCGATTCTGGAAGCGCAGCACCAGCAGATGGGCAAGCTACGTGAGGATTCCTCTGTCGCTCCCGAGGATCGGTTTGCCAAAATGCGGGAGCTGCGAGAAAAAGCGCACAGCCAGATCAAAGGCCTGCTGACCGACGAGCAGAAGAAGAAGTTTGACGAGATGGAGCAGCACCGGGGCGAGCGCATGCGCCACGGCGGTCCTCCTCCCGACGACAAGAGCAAAGACCAAAGTCCAAACTGAGCGACATCGATTGTTATGGAGCGGGACGCGGAGGGGGAACCATTCCGCGTCCCGTTTGTTCTTGGGGTACCTCCGTTCGGGTTCGCATCGCGTTTTCGCCCTCCTGACCCCTTCCTTCCGCCTGAAAAAGACTAGCGTAAAGCCTTTAAAAGCAATGGCGTAGAGGATCGTACGTTTGTCCATACACCTTGGTACCGTCTCTAGTACCTTGGTTACTTTTCCGCGCGAGAGGGCACCCTTTCTGCAAAGCGACTACTTTCTGTTGTGATCAGTCCATCGAAACATACAACTAATATGCACCTTATGCGCTCGGTACCGAAGTAATTTCCAAGAAACAGGCATAAAACCCAAAGAAACTCGGAGATTCGCCTTGACACAGGCCAAATTCCGGTTGAGATAGACTCGGAGCCGAAATTAACCCCGAGAGTTGTGGCACAGGAATTCTCCTTCTCGGCTCGGTACGTAGGGGCAGGAGAGGCGAGGTTAACAGTGAAGGAAATGCAGAACGGCTCCGATGCTCGAGAAGTCATGAATATCCGTCAGGCCTCCGAGTACCTGGGGGTGAGCCCAGACACGCTGTACAAGTACGTTGGCGAAAACAAGATCCCTGCTTTCAAGCTGGGCAATCGTTGGCGCTTCAAGAAATCGAAGCTCGACGAGTGGATGGAAGAGAAGTCCAGCGAGGGCGAAGCGGGGAGCAGGCGGAAAACCAAGGCGCGCGCAGCTGCGCAACCGTAAAGGCGGGCACATGTTTGGATTCGGTGCGAAATCGATTGTCGGTCTGGACGTAGGTTCCTCGAGCATCAAGGCCGTGGAGCTGAAGAAGACGGGCGGAACCATTGCAGCCGTGCACGTAGGCATGGAAGCGCTGGCGCCGGACATGGTGGTGGATTCGATGATCGTGGATTCGGGGACGGTCTCGAGCGCGATCGCGAAGCTGTTCACGGAGAGCGAAATCAAAGCCAAGCAGGTAGCGACCGCGGTGAGCGGACACTCCGTCATCGTGAAGAAGATTTCGCTGCCAGTGATGAGCGATGAAGAGCTGGCCGAGACCATTCAGAAGGAAGCGGCACAACACATTCCCTTCGACCTGGCCGACGTCAACCTCGACTACCAGATACTTTCCGACGATCCTTCCGGCGCGAGCATGGATGTGCTGCTGGTGGCGGTGAAGAAAGACAAGATTCTGAACTACACGAACGTGCTCTCGATGGCGGGGAAATCGCCGGCGATTGTCGACATTGACGCGCTCGCGCTGCAGAACTGCTACGAGTACAACTACGAGCCCTCGCCCAACCAGGTGGTGGCGCTGCTCAACCTGGGCGCGAGCGTGATGAACATCAACATCGTGAAGGGCACGACGCCGCTGTTCCCGCGCGACGTCAGCGTGGGCGGGCACCAGTACACCGACTCGCTGCAGAAGGAGCTGGACCTGAGCTTCGATGACGCGGAAGCGCTCAAGCTGGGGCGCAAGGTGGGCACGGTGAGCGAAGACGCGAAGCTGCCCATCCTGCAGCAGGTGACGGAAATCATCGTGCTGGAAATTCAGAAGACGTTTGATTTCTTCCGCGCTAGCGCGGCGGGGGAGCACATCGAGAAAATTTATCTGGCCGGGGGCTCGTCGAAGGTTCCCGGTCTTTTGGAAGCGCTGCGGCAGGAATTTTCTCTGCCGGTGGAAGTGCTGAATCCCTTCCAGCGCATCGCCCCGCCGAGTGATGGTGTGGCGGCGCAGCTGGTGGAGCAGAACGCCGGCCAGATGGCCGTGGCGGTGGGCCTGGCCCTCAGGAGCTTTGAGGAACTATGATCCGGATCAATCTTCTCGGAGTACCCCGTCCCAAGGGGAAACGCGCCCCGGTGATGACGGTGATGCCGACCGGCAGCGGCGGCTCGCCTCTGACCAAGGTGCTGCTGGTGCTGGCGGTGGCCGGCGCCGCCAACGGTTATTACTGGGTCACGCTCGACAAAGCCAAGCGCGAAGTGGACGCCAAGATGGTGGTGGCGGAGCGCTCGAACCGCGAACTCTCCGAAGTGAAGGCGCGGTACATGGAGCGCCAGCGCGAAGCGGAGAACTACAAGCGCCGGGTGGATGTCATCGATCAGCTGCGCAACGCGCAGAACGGGCCGGTGGATCTGCTGAACGCGGTGGGGGATACGGTCAACAAGACCGAAGCGGTGTGGCTGAGCAGCATGAAAGACAACGGCGCGACCGTGGACCTGGATGGCATTGCCTTAAGTGCCGACGCGGTGGCGAACCTGATGTCGAACCTGCAGAAGTCGGGCAATTTCAAAAACATTGAAATCAAAGAAACGACGCAGGACGAGCAGGTCAAGGACATGCAGGCGTTCGTGTTCAGCCTGACATGTGAAAAAGCCGGCGATAAGTCCGGTGGCACTAAGTCGAAGTCCTAGAGGCGGAATATGGCGAATTTTGGCGAAATGTCCGGGGTGAAGCAGTGGGCAGCGGTGCTGGGCGGCGCGCTGGTGCTGACTGGCGCTCTCTACTTCACAACCTTCAAGGGAATGCAGGAAAAGAACGCCGCGGCGCAAAGCGCGCTCGGGGCCAAGCTGGCGGAAAACCAGCAACTCGAAATGTACCGCCCCAAGTTGGCCGAGATGGAACGGCAGCTGGCCAACCTGAAGCAGCAGCTCGAGATCGAGCGGCGCATCGTTCCCGACGAGAAAGAAGCCGATACGTTCATGCGCATGGTGAACGCGGAAGCGGCCAAGTCGGGGATCGAGGTGCGGCGCTATACGTCGAAGCCGATATCGAGCAAGGACTTCTACACGGAGATACCTTTCGACATCGACATTGATGGCCCGTACTTCGGGGTCATGAACTTTTTCGATCGCCTGGCCAAGATGGAACGGATCGTGAACATCAGCAACCTGCTGGTGTCGACGACCAAGAAACCTTCCGACGCCAAGGTTAAGAAGACGTACCAGTACGCGCCCGGCGAAAGCGTGGTGGCGAGCTGTACGGCGACAACGTTCTTCAGCCACGACATTCAACCCTCGGCTGAGACCACGGGCAAAGCAGGGACGCCTGCGGCAGCCAAGAGGTAGGGATACCTATGAAACGAATCACGGCGATTCTAGTCACGGTGCTGGCGGGGACGCTCTGGGCGCAGAATCCGGACGTTATCCAGAACACCAAGAACCAGCTGCAAGCGGTGCAGAACAAAGAGGCAGCTGCAGTCGATGCCGCTCTGGGGACGGGGAACTCCGCCGACAGCCAAAAGAAGGCAGCGGCGCAGACGAAGCCGGCAGCGGGACAGCCCGCGGCCAAGCCGGCCACGGCGATTCAGGCCAAGCCTGCTTCGGTTCCGGCGCAGAGCAGCGCGGCGAAACCGACGGTAGCGCAAGCGATGCCAGCAAGCGTGTCGGCGAAACCGACGACCGTGGCGCAGGCGAATCCGGCGAGCGCGCCAGCGAAACCCGCGCCCGATGCGCAGACCAAGCAAGGCAGTGTGCCCGCGAAACCGAGTCCGGTAGCGGAGGCCAAGGCAGCGGTGGTGGCGGCGAAGCCTGCGGCAGCGCCCGCTAAGGCGACGTCCGCGGCGGCACCCAAAGTTGCAGTCGCGAGCAGCCAGCCTGTGAGCTCTGCGGCAGCGTCGAAACCTGGAACGCAAGCCAGCGCGCCGGTGGCCAAGGGGGCGACGGCTCCTGCTAAGACAAGTTCGGCGCCGGCGACCGCGGCTGCGAAACCAGCCACGCCTGTGAAGCCGGTGGCGGCTCCGGCGAAGGCCATGGCGGTGGTTCCAGCCAAGCCGGTGACCGCGAGCCCAACGCACGCGGCCGTTCCGGTTCCGGTACATGGCAAACCGGCGACGGCGGTGGCGAAGCCGGCAACACCCGCTACCGGCAAGGTGGCAGTGGTTCCGGTGCCAACGGGTACGGGAGCGCATGCGGTTCCGGTGGCGCCGGCCAAGACGGCGGTGGTTGCTGCCAAGCCAGCGGCCCCGGCGAAACCGGCCCCGGAAGCCAAAGCCGCTCCGAAAGCGGCGGAGGAACACAAAGCGGACACGGGCAAAACAGCCACCAGCAACGTGCCCGAACCGGAAACGGAAAAGAAGCAGACTTACGCCACCTCCAATGGGCGGCGGGATCCGTTTGTCAGTCCCATCGTGCAGAAGATTGGCGGATCGGGCTGCAATACCGGGAAGCGCTGCCTGGCCATCGACCAGATCTCGCTCAAGGGGATCATCAAGTCTGAGAACGGGATGATCGCAGTGGTGGTCAACAGCGCAGACAAGGCCTATTTCCTGCGGGAGAACGATCCCGTGTTCAACGGCTACGTGGTGAAGATCACGGGCGACGCGGTGGTGTTCCAGGAGACCTTCCAGGATCGCCTGGGCAAAATGCTGACACGGGAAGTGACGAAAAAGATCACGGTGCCGGCGGTTTAGGAGCCGGTCCCATGGGGCGCAAGCTCCAGGGCGAATTCTGATAGGAGCTTAAAGACGCGCCGGGCAAAGTGCCCGGAACGTCCGGGGAGAGGCGAGATGCGGAAGCAAACGCTGGCAATGATCCTGATGCTGCTGATGGTGGTAGCGACGGCAGCTTCGTGGGCGCAGACAACGAGCGCGACAACGCAGGAGACGCACGTACTCCTGCGCAACGTGCAGGTGGTACGGGCGGCGGACGGGATGGAAGTGGCGATTACTTCCAGCGCCCCAATCGTGCCGCACACGCAGGCCATCACGGGTCCGCCCCGGCTGGTGGTCGATCTGCCCAACACGGTGCAGGCCCGGCCTTTCCGCCGCATAGCGGTGGACGAGGACGGGGTGAAGGCCGTGCGCACGGGAACGGATGCCCAGTTGCCTCCGACCACGCGCGTGGTGGTGGATCTGGCCGAAGCACGCGACTACGAGGTCGTGACGTCGGGCAATCTGCTGGTGCTCAAGCTGCGCGGCAAGCCGGCAGCGGCGCTCGACGCCCCCAAGACGCCAGTGACAGTTCCGGCGACCCAGACCGCGACGGTCGCGCCGGAAGTGGCGAAGCCGGTGATACCTCCGGCTCCGGCGGCGCGCGCGATTGAAGCGGCGGCAAAGTTCGCCGAGCATCCGCTCGAGAGCATGATGACGCTGCCCAGCGCCGCTATGGCGCCGGACGCGCAGGGCAAAGACCCGGCCGTCAATATGGCAGCCGAGCAGAAGACACAGATGACGCAGAAGCCCGCGGCGGTGGGCCAGAAATATACCGGCGAGCCGATCTCGGTCAACTTGAAAGACGTTGACCTGAAGGACTTCTTCCGTTTGATCCACGAGATCAGCGGCCTGAACGTGGTGCTCGATCCCAACGTCAAGGGGTCGCTCACGCTTGTTCTCGACGACGTACCGTGGGATCAGGCACTGGACATCGTGCTCAAGAACAACGACCTGGCGCGGCAGCTCGAAGGCAACGTGCTGCGCGTGGCTACGGTGGACACGCTGAAGAAAGAAGCGGAAGCCCGTCACTCCCAGCAGGAAGCGGAAGCGCTGGCCGTCGAGAAAGTCACGGTGACGCGTTTCCTGAGTTATGCCCGTTCCAAGGATGCGGTCACGACGCTGAAGAAGTTTGTCACCCAGCGCGGCGACATTATCGCGGATGAACGCACGAACGCCGTGATCATCTCCGACATTCCGTCGGTGATCCCGCAATTGGATCGGCTGCTAACCCAGCTCGACCGCAAGACGCAGGAAGTGGAAATCGAAGCCCGCGTGGTGGCCGCGACTCGCAGCTTTGCCCGCGACATCGGTACGCAGCTGGGCTTTGGATTCGGCAATAACGGTACCGGTATCGGCGGCGCGTCTGCGGTCGGAACAACGCCCACCGCCACCTTCGGCATTACGCCGCTCTATCCGATCTTCGGAATTACGGCGCCCACGGGTGCAACCGGTGTGCAGATTCCGTTGTTCTCCAACCTGGGCGTGCCCAGCCCGACCAGCGGCTTAAACCTGACTTCCGCATCCGGTAGCGTGCGGGTGGATGCCATCCTCACGATGGCGGAGTCACGCGGCTTGCTCAAGATCCTGTCGCGTCCGCGCATCGTCACCCAGAACAACGCGCAGGCGGTGGTCAAGCAGGGTGTCCGCATTCCGGTTGTGACCCAGTCGCAGTTGAGCGGCCCGCCCACGGTAACCTACGTGGACGCGGTTCTGCGCTTGACGGTGACGCCGCAGATCACTTCGGAAGGCACCATCTTCCTGAACGTGGATGTGGAAAACACCACGCCTGATTTCGGCCGCCAGGTGCAGGGCAACCCCACGCTCCTTACGCAGCAGGCTACGACACAGGTGCTGGTGGCGGACGGCGGCACGGTCGTGGTTGGTGGCGTGATTCAGACACAGAACAACTTGAACGTGCAGCAGGTGCCTTTGCTCGGCAACATTCCGTACCTGGGCAACCTGTTCAAGCGGCGCACCGTATCCACCGCGAACCAGGAGCTCATCTTCTTCATGACCCCTCGCATCGTACAGACCTAACGGCGTTGAGAAGCGTACCTGCCGGCGTCTCTGGCAACCGCCAGAAGACGCCGGTGGGGATCGCAACCCTCCCACCTCGTACTTTCCTTCCTGAAGCGTCCCGTCACGCTACAATCAGTTGATCGTCGTCATCGCCGATGGACTCTTCACGCCGCTTACAAGCATTGCGGAAATTGCTCGCTCCCCAAAAGCTGGACTTTCTCCTGGTTACACATCTTCCCAATGTCCGCTACCTGAGTGGGTTTACGGGGAGCTCTGCCGTCCTGCTCGTGGGCGGAAGGGAGAATGTGCTGTTTACGGATGGCCGCTACACGCGGCAGGCTCGGGAAGAGGCCCGCGCGGCTCGGGTAGTCATTGTGCGGGAAAACGCTCTGATCGCGGCTGGGGAATGGCTGGCGCAGAAGCGGCGACGCGCGACCTCGGTGGGAATCGAAGGGGAGCATCTGAGCGTGGCTTCTGAAGCCCTGCTGCGTGATGCTGTGCGCAGGCACTGTCGGCTGCTGCCGAAGAACGGGATGGTGGAACGCCTGCGCATGGTCAAGGACGAGGAGGAGATCAAGAGCCTCCGCGTCGCCGCCCAGTTGGGATCGAACTTGTTTCGAACCGCTTTAAGGGCTGTTCGTTCGGGAAATCCGGAAACGGACGTCGCCGCCAAACTCGAGTTTGCGGCGCGCAGGGCAGGAGCGGAAGGCATGTCGTTTTCGACCATCGTTGCTTCCGGAGCCAGGTCAGCCTTGCCGCATGGGCATGCCTCGGCAACGCCCATTCCCCGGCGAGGATTCGTGGTCCTCGACTTCGGTGTTATACTCACTGGCTATTGTTCTGACATGACCCGGACCGTGCACGTGGGCCGGCCGACGGCAAAGCATTGTGGCTGGTACGAGGCTGTCCGGGAAGCGCAACTCGCTGCCATCGCTGCCGTACGCGCGGGCGCGAGCGCCGGAACAGTGGACGCAGCGGCTCGCAAGATACTGAAAGATAATGGTTTAGGCCGCTATTTTACCCATTCCACGGGACACGGAGTGGGACTGGAGATTCATGAAGCGCCGCGCATAGGCGCGGGAGAGCCAACGATTCTGCAGCCTGGGATGGTCATCACCATCGAGCCCGGCGTCTACATTCCGGGGCAAGGGGGCGTGCGAATCGAAGACATGGTCGTAGTGCGGGAGCGGGATTGCGAAGTGCTCACGTCGGCGACCAAGGAACTGATCGTGGTCTGAGCCCCTTCCCGGGCGGGTCGCGAGCCAAGCCTACATCCACACCATGAACCTGAAAGAGATTCGGGAACTCATTGAGTTTTTGAAGGCGCAGGATATTGCCGAGTTCGAACTGGAGCGCGGCGATGTCAAAGTGCGAATCAAGCGCGGCGGCGAAGCTTCCGTGCACATGCCGGAGGCGCGCTACATCGCCATGCACCCGGCGCCACCGGCTGCCGTAACGAATGGGACGGCCGCTGCACCCGTGGCTGCCCCGCCTCCACCGCCCCCGCCAGCAGCGGCGATGCCGGCGCCTGCGGCGCCGCCGGAGGAGTTGCACACCGTGCGCTCTCCGATTGTCGGGACGTTCTACGAAGCGCCATCGCCCGGAGCGCCCCCGTTCGTCAAGCCCGGAGACGTGGTCTCGGTGGGGCAGGTGCTGTGCATTGTCGAGGCGATGAAATTGATGAACGAGATCGAGTCCGACATCGCGGGTGAGATTGTGAAGCGGCTGGTCACGAACGGGCAGCCCATCGAGTATGGCCAGCCTCTGTTCGCCATCCGCAAGGCCTGACGACTCTGGAGACGCCTGCAACTCGCCATAGCGAATTGCCAAACGCATGTTCCGAAAGATACTCGTAGCCAATCGCGGCGAAATCGCCCTGCGCGTCATCTGCGCGTGCAAGGAACTGGGTGTGCGCGCGGTGGCCATCTACAGCGAGGCGGATCGTAACTCGCTGCACGTGCGCTTTGCCGACGAAGCTATCTGTATAGGCCCGCCGCCAACGGCCCAGAGTTACCTCAACATTCCTGCCGTCATCAGCGCGGCTGAGATTGCCAATGTGGACGCGATCCATCCCGGCTATGGCCTGCTTTCGGAGAACGCGAACTTCGCGGAGGTCTGCCAGACCAGCAACGTCAAGTTCATCGGGCCGCCGCCGGAGTTGATTCGCCTGATGGGGGAGAAGGAAAAAGCGCGCGAAGCGATGAAGAAGGCGGGAGTACCCGTTCTTCCCGGTTCGGAAGGTGTGATCGCGTCGCCCGAAGAGGCGGCGGAGTGGTCCCGCCAGATCGGCTTTCCCGTAATCATCAAGGCTTCGGCTGGGGGTGGCGGGCGGGGCATGCGCATTGTGCGCAAGGAGGAAGACCTGGCTGCGCTCTTCCAGGCCGCAAGTTCTGAGGCGGCCGCGGCCTTCGGTAACGGCAGCCTGTACATGGAGAAGTTCATCGAGAAGCCGCGCCACATTGAGTTTCAGGTGCTGGGCGACTCGTTCGGCAACGTGGTGAGCCTGGGTGAGCGCGAGTGCAGCATCCAGCGCCGGCACCAGAAGCTGCTCGAGGAGTCGCCCTCGGTGCAAGTCACGCCCGAACTTCGCCAGGAGATTGGCGGCATCCTGGAGAAGACGCTTTCCACGCTGGGATACGTGAACGCGGGCACCGTCGAGTTCCTCATGGATGAGGACCGCAAGCTGCACTTCATCGAGATGAATACCCGCATTCAGGTGGAACATCCGGTGACAGAAATGGTGACGGACGTGGATCTGGTCAAGAGCCAGATTCTGCTCGCCGCCGGAGAACGCTTGGATACCGTTCTGAATGGCCCGGTCGTCCGTCGCGGCCACGCCATCGAATGCCGCATTAATGCCGAGAACCCGGACACGTTCGTCCCCTCGGCCGGCAAGATCACGACCTTTCATCCGCCGGGAGGAACCGGCGTGCGTCTTGATACGGCTGCTTACACCGAAGGCGTGATTCCTCCTTATTATGACTCGCTGATCGCTAAGCTGGTGGTTCGCGGCAAGGATCGCAGCGAGGCCATCTCGCGCATGGGACGCGCGCTTGATATGTTCATCGTGGAAGGCATCTACACCACGATTCCGTTGCACAGAAAGATTCTGGCCGATCCCGATTTCCGCGCCGGCCATTTCGATACGTCGTTTATCGAGCGTTTTCTGGCCAAACAGAAAGAACGCTCTGTGTGAGCCGATCGTGCCGATAGCATTGCGCCAAGCCGCATGGTGCCTCGTGGTCTCGGCCCTGCTGTATCCCGCAATCGCCCCGGCCGCAGCCCAGAACAGCGAGGCAGAGGAAATTCCGATCGAACGCTGCGATGTCCTTCCTGTGGTGAAGGTGAAGATTGACAGTCACGAAATGCGGTTCCTCGTGGACACCGCGGCAACGTCGATTCTCAATCTCAGTTCCTTTGCCGCTGGTACTTCGACGAAGATTCAGGTCAACTCCTGGAGCGGGACGGCCGCGACCAGCGCCCGCGAGGTTTCGGTCCCGGATTTTATCCTGGGTAACCATCGTCTGCAGAACCTAAAATTGCCAGCTATTGATCTCAGTCCTATCGGCAAGGCCTGTGGCGGGAAGATCGACGGCATTCTGGGTGTGGATTTGCTGGACAAACTGGGAGCGACCATTGATCTGAAGCGCCGGGTAGCGCGGCTGGAAGAGCCGTACCTGAACCTTCAGGCGCGGACCAGCGAGATGCTGCAGTCCATGCATCACTGCACCGACGCCTTCGTTCAGGGAAGGGCCGAGGAACTGGAGGACTGTTTCGATCCTGACATTGTTGTCTATACGCACGAAGGAGAATTCCACGGCCGCAAGCAAGTCATGCAGTATCTGCAGGACAGCTTTCTGAAGTACGCCCCCAAAATTCAGTACCAGGAAAATCTGCATGAGGCGCGCAGTTTCGGGGATGCGCTCTGGTACACCTACGACTACACGCTTGACATCCCCGGTAGGCACGTTACCGGCCACGGCGTGGCCATGTGCCGCCGCGACCATGGTGTCTGGCGCATGCTCAACATGCACAACTCGCTGGACCAGCCGGAGCCTCCGGCTGCGCACAAGTAGGCTGATCCCGATGCTGACGCTGCCGCGCCTTTACGCCATCGCCGATGCGGGATCGTTTCCCGACTCCGCCGCGCTCTGCCGCTTCGCGCAGGAGTTGGTCGCTGGCGGCGTGACGCTGGTGCAGTACCGCAATAAGTCCGGCAGGGCGCGCCTCATGCTGGAGCAGGCGAGGGAACTCAAGCGGGTGCTTCCCGAGAGCGTGTGCCTGGTCATGAATGACCGCGCCGATGTCTGCCTCGCTGCTGACTATGCCGGTCTGCACGTTGGTCAGGACGATCTGTCGCCTACCGCGGCGCGACTGGTGATCGGACCGGATCGCTGGCTGGGTGTCTCTACCCACAGTCCCGAACAACTGCGCGAGGCAGATGACAGCCCGGCGGACTATGTTGCCATCGGCCCGGTGTTTGCCACGTTGAGCAAGGAGAAGCCCGATCCCGTGGTTGGGCTGGAAGGGGTCCGTCGCGCGCGTCAACTCACACGCAAGCCCCTGGTCGCTATCGGAGGCATTACACGCCAGAACGCCCGTTCGGTGATTGAGGCGGGTGCCGATTCTGTCGCAGTCATCTCCGATCTCTTGTCAACATCTCGTCACGCGGCAGAGGACTTTTCCCGCATCTTAGGGTAAAGTCTTGGAACTACTGGTTAAACAGGGAACTGCTTGAGCCAACCGACCACGCAACCACAAGCCGTCGCATCGGCAGCCCACTGGGAAGTTGCTACTCACCAGGACAAAGAGCTCGTCAAAGGCCTCGGCCTTACCAGCGCCACCATGCTGGTGATGGGGTCGATGATCGGCTCCGGCATCTTTATTGTTTCGGCCGAAATCGCTCGCGAGGTAAATTCTCCCGCTCTGCTGTTGGGGGCGTGGATTGTGACGGGCTTTCTGACCATCGTCGGCGCCCTCAGTTACGGCGAACTCGCGGCGATGATGCCGCGTGCCGGCGGGCAGTACGTCTACCTGCGTGAAGCCCTGGGTCCGCTCTGGGGATTTCTTTATGGTTGGACGCTCTTCCTGGTAATCCAGACGGGGACGATTGCGGCCGTTGGCGTCGCCTTCGGAAAATTTCTCGGCATCTTCTTTCCTTCGATTGCTTCTTCCAACTGGATTCTGCACTTCTTCAAAGCACCGATCATTCACATCGGCCCGGTCACGCTCGGGGGCATGGACGTCGGGCTTAACACGCAGAACCTGATGGCGATCCTGATTGTTGTGCTGCTCACCGTGGTCAATGTATTCGGCGTGAAGACGGGGGCTGCCATTCAGAACGTGTTCACCATCGCCAAAGCGTCTGCGCTCTTTGGCCTGGTGATTCTCGGTTTGTTCATTGGGCGCAACGCGCAGGCTATTGCGGCGAACTTTCATGGCTTCTGGCGCAACGCTGGTCTTGGCGACATGCACGAGATTCAGCCGGGAGTGCTGGTCGGAACTTTGACGGTGCTTGCCGTCGCGCAAGTCGGGTCGTTGTTTTCCGCCGATGCCTGGAACAATGTGACGTTCACGGCCGGAGAAGTGAAGAACCCGAGCCGCAACTTGCCCCTGTCGCTCGCCGTCGGTACGGGTGTCGTGATCGGGCTCTACATTCTGTGCAACGTGATCTACCTGAGCGTGCTTCCGCTTGACGGCACCATGGGTGGCGCTACGCTGCTAGAACGCGGCATCAAGTTCGCTACCGAAGACCGAGTCGGGACTGCGGTGTTGCAACAGATGTTCGGCTCCACCGGCGGCAAGCTGATGGCCATCGCCATCATGCTTTCCACCTTCGGTTGCTGCAATGGATTGATTCTTGCCGGTGCCCGCGTCTACTACGCCATGGCCAAAGACGGCGTGTTCTTCAAGCAGGTGGCATCCCTGCACCCCAAGTACAAGACGCCGTACGTTTCACTTCTGGTACAGGGCGTCTGGACCTGCATCTTGTGTGTTTCGGGCAGCTACGGGCAGTTGCTCGACTATATTGTTTTTGCGGTGCTGGTCTTCTACATCCTGACGATTTATGGATTGTTCGTATTACGCCGTAAGCATCCCAATGCCGAGCGCCCCTACCGGACCATCGGCTACCCGCTGCTACCGGCGATTTACATCGTGATGGCACTATTTATTGACGTGGTACTACTGCTCTACAAACCGCAGTACACTTGGCCGGGACTGGCGATTGTGCTCTTGGGCATCCCGGTGTATTTCTTGTGGTCGGGACGGAAGACCGTGGACGCCTAAGGCGGCCGGAAGAAATTCAGGAGATGTGAATGGCGAACCTCTTCGCAAAGAAATCGCTGGACGTGATGATGCGGGAAGCGGCCGAGACGGGGGAACACAGCCTGAAACGGACGCTCGGCCCCGTTCAGTTGACCGCGCTCGGAGTGGGCGCCATCATCGGGGCCGGAATTTTCGTTCTGTCTGGGCTGGGCGCACACTACGCCGGACCCGGCCTCATGCTGTCATTCGTGCTCTCAGGCCTGGGCTGCGCCTTTGCGGGCCTTTGCTACGCCGAATTTGCCGCGATGATCCCTCTCGCGGGCAGCGCCTACACGTACGCTTACGCCACGCTGGGTGAATTGTTTGCCTGGATCATCGGCTGGGACCTCACACTGGAATACGCCATGGGGGCGAGCACGGTTTCCTCAGGTTGGTCCAACCACTTCATTGAACTGATGAACGTGCTGCATGTCCGCTTCCCTCTGTGGCTGGCCTACGATCACTGGACGGGGCTGCGGGTGGCGGAGAAGATTATCGCGCGCCAGATGGCGACGGCCGCCGATCCTTCGCTGGTGGTCGGAACACAGGGCTTCCTGGACAAGGTGGACTCCATCATGGCGGCGGGTTCGGCCGAACTCATGACGCGTGCGCATGACCTGCTCGCAGCGCCACGTCTTTTCGGATTTGAAATGGGCTTCAATCTGCCTGCCTTCGTGATCGCCCTGGTTATTACCGCAATTCTCGTGATAGGTATCAAAGAGAGTGCACGCTTCAACGCCACCATCGTCGCCATCAAGGTTTCGGTGGTGCTCTTCGTGATTGCACTTGGCTCCCGCTACGTGGCCAGCGCCAATTGGGGCTCCAGTTGGCAGTCCTTCGCTCCCTATGGGTTCTCTGGGATCGGTGCGGGGGCGGCCTACATCTTCTTCGCGTATATCGGCTTTGATGCCGTGTCCACCACGGCGCAGGAAGCGAAGAACCCGCAGCGCGACCTGCCCATTGGCATCATCGTCTCCTTGTTTGTTTGCACGGCACTCTACATCTCGGTGGCGGCTGTTTTGACTGGCATGGTGCCGTGGCGCGACGTCAACATTGAAGCTCCCATCGCGCGGGCGTTTCTCGACCGTGGACTGACAGGCGCCTCTCACATCATCACGTTGGGCGCGCTCGCCGGCCTCACCAGCGTCATGCTCGTTATGTTGCTCGGGCAGACGCGCGTGCTCTACTCCATGGCCAACGACGGCCTGTTGCCCAAGAAGTTCTTTGCCGCCATCCACCCGAAATACCGCACGCCCTGGAAGAACACGATTCTCGTCGGCCTGCTTGCCGCCATCGTGGGCAGCGTCACTCCGATCGACGACATCGGCAAGATGGTGAACATCGGCACCCTGCTGGCTTTCGTCATCGTGTCCATCGCCGTGCTCGTGTTGCGCAACACGAACCCCGACCAGCCGCGTCCCTTCCGCACTCCGTGGGTGCCGGTTGTTCCGATTCTGGGCGTGGTGTTCAACGGCTACATGATGTACAAGCTGGGCTGGGTGAACTGGGCCCGGCTGTTTGGGTGGCTGATCATCGGCTTGGTCATCTACTTCACCTACAGCCGCTATCACAGCCGGGTGCAGAATAACGCCGCTTCCGGCGACTGACCGTGATGCAGTTCGACAGGAGCCCTTCGCTTTGCGCGAAGGGCTTTCTCTTCAATTGCGGGGAGCTCGCTACGCCAGCGTGTACACCTTCGCTTCCCAGGCGAAGATCGGCTCTCGTCCCGTCTGCGCGGGCAGCACGTCGCGCTGCTGGGTCACTTCCCGCCAATGCCGCCCGGGTGGAGTCTGCGGCCAGTTCGCCACCACGTATTCGGCGTTGGCATCGGTGAGAGCGTTCGCTGTCGCGAAGTCGGAGAAGTTGGCGACCACCACCACCGGATCCTGCCCCGCCAAGCCACGCTTCCACGCCAGCACCCGCTTGTCGTCGTTGAAGTCAACGTGGATGAAGTCGGTATCCGTGACTCCGAGCGCAGGATGGCTGGTTCGCAGGTGTACCAGGCGCGAAACGTATTCAAAGATGGAATGGCGCACCGGCTCCTGCAAGCGCGAGAAGTTCACTGGGTCTACTTCTTTCCCGCCGTTTTCACTTACGTTGCCGTTTCCATCGAAAAGATCATTCTGGTCAGCAAACTCCTCGCCCGCCAGGAACATCGGGATACCGTTCGCGGTGAGCAGACACACGAAGGCCAATTGAGTGCGCTTCTGCAGGTCGAGGCCGCTGAATCCCGACTTCTCGAGCATCGTGAAGAGGCGCTCCTTGCGGAAACCTTCCACATCATGGGAAGTGACGTAGTTGACTGTTTGCGCCAGATCCGTGAAGCCAAGATTGCGGCAGTCCATCGCATTGCGGACGGTGAACTCGAAGTTCTCGCCATCACTGTTCTGGCCGAGGATGGCGGCGCGAATACGCGCGCGAAAGCCGTCGTTCCAGAGCGCATCGAGTCGTCCTTGGCGCAGAAGACCGAGCGGCTGCGACAGTTCCTCCCCTACGACGAGGAAGCGCTCGTCCGCTCCGGCCGCGGGGAGTCCGGCTTGCTGCCAGCGCTCCTGAAAAAGGCTGCGGGCGCGATCCTTATACGCACCAACGAAATCCCAGTTGGCAACATTCTCGATGCTATCCATGCGGATCCCGTCCACGCGAAAGTCGCGCATCCAGCGCGTGACGTAGGCGTACATCAGGGCGCGGGCTGGCGCGTCGGTGGCCGTGTTGCCGGAGATCGGGTCGTACGAGGGCTGGGGTGCGGGCCGCGTGTACCGGAAGGTGGTGCTGCCAAAGCCGTCGCGAAATGTCTGACTGCCATCGCCACGGCGGGAGGTCAGCGCGTCAGGATCGGCCGGACTCTTGGACGGATCGGCGATATAGAAATCATCAAAATCAATCCACTGGTAGGCTTCATTGCGGCCGAAGGCCATCACCACATCAATGAAGAAGCGGACTCCGTGACGATGGCAAGACTGCACCAGGGCGGCCAGGTCGGCGTTCGAGGTCGAGGACGTCTGACCATCGGGGAAGCCCAGTTCCCAATCCGGCGCAAGAAAGTGGGAAGTGTCGTAGCCCCAACTGCGTTTGAAAAAGCTGTCGGCGGGCGGCAGAAGTTCGAGGGCATTCACACCCAGTTCCGTCAGGTAAGAGCGTCCCGCCGCGAGCACGTCGAGCCCCTCGAAGTTCGCGCCACTCGCGGCCTCGTCCACCAGGGCGCGTACGTCCTGGAACGTGCCGACGCCACGTTCGTTCGTGCCCGAGCCTTGCGCGCTCGTCCAAGCAGTGGGCAGTTCGTAGATGACCAGATGATTGTTTGCGGGAAGAGTGTCGGGCGCCGGATCGGCGGGAAAGGCCGCAGAGCCGCCGTCCGGGTCGACTGCGGAAAGGCGTCCGTTCAGCAGGCGAATTACCGATGCCGGCTGGCGGTCGGTCTCGTTGTTGAAACCGGCAGGCAAAGACGGCGAGAGCAGCCGCCAATCCACAGTTGTGGCAAAAGGATCGGTGCAGAGAATAGGAGCCGTGGCGGGGTCGGCGGGGTTGGTGTTCTCAATCTGGAACCAATAGTGGTAGACGCCATCGGCCAGACCGCTCTGTGCGACTGAGAGAATCCATAAACCGGGGGCACCCGGGCCCGCCTGCGAGAGGGGAATGTCCTGGCGACCGACGAGCGTGTTCGGGTTGCCCGCGGCGAACGTGCCAATGACCAGGACCGGCGGTTGCACACCGGGCCCGGGACGCCAAAGCGTAAACTGCGTTTCTCTGCGCTGGAGGAGATCCGAGGACAGCATCCGCACCCCCCTTGAACCCGTGCGGATAACGCTAGCGGAGAGTGTTCAGAGAAGCAAATGAAATCTCACTAGATTTCCAGATCTCGAAAGTGACGAATGGCCGTCGCGTCAGGAAGCGGACCTGCCAACATCGTTGACGGACAACAGTTCAGAATTTGTAAATGCGCGCGTCCCAGGCCTTCAACTTGAGCGTGCTGACGTTCTCTTCCTGGCCGTCAAGATTTGAGATTTGCAGCGCGCCCGCCTTGATTCCGCCTGGAATGGCATACGTCACCGCGTTGCGGGAGAAGTTCAGAACGACCAGGTACTTCTCCTGGCCCAAGGTTCGCGTGTAGGCGAAGATATTCCGGTTCTGAGGATCGAGATCCTGATAGTCGCCGTAGATCAGCGCCGGCGACTTCTTGCGCAGCGCGGTCATGCGGGCGAAGTACTGATAGATCGAGTTCGGATCGCCTAGCTCCTGCTGCGCATTGATCTCTTTGTAGTTCGCGTTCACAGCCAGCCACGGTTTGGGCGCTGTTGTGAAACCTGCGTTGGCGGAACTGTCCCATTGCATGGGCGTCCGCGCGTGGTCACGGCTGGTGCGGCGCAGGTCGGCGAGGAATTGTTCAAGCTTCACTTCGCCGGCGAGAACATCGGCTTTGTATGCGTTCTTCACTTCGATGTCATCGAACTCTTCGATCCGCGTAAAGGGATAGTTCGTCATACCCAGTTCATCGCCTTCGTAGATGAATGGCGTGCCTTTGAGCGTCAGCAACAATGTGGCCAGCAACTTGGCCGAAGGCACGCGGTAGGCGGGGGAATCGTCGCCGAAAGACGAGACCACGCGGGGATTGTCGTGGTTTGACAAGAAGATTGTGTTCCAGCTGTGCACATCCAGACCGCGATCCTGCTGGGTGTAGATGGCCTTAAGTTCCGGCAGGGTCCAGTCGCGCCAGGCACGGCCGTTGCGGTTCAGGCGAACCGCATCGAAGTTGAAGATCATGTTCAGTTCGTGCCGCCGCTCGTCCACCAGCGATGCAGTCTGCTCCGGCGTGACGCCGAAAGCTTCGCCTACCGTCATGACGTCGTATTTCGACAACACCCGATGATTCATCTCCTGCAGGTACTCATGCAGGCGCGGGCCACTGGCATAGAAATACTGGGGCCGATGTATGTAGTCCGGCGGCAGATCGGGCAGGCCATCGCGCTTGGAGATGAAGGGAATCACATCCATGCGAAAGCCGGTGACGCCCTTATCGAGCCAGAACTTCATCAGGTCGTAGACCTCGTTGCGAAGCTTGGGATTGTCCCAATTCAAGTCGGGTTGCTTCTCGGCAAACAGATGCAGGTAGTACTCGTTGGTTCGAGGGTCGAGCTTCCACGCCGAACCGGAGAAGAAGGAAGTCCAATTGTTGGGTTCGTGGCCGTCCTTGCCGGGCCGCCAGATGTAGTAATCGCGGTAGGAATTGTCCTTTGCTTTCCGGCTGTCGACGAACCAGGCGTGCTCGTCGCTCGAATGATTCACGACCAGGTCGACAATCAGTTTCATCCCGCGCTGCTTGATGCCTTTCAGCATCTCGTCGAAGTCGGCCATGGTGCCAAACTCGGTCATGACCTTGCGGTAGTCGCGGATGTCGTAGCCGTTATCGGCATTCGGGGAATCATAGTGCGGGCTCAGCCAGATCACGTCCACACCAATGCCCTTGATGTAGTCGAGTTTCGAGGTGATGCCTTTCAGATCGCCGATGCCGTCGCCGTTGGAATCCTTAAACGAGCGTGGATAGACCTGATAGACGACCGCTTCCTTCCACCACTTCTGTTCGTAGCCGTTGGGAGTCACGTCGGCTCCCGAGTTGGCTGGGGCAGGGCGTTCGGCGCGCGCTGCGGCGGCTGCGAAAGTCGTCCCGGGCATGATTGCGAATAGGAATAAGACGGCCGCGGTTATGCGTAGATGGTTCACTGGACCTTCCTTTAACTCGCTGCGATTGTACATGGCATGATTCTGCAGGCCCTCGAATGCGAGCGAATCGGGGCGGGCGATGGAGTGGCTTGGTGATTTGTGCACTACAGGCGCATGCGCGAGGCCTATTTCCCAGTGGAAACCTGCTGCGCGGCATTCACCTGGCGCTCAAGATCGTGAAACCTGGCTTCAGAATGGAGCGGGTCGAGCAACGGGTTCTCCAGGTTCAAGTCAAGGTGCAAAAATGGATCTCGCTGCTCGTAGGCTTTCTCCAGCCACAGCAGCGCGTTGTCTTTGCGGTTCAGCCCGATATAAACCAGGGAAACGACAGAAGGATGGCCCGTGTTGGCTGCCCGCGCCTCGACCTCAGGCAGCAT